>Ga0209006_10003660_pt1 | contig 13979 bp, 11 predicted proteins | sample JacPin_JW_Ref_O2_FD_188567 | JGI IMG/M metagenome (GOLD analysis project Ga0209006, IMG submission 188567) | Forest soil microbial communities from Algoma, Ontario, Canada - Jack Pine, Ontario site 1_JW_Ref_O2 (SPAdes) (version 2) | ecosystem: Environmental > Terrestrial > Soil > Boreal... | reverse complement strand
GCACGTGTGTGCCTGTCCATTGTAGAATTTGAGGTCTTAGCCGGGTAGATCAGCCGGCAGCCTTCCCCCTTTGCTGCGTAAGAGTGTCGGAGTTTCAACAGGATGACAAGGATAAGTCGGTCTGTCGCGGAAGAGGTCCTGCGCTTACACGATTCCGAGCTCGCCCCCTCCGAGATAGCGCTGAAGCTTGATTTAAAGAAAATGCAAGTGTGCGCGATCATCGCCCATCGCAACCTGAGTTCGGAAGGGGCACCGACAAACAGACCCGCGGAAACTAAAGATACTATTTATGGCGAAGGTGCGTCCCCTGAGTCCATTGAACTAAGCCGATCGACTTTGGTCAGAGAATATATTGCCGGAGTCGAATCGTTGTCAGCAGAGGTTGCTGCCGATGAGGTAGGCAACAAGACTGAGGAGGAGGACCAAACGGACCCCGGAGTTTTTGTCGGGGACGACAAAGAATATGACGACTCGCTGTACTGGCGGCCTCAAGATTCGACGGTTGTGCCAAATCCCCACCTCATGATTATCGGGGAGAGTGGCTCGGGAAAGACTTACGCTCTGCAATGCCTCATGGCCGAGCTCTCACAGAGAGACATGCCTTCTATAGTTTTTGACTATGGACAGGGGTTTGAGATCCAAAGTTTGGACGAGACGTTCCGAAAATATACGAACCCGCAAGAATACCTCTTGGGTGAAGAGGGCATATCGCTGAACCCGCTTCAGATATTTGCCAATGATATTCATGGCCCTAAATCGGTGGCGACGCGTGTTTCGGACATTTTTGACGCGGTGTACCAGTTGGGCGCAATTCAACGCAAGGTCTTGATAGAAGCTATATTGCGAGTCTTCGAGCGATCCGGCATTACTGCGGAGGTCAAGTCCTCATGGGCAAAGCCGGCGCCGTCCGTGACGAACCTCCAGGAAGTATTGGAGGAACTCGCGAGTGACAAAGAGTATCCGAATGCAAAGAATGCTGTTGGCATTGCAGCCAGGCTGACAACGTTTTTCATGTTGAGTTCATTCCGTGTCGGTGGGTCCGGGTGGTCGTGGGAAACATTAATTAATGACAGCGAACATCGCGTGCATATCCTTCAATTCCGCGGGTTAGAGGGGAAAACACAGCGAGTTCTTGTTGAAGTGCTACTGTGGCACCTCTTTTTCTATCTCAAATCTCATGGTCAGGGGCAGTTGCGGTTGTACTGCATTCTTGATGAAGCCCACCATTTATCTTTCCGAGAGGGTGGCCCGATTGACCTTCTTCTCCGCGAAGCTCGGAAGTTTGGCATCGGCATTATCTTCGCATCTCAACAGCCTGAGGACTTTAGCCCGGCTGCGTTTTCGAACAGCGCTTCGAAGCTCGTCTTTCAAACAACCGACACGAATATGAAGGTCGCTCGTTTTCTGGCCGCGAAGTGTACCAACTACGATTCGCCCGAGCGGATACATGAGCTCATTGCGGTGCTGCCGCGCGGTGAGGCGTTTTTCATTACGCAAAATCGAGGCCACGAGGTGCGGATCGCAGATTTGCGGAAGCGCTCGACTCTGTGGAGCAAAGAATGACTCCTGCTAAGCCTCCCGTCGTGAGAGATAAAGACGAGGATCTCGTATACGCGCCAGCGATCCTGATTCTTTCTCATGATCTGTACCCGCGGAAATTGGAGGTGATCCGAGAGTACATTCAGAACTCCAGTGACGCTTTAGAGGCTTACGCTGCTATCTCCGACGTTATCGAGGATTCTGCTGAGCCTCAAATCAAGGTGTCCGTTCAGGGAAGAAGTGTCCTCATCTACGACAACGGGATCGGCATGGACAAAGAAGAAGTGGCTAAGCTTCGGCGAATTGCCTATTCCGAAAAGAAGGCAGGTCGAGAGGCTGGGTACAAAGGTATTGGCAGGTTGGCAGGTATTGCAGTAGCTGACAAGCTGAAAATGTCGTCGACATCGTATGGGGACTCGAAACTTCATCACTTTGAGTTCCGTGCAAAGGAAATGCGGGAGGAGATCAGCGAAAACAAGCGGAAGGGCATAACAGAATCCGCTACGGAAGTAATTAGACGACACACGGATCTGTGGTCAGATGATATCGATCCGAAGGATCATTACACGATCGTTGAGATCAGAGACATCAACGAATCGTGTTCCCAGCTTTTGGACGTCGAAGCGCTGCGGGAATACATTGGTGACGTTGGCCCAGTTGATTTCGCTCCTTCGTTCAAGTGGGGCCAAAAGGTTTCCGAAAAGTTGCGGCAGAACATACCCGACTATTCCCCGAAGACTGTTTACATATCGACCAGAAGCGGCGAACGGATTCGTGTTTATAAACCCTACACCGATCAAATGGTGATTGCCGAACCCGATTTCAAAGAGGTCACAGATCCGGCGAATCCGAACCACGTGTTGGCATTTTGCTGGTTTGCGACTAAAGGTCAAAAGATTCTGGACAAAGTCCGTCCCTCTGGGAAGATATTTACCGTTGAAGGCGAAGAGCCGCGCGAGAAGAAGCGGTTCGCGGGCCTTGTATACAAGTTGTTTGGTTTTTCAATCGGCGACCGGACTCTTCCCATGCGCACGCTTTGGGCGAAGAGCTTGACCCGTGCGCACTGGTTCACGGGGGAAATCCATATAGTAGACAAGGATGTATTCCCAACCACCGACCGATCAGATTTCATTGAAAGTAATGCTCGCAAGCGACTTTATGACGGTGCAGAGACAATCGCGGTTAAGCTGAACCGTTTAGCGCAGGAGATTAGTGACAATCGGAAAGCGTACAACGACTCTGAGAAGCTGAAGCAAAGATTCCAGGATGTTAGGCAAAAGCTTCAAAATGGTCAGATTGAGCGTGCTGCGTTGAAAGTTATTAAGCAGGAGCTCGAACGCGGTCTGGACGGTCTGAGACAACGTGCGGACAAATGTACGGACGAGGAAATCGAGCAATTTGATCGTGAGGTCTTGAAATATGGTCGTAAGCTGAGCGAGGAGCTCGATCACGCCAAAGTGTCATCAGGGGAAAAGAATGGGATCGCGGATGTCGCCTCAGAACTTCACATGACGGCAAAGGCTAAGAAGGTATTTCAGATCGTCATGGACACTCTTTCCGGCCACTTCAGTGATGATCCGGATCAATATCACGAGGTGAATGGCAAGATAACGCGCTCTCTCAAGAGGAAGTATTAGATGGGGACACCCCGTGAAGCCGTTTTTCAGTCCAATCAGAACAAAGACTTCCTCCGCAGCGCTTATGATGCCGGGCACGTCAAGGGGTGGTTTGGACGGGCCGGTAGGCCCCTTAAGTATTTGGGACTTCCTGCATGGGAGATGCTGGACATCATCGCCTGGGAGCCGTTCTTGAGTAGGTTTACTACTATTGAGAGGGAAGAAAACCAGCAGCATTTGATGTTTCTACAAGCGAACGTTCAAGATGTCGAGCATCGGCTTTACTCGCTGTACGGAGAATTCGACAGTATCCTCTTGAGTGGGCGGGACGCCTACGGGTATGGACCGGATTGGCCTTACGACCTCATCAACTTAGACTATTTCGGTGGTTTCATTTACTCAAATCTTACTCGCCCGAAGGCTATTCGTAAGCTCATCTCGAATCAGGCAGCATATAGCCAAGGTTTTCTGCTGATTATCACGCAGCATCTGCGAGACTGCGACACGATTGGCGCGAAGGCGACATTCCTTGATGATCTGCGTCGTTCATTAAAGAATGTGAGCACCGACCCGACTGTACATGTTTCTATCGATACGGTGCTCAATTGGTATTCTGATTCCGCGACTCCGGACTCCTTTCGCCAAGCGCTTTATATGAATGTTTTTCTCCGCGATGTCGGAGAAGTCGAACATTTTGACGTGAAGTGTCGCCCGGCAGTGCTTTACGCCGGGACGGGCAATTCGTCCATGATCCACTTCGTCACTGAGTTCGTTTTCCGACCGGGTCTTGGACATAAGCCTGCTAGCAATCAATCTCTCATCGATATTGTCAACTTCAGCTTGCTCGAACTTTGCGATGGGAGCTTCGCTCCTCCGATCCAGCATCCGATAATCCCAAAGCCGATCTAAATTCTTGTTGACTTGCAGCAGAAATCTGTCAGACTTGCAGCGGATGGCTGCAAATAGTGCAGCGATTATCGCAGCAATTATCGCGAAAACCATATGGAGGAGTTAATTACCATCCTGGGTATACTTGGCAGATCGGCCCAAAAGCGCGTTTTTGTTGGTTTCGCGCCCGCTAGTCTGCTCTATTCGTTGAGTTTTGCTGATGTGCTCGACCAAGACACAGGGCGAGGTTATCAGCGTCGGTTTAACCCAAAGCACAGTTTGGATTTTCGAAAGTATATTCAACAAGAGAACAGCGCCACAATTCCTTTGACGTTCAATTTGCGCCCTCGACCGGATGGTGTCTGGAAAATTCAAGAAACTACTGGCCCCACAGCGATGTTAGAGATCAAGGAGGGTACTGGCAAAGTCCTAACGCAAGTCGATTGCCAGCACCGACTCGGATATCTCAATGACGTGAATATCAATCTACCTTTTATGTGTTTCATCGGGTTGACAGAGCGCGAAGAGATGGAAGTGTTCAATGTTATCAACAGCAAGGCGAAGGGATTGAGCACAAGTCTTTTGGATTTCCACGATGCAACGTTGGCGACTGACTTGGCAAACGAAAGGCCAGAACTTTTTATCGCGTTGCACCTCAACAACAACAGCGAATCACCTTGGTACCGGCAGCTTGATCTGGGTGGAACAAGCACGTCAGGTCTCATGCGACGAGCGTCGCTTCGAACAATGCAAAAGGCGATTAAGAAATTCCTCGGTCAAACCAAAGTGTTACGTGGTCATACTCCGGAAGCTGCTGCTCAGATCGTTCTCGATTTTTGGTCTGCAGTTGCTGTTGTACTTCGAGAAGCGTGGGATAGCCCACGCCATCATCTTATTAACAAGGGAGTGGGGGTTTACGCACTCATGGTAGTGGCCGCCGACCTTTTCACAGAAAATGCGGGGCGAGGTTGCGACAAACGCTATTTTGTGACGAAGCTGGCCGAATTCCTGACTGATCTGGATTGGAGTAGTCGTGGCCCGCTAAAGGGTTTTGGTGGAGAGGGCGGGGTTACTTCGGTTGTAGCGCTCATTAGAGAGAAACGCCAAAAACCGCAACTTACTGTGGTGGCCTCCAATGGCTAACAAAAACATTCTGCTCGTCGAACCTGGATACAAGAACAAGTATCCGCCACTTGGCTTGATGAAAATTGCCCAATATCATGGTCCGCGTGGCAAGAAGGACCGGGTACGGTTCATCAAAGGTGAAGACAACTCTGCCCTGGACGCTGGATGGGATCGAATCTACGTCACCACGTTGTTCTCTTTTGAATTCCCCCGGATCTCAAGGAGTATCGATTTTGCTTTGTCCGCAGCAAATGGTCAGGCAGACAAAGTGTTCGTTGGCGGCATCGCTGCATCGCTGATGCACGATCGGTTTCTGGCCGAGTCTCGATGGCGGGGAATACGGTTCATAAAGGGGCTGCTTAGTGCAGCGCCGTCAGTCTCATTGCAGCTGGACGACTTTTCAGAAGAGCTCTATTCTGACGACCGCTCTGGGACACCTATCGAGGACCTGATCCCCGACTACAGCATTTTGGATCAGATCCCGTACAGATACCCCGTGCGCGACGCGTATTTCGCGTATGCCTCACGCGGTTGCATCCGAAAGTGCAGTTTTTGTGGAGTGCCCAAGTTGGAAGGCGACCAACGGGACACAGAATCTATAAGCGCCATTGTAAAAGGAGTAGATGCGCTCTACGGGGCAAAGAAGGATTTGACGTTGATGGATAACAACGTGGTCGCTTCAGCACGTTTTAAGGAGATCATTGCCGAGATCCGGGATCTCGGCTTCGTCCCTGGAGCAAAGCTCAATCGTGGACGAATACCGGTGCAGAGGCGAGTGGATTTCAATCAAGGCGTGGACGCACGCATCCTCTGTAAGGACAAGATGTTTTTGCGGGAGTTGTCGACGATCTGCCTGAAGCCCCTGAGAATTGCATTCGATCACATTGGATTGAAAAAACCCTATGAGCAGGCAATTCGTTTTGCTCATGAGTTTGGACTGACTGAGTTGTCCAATTACATGCTCTACAATTTCCACGATTCGCCCGTTGATCTCTTTGAGCGCATGCGACTAAATGTCGCTCTAAACGAAGAACTGGGGATTCGCATTTGGTCTTTCCCCATGCGCTTCCAACCAACGGACCTTCCGAATCGATCTCACATAGGGGAAAAGTGGTCTCGATATCAGTTGCGCTCGATGCAGCTTATTTTGCAAGCAACGCATGGTGTCGTTAGCGGGGCTCCAGTGTTTTTCAAAAGAGCGTTCGGCGACTCCTACCAGGACTTCGAGGATATCCTTTTGCGTCCTCATCATTTTATTTTTAATCGCGACTGGTACGAACGGTTAGCCGGCAAGCTCGAATTCGATGAATTTATGACTGAATTTAACAGGCTTTCTGCATCGGATAGGATTGAACTCGTTGTTATGCTTTCGTCGGTAGAACCCAGGGACATTGGCCGACTTCCGAAGCAAACCTCCAATTCTCAAATCCGCAAGATTCTGCATTTTTACAAGCCCCTCCCCAAGGGAGAAGAGGAGAGAATTTGGGCTCTTCAAAAGAACATTGATTATTTGCCAATGCCGGAAGATGAGCGCGTCGAGGATGCTGGTCTCTCAGACCTAGCCGACGAGGATCTTACGGTAAGAGCGCCAAGGCGTCAGAGCGAGACAGCGATAGCATGACAACTGCACTAGTTTCGCTTCCACAACTTGAAATAAAATGGTCGCGTCCAGAACAACCCCTCCTCGTCGGCAAGGACATTCTTGAACTACTCAGTACCTCGATGTACATCGATCCAATGTCGATGTACCGAGAATACGTTCAGAATTCTGCTGACGCTGTCGAGCTAGCGCAGGCCGCAGGGCTATTGCGTGTGTCGGGGCGCGTGGAAATCCGGGTCGATCAGTTGTCGCGAGCAGTTTTCATCCGCGACAATGGGTCTGGTCTTGGAAAGGAACAGTTTATTAATCAACTCACAGCTCTCGGTGGGAGCAAAAAGCGTGGCACAAGGGCCAGAGGTTTCCGAGGAGTCGGTAGGCTAGCAGGGCTCGCTTTCTGCCAGGAACTCATATTTCGGTCACGCCAAGATGGCGAGAATATGGTTCACGAGCTCCGGTGGGATTCACGTGAGGTAAGAGCATTATTGCGCTCCGCTGATCATTCATCTGACCTCCGTGAAATCGTAGCCAAGACTATTCAAACGCGTGAGGTCCCAGGTCGGAATTGGCCAGAGCGGTTTTTCGAGGTCGAGTTGCGCGGAGTGGTTCGACATCGAGACGACCGGCTCTTAAATGAAGAACAGGTAGCGAACTACCTCGCACAGGTGGCACCTGTGGCTTTTTCGCCCGATTTCAAGTTTGGAGATCAGATTCGATCGTTCTTGGAGACTCATGGTGTTCGGTCAGGCGCAATCGAGGTTGAAATCGCGGGGCGTGGACAAATCTATCGGCCCCATCGCAATTCGATGGCGATGGGCAAATCTGGTGAGACCCATTTCCAGGAACTAACGACAACTTACACGCCAGGCCGCGATGGGGACGTAGCCGCGGTGACCTGGATTCTTCATCATGATTACCGCGGGGCGCTTCCTTCTAATTCCTTGGTGGAAGGTTGGCGCCTTCGTTGCGGTGATATTCAGGTAGGAGACAATTGCCTCCTGCAAACGCTCTTTCCTGAATCCAGATTCAATGGCTGGTGCGTAGCGGAAACCCATGTCCTCGACGGGCGCATTCTGCCAAATGGTCGTCGAGATCATTTCGAACAGAACACATACTATTTTGATCTCATAAACCATTTAGCACCTCACGCCCGGGACATTGCACAGCGCTGTCGCGCCAGTTCAATCGCTCGAAATTTGATTCGATTGATCGAAGAGCGCCTGACCGAATGCCAACAGAATTTGCGGGTCATTGAAAAAGGCGTAATAGCCGATGCTGCAGCATCGAAACTGACCGCCAAACTGGAAGGTACACTTGACCACTTACAGCGACTATCCTCCCGCGCAGGTGTCAACACGGATCAGCAGATTCGATACCAGGGACAAATCAAGCGCCTCCGAAAAAGGGTGTTACGGCTAGATGCTGTCCAACGTGGAGAAGCGATTTTTGTGAACTTCACGCCGACTCAGCGGAGCGTCTTGATTGAGGTTTTCAATGCCATATACCAGTCAACCGATGACCTCCAAAGAGCACAGCGACTAGTTGACACAATTGTTTCTCGGTTAAACCGAAAACGGACTTCTCTTAACAAAAAGACGGAGAAGCGGACCCGACGTTAGTTCCTCGGCGTCCAGGTGAGGCCCCTAGAGCAGTTTTTAGCCTAGCACCTTGCGCGTAGCGCCGACGACAATCTACACTTTCCTCGGAACAGGTCCCCCACATAATTGAGCGTTCTGACGAGCGGTTTGCTCGGCGGTTCGATTCTTGAAGCCCTGAGCGGCGACCTGTATCATCTGTTCGGCTTCGGGTGCTGCTACCTCACGAAACCGGGCGTTCGAAGGTGAGCTGAAAGGATGCTCTCATTGGTATCAAAACAGAAATTGCCTAAAACGAGCGCAAAGGTGGCGCCCGCGCTCCAACTTCAAACCTCGCCTCCAGTTTATGTGATCGTCATTTCCGGTGGATGGCTATTGAAACATACGACCCCCTCCTGGCGGATCAAAGACCCAATGAAAGGGTTTCAACGAATCGTCAAGGAAGATCGCGCTAAGCAGATAGCCCGCACGGTACTTGACCGAGAGCGGGCTTTTCCGAATGCCATTACGTTGGCGACGAATATCAAGAGCCTGAAGCAGTCTGGCAATGAAATCATTCTGCCCGCAAGAATTAAGTTCCTGGTGGTCGATGGTCAGCATCGTCTTTGGGCCCAGAAATTCTCGGAAAAAGATGGCCGATACGCTTGCATTATTCATTTGAACAAAACCGAGCGAGAGATGGCAGAGTTGTTTCTTGAAATCAATGACAATCAGAGGCGAGTACCTTCTTCCCTTCGCTGGGATCTGGTTAGGCTGGTCAGACCGGCAGGAGATGAAGCCGGCGTTATGGCAGCGGAATTGGTTTATGAACTGGCAAATCGGGAAGACAGTCCGTTTTACATTGCAATCGACCTTACCGGAGAGCAGAAGGATGTGAGCATAAAACAAGGTTCTCTGGCACCTGAAATTAAGACTCTGGTCGGTAGGCTAAAGAAAGCAAAAACGGCCGGTGATCCTCCTTTTGAAGAGTATGCATCTTTGCTGATTCGTTTTTTTTCGGCCGTCCGATCATTAGATCCTCAAGGATGGGGGGACCCCAGTAGCACGTACTACAAGGCAAGGGTTCTTCGCGCTCTCATTCGTGTTCTTTTGGACATAGTTCTGAATGCAAGATCTCTGGACGAGTTGAGCGCTGACATATTGCTCCGCGAGCTTCAGAAAATTGATCCAGCCACGCTATCTGAGGACAGAGTACGCGCTGCCCAAGGCTCGGCAGGCGTTACGGACCTTTATCAAGCGATGAGGAATCAGGTGTTCCCCAATGCGACTGTTTGACATCACCGAAGCCCGACACTTCTGTAGACCATTGCCTGCGCCAGCACCTGGCGTAGGCCAGTCATTGGCGGCTTTTCATAACAGCGTTCAACCAAAGCGGTTGGCCGAGGGCACTCCCTATTTTGACGTCCATCGTGTGAGCCTGCTGAATGCGGTGGAAAGATGGATCTTATTTGGGGTGGCCGATTATCGGCGAGCACTCGATATGTTCATACCGAGTAATGCTCCGTGGGCCCATGTGACTCTGTACTATTCGTCATTCTTTGCGGCCAATGCGATATTAGGGATGTTTGGTGCGTGGGTTCATTTGGAGCGTCTAGTGGATGTCGACCTGGGGACTCCTACCAATCAGATCCTTCGGGTTAGTAAACGGGTGCATTCACCTTCTGGCTATAAGGGGAGTCACAGAGTGTTTTGGGACCTATTCTATGACGGCTGCAATACGATCTCCCCGTGGGTCCCTAGCGCACTCCAGTCAACAACCGCGCCGGTGAACAATGATCGAATCTGGCAAATAACCGCCCGGAACGAAGTGAATTACGACATGTTTAGCGCATTCGACGGAGCAATTCGGCTGGACAACAGCTTTAATCCAAGGAGGCTAAGGTCTCTCAGCGGTCCATTGGCTCAGCAGCTGGAAGTCACGGAAGGTATGCTCAAGCTGGCCCTGTACTTTGCAAGTGAATTCAGCGTAAGCAGCTTTGCTTATGTAGGCCTCGGAACTGGCACTCGCGCGAAGATCCTCCGAGCACTGGTTACAAAAGTCGCTCCGGGCGTTACCACTCAGTCAGTTCTGCAAGACCTGCTGCGATAAGCGTTAGGTTTAGGTTCAATGGAATGACAAACGACGCCTCGGATTTCGTGGGCCTGCTGAGTCAATTGGAAGAGAGCAAGTTCCTACGTTTGTTTCGGCATCTTGTTGAGGTACGCGATCCCTTTGAACGTGGAATCGGAGACCAATTAGCGAAGCCCGTTATACCCCTTGATCTTCCTGATGCCGAACTTCAATTGAAAGTAGGAGGTGCAGTCGGTACCATCCAGAGTTGGGCCTGGCCTTGGCTCTTTCACATCGCCCATCTTCCGTCGTTTCTCTGGGAGCCGGAGTTCATTAAGGGTTTCATCAATAAGCGTCTAAGGCAGGCTTTCGGAAACCTGAAAGCAGCTCCTCACCCTTTGGAAGCTTTCCGGGAAGCGTTTGACGAGAAGTCCATTTTTACCCCAAAACCGGAGGGGTACGACTACTACTTTTTTACGAACATTTGCCACGATCTCAGTGAGGACGCTTTGAGTCAGTTTTGTGATTGCGCCCACGCCCTCTTTAGTGAAATTCTGAACGTGCCGCGAGAGCAGCACCCACGATTTGGCATGGGAACACCGGAAAGCGTAGTCGGTTATAGCCGATCGGAAGTCCAAAGGTTCGTGGTGGATTTACTCAACCTGCCGAGTGATTACTACTTCGTTGCGCGCGAAGGGCAGATTTCAGTTATTCCGTCCACGGAACACGGAACGTTCCTTGCGTCTCCCTCGGACAGAACCAGCACAACATCCGTCGGTTTATCACTTGTTATCTCAAGTACCTTGTCGGAGATGAAGCACCCAAGTATACGAGGACTGTCTGATCTCACCGGTTTAATAAACAGCAACAAAACCAAGGAACAGGATCTTCAGCTTTTTTTTGAGATGAATCCACATTTTCTATTCGCGTTAGACGAACGATATTGTGAAATCCGGCCGCACGTGTGTTTATGAGTTCATCCGGCGTCGGAAGATAGGTAAGCAGATGGGCAAAAATCTTCTGAGGGGCCTCAACGAAGAAGCGATTCGTGACACCCTCCGGTTGGTAGAGTGAAACGGCCAATGCCTTAGCCTCGGCCTTGCGACGGAGTTCCTTCGACGGATTCCAGTACGGCATTCGGGCGTCTAGCGGGTTGAGCACAATGTCGCCCCGGTGTTCGTCGTAAAACTGCTTCACAAACTCGCAAGCGGGATCGTAGACGATGGCGCTGTCGCCGCGCGCGTCCACCTGATAGAGCATCTGCCGGATGATGCTCGATTTGCCCGATCCGGTGTCGCCCACAATCAGAAAGTGCTTGTTCTCGGCATCGCGTGGAATACGTAACGGGAGCTTTGCATCGTTGGTCGCGATGCCGATGCCATTGCCGCTGACGGCTTTGGTGAAGTCCTTGGCGTTCACAAGAACGGGGCCTTTGAGGCGGCGTCCGTAGCGAAGGCCCTTGATGCGCTGGATGTCCTTGCGGACGGAAAATGGAAGTTGCAATGCGAAGGCCACGAGGCCGAAGATGAACTGCGCGGTGAAGAGCTGGTAGATAGGAACGTCCGCATAGACCCAGTGCTCGATCCATGTGTGAAGAGTCTTGTTCGAGTAGCTGCGTGGCTGTTCGCGGAACAGTAAACGGAAGCCCTGCTGCCGAGCTTGCGAAGAAAGAGCAACCGGGAGTGGCCTGCCCGTGAACTGCGGTGTCAACCCTGGCTCAAGGTCCGCATCCTGCGCAGCCCGCGCCCGCGATTTGTCGTCGGAAACATAGAGTAGCTGGTACGTGCTAGCGGGATGCGCGAGGCCTGCCATCTCGCTTCGGAGGTAGTACGGCAGGTAGTAGCGTTCGAGCGGTGAAAGGCCGTACTGGAAGCGGACGTAAATAAAGAATGCGGTCATGACGAGCGAGAGGAAGAGTGCGCCCAGCGTGTACAGATATCGGTTCGATACCCGGCGTCCAGGTCGGGAGGCGCTGGCGTTTTCGGGCTTCGACGCTGAATCGTTGGCTGGGAAAACTCGCGAGCTGAACAAGCGGCAAGCTAGGAAAAAATATCTCGACCGAAACCCACAAGCGATCTATTCTGGCGGTGTCCGCCGACACCGTTTAAACAGAGGAGGAGCTTTGTTTAGACGGATGCGTTACCAACAAGGAAGTGTAGAACGGGAAGAGCGGAAGAAGGGTCCGGCAGTCTGGGTCTACCGATGGTGGGAAGAAGACATCAACGGAAAGCTGTTGCATCGCAGAGTCCAGGTTGGGGACATCAAGAAATACCCCACCGAATCTGCGGTGCACGCAGCGGCAGACGCTCTTCGGCTAACCATCAACAATCGCTGCGAACATCGGAACTTGCGGCGAACTACCATCAACACGCTCTGGGAGCACTACTCTCAAGAGGAACTGCCTCTCAAAGCTTTGTCCACACAAGATGCGTACATCATCTACGCCGAAAACTGGATTGTCCCACGCTGGGGCAATCTGCCACTGGAACAAGTCAAGACCGTCGAGGTGGAGCGGTGGCTACGAGCGACAGGAGTAGCGAATGGCACTCAAGCGAAGATAAAGTGCGTGATGTCGGCTTTGTTTTCGCACGCCGTTCGGTGGGAGTTCTGTGGCCACAATCCCATCTCGTCGGGCATACCTGTCGGAAGCGGGGGCAAGCGAGGTCCCAGCACCGGCGTGCGGATCAGCGCCAAACGTCAGAGTTCCCCTTTGGTCTTGTCCGCAGAACAGGTCAAGATGGGCCTAGCAGGGTTGGAATTTCGGGATCAGCTTCTCGTGTTTCTAGAGGGTGCGTTAGGAATACGTCAAGGGGAACTCGGAGCTCTGCGCTGGCTCGACTGCGATTTCGAAAACATGAGCTTCAGCCTGCAACACTCGTACTATTGGCGTCGAGGTGGGCACCTGAAGTGCACCAAAACGGAAGCATCGGCGAAGTTGTTGCCGATGCATCCAAGCCTGAAACATGCCTTGCTCGACTGGAAGTCCCAGAGTCTCTACAACCAACCGGAGCATTTCATCTTTCCTTCGGAAAGACTGAAAGGCAACAAACCACTCGATCTGGCGTCAGTGCTCAAGAAGAAGGTTCAACCTGCGTTCAAGAAGATTGGCATCGCAGGCGTGGGCTGGCACACTTTTTGGCACACGTTGGGAACCATGTTGGCGGAGATGGGCGAGCATCAGCTCACAATCCGCGACTACTTGCGACACAGCAACCTTCATGTCACGAACAAGTACCTGCAGGCGACATCGAAGACCAAACGCTTGGCACAAGACAAATTGGTCGACGCGATTTTGCCGACGGGTCTTTTGCCGAAGACAAACCTAATCCAATGAGCGCTGTTTGGAACCGTTTTCGGATGGGACCATTCTCGTTCGGCGCTTATCGTCCCCTAACATCCCCTGATTTGCCGGACGTTAGGTTTGCAAGTGCTTGAAAGGAATGGCGGGGACGACGGGACTCGAACCCGCGGCCTCTGCCGTGACAGGGATCTCAGGGTCCGTAACTACTTGAAAGCACAGAGCACGGATGGCTCCCTGAGGCCCCTAGAACGACCTCGGAAACGCTTAT
>Ga0209006_10003659_pt1 | contig 13980 bp, 12 predicted proteins | sample JacPin_JW_Ref_O2_FD_188567 | JGI IMG/M metagenome (GOLD analysis project Ga0209006, IMG submission 188567) | Forest soil microbial communities from Algoma, Ontario, Canada - Jack Pine, Ontario site 1_JW_Ref_O2 (SPAdes) (version 2) | ecosystem: Environmental > Terrestrial > Soil > Boreal... | reverse complement strand
GCGCGGTATCGGTCTCGGCCTGGACGCCCGGGTCGAACAGCGACAGGATCTGGAAATCGATGCCGGCCGCGTCCATCTGCTCGAGACGGAGCGGGCCCCGGTCGTACAACCGCTGATAGGCGACCTCATTGTTGGACCGCAGCCACGTGGCCACGACGTTGTCGGCGCTGGCCGGATCCCAGGCGTAATGCTCCTCAAGCGCGATCAATGACATGGCACCTCCGCGGTCGGTCGATGGCGGCTCAGTGGGTCCCGGGCATGACACCACGAGGCTCTCAAACGCATAAGCGTTCGACGCAAAAAGTGTGTCTACCTGCACAAACTATCGAGGATAGTGCCGACGGAGTCTCCGTGTCGCGGCCCAACGTCGGACTCTGCTGCGCGCCCCTGCCGTCGTGTGGTTTCATTCGAGCACCGATGGCGACGGTCGCCTCCAGCGATTGCGCCGGGGGGACTTGTCGGCCTTTAACGATTGGTTGGTTGTGCCTGAGATGGATCGTCGCAGCATGATGTTGATAGCGGGGATGGCCGCGGTGGCAGCCGCGATCCCCCTGCCCGAGGCCCGGGCTTACCCGTCCCGACCGGACGCACCGGCGGATCGGGTGCCACTGCCCACCGCCCCGCCGGCTGATGCCTCTGGCGTGAACTACATTTTCCAGGACGAGTTCGATGGCCCGCCAGGTTCAGGTCCTGATCCGGCGAAGTGGACAGTGCAGAGCTGGCAGGACGACGTTTGGCCGCCGGTCGCGGGGCAATACCGCGACGATCGCCGAAACGTCTTCCTCGACGGCAACTCCAACCTCGTCCTCCTTGCCACCCAGGAGAACGGCAACTACTTCAGCGGCAAACTGCGAGGCAACTGGCGGGGCCTCATTGGCCACACCTGGGAAGCGCGGATAAAGCTGGACTGCCTGACCACCGGTGCCTGGCCCTCGTTCTGGACGGTGAACGAGGATCCTGACCCTGACGGCGAAGTCGACATTTTCGAGTGGTACGGCAACGGGAGTTGGCCTCCCGGAACCACGGTCCACGCGGCATCCAACGGGAAAACCTGGGAAGGGAGATCGATCCCCGGATTGGTCGACGGCGGGTGGCACAACTGGCGAATGCGGTGGGACGAGGACGGCTTCAAGTTCTGGCGGGACTACGTTGACGGTGCGAAACCCTATTTCAGTGTGCCGCCGAAGCCGATACAGGTCCACGGCAGACCCGGCGACATGCGGTGGCCGTTCAACAATCCCGGCTACTTTATGACCCCCATGTTCACCCTCGCGGTCGGTGGGCCTGGCGGCGGCGATCCCGCGCTGGGTAACTTTCCGGCGGCCATGCTCGTCGATTGGCTACGCGTCTGGTAAACGCCCGACGGCTATCGCACCGCCTTGATCACCTGAACCAGGTTGAACTGCCAGCGCTCGAGAAGCCGGAACCCCAGCTCGTTCGGAACCGAGAACGCGGGGGTGACTCCGAAGCGTTGGCCTGGCGGTATTACTGCGGCCTGCTCGTGAGCGGGCCTCGACGTGTCGGCTTCGGTGATGATCCACACGACTCGGCAGTCGCTTAACGGCCCGGCGGTCGCCTCGGGTATGAGGTTGGTGTCGAAGATATCGTTGCGATCGGTCGCTCGCTGCCACAGGCTGAGGTCGATCAGCTTCCGGTATGCACCAGGGCGCGCCGCCATCAATGGGCGCATCGGGGCGGGTTGGAACGTCACCGTGTCGTTTATCAGTAGGCAATCACCTGGCGCCGCCCTCGCGGTGATGAGATCGGCCACTTGGCTGTAGTCCATTTCGTACTTGGCGTACGGATTTCGTTGCGTCAGAATATAGTTCGGCGCTGCGGCGATAGCGAAGAGACCGATGAGGGCAGCGGCTACCCGTGGCTTAACGGCCAATGTGGCGATGCAGATGCCCAGGACCAGCGCCATCGCCGGTGCGGTGAAGCATAAATAGCGGGGCGTGTAGATCGGGTGAACCAACGCCGACCATATGACGACGAGGGCCGTCGGCACCACAGACCATAAGATCGCAAGGGTCAGCAGTTGCCGATCTCCCTCCGCTAGCTGCGCAGAAGTGCAGAGCCACAGGGTAATAGCAGTCGCTACGACCAGCGCCGAGAGAATCGTGAACGGGGTGCTTCTTTCGAAATACTGTTGAACCGTTACATCTTCGATCGTCCGGCGCCCGATCGGTGCGATCCAACTGATCTGATGCGCTTGACCGATGGCCGTGACCACAAACGGCGTCACAGCGCAAATGATCACAACCGACGTGATGGCGAACCGCACCAGGATTGTTCGCCTGCGCCGGAAGACGCAGATGAAGGCGATATGCGCCAAGAACAACAGCACCAGATACACATCGAGCAGAATCGACGTGGCCAGGACGATCCCGTAAGACAGCCACACCCAAGCGTTGTCACGGCGCGCGGCATGAACGAGCAGCACTGTCAGCCACACGCCGGCCATCATCGAAAGGGCATACGGGCGAGCTTCGATGCCTGCCCACGTCGCTCGAGGCAAAATCGCGCAGAGAACCCCGGAGGTCACCGCGACGGTGCGGGACGAGAACTGCTTGCCCAGCACCACTACTCCGGCCGCGGCGCCGCCAACAGCCAACCCACTCGGCGCGCGCGACCAGAACTCCGTGGGCGGGAAAATCTGGAACCAGCCGTGCATGATCAGGTAGTACAGCCCGTGGACGGCATCGACATTACTCAACATCCGCCACAACTGACCGAGAGAACGACTGTATGAGGCCGAAATGGTCGCGGCCTCGTCGTACCAGAAAGACGGGCGACCGGCGCCGACCAGACTTACTGCGGCGCCCAATATTCCAACGATCACCGGGTCCACCACACCGGGGCCCTGGGCCAGCTGGTCAGCGCGAAGCCCGCGGCGGCCACGGTGTAACTCGCCGGTAGCGAAGACGTTCACCGAGCCGACCCGGGCACGTAGCGTTGGACGTTGCTATCAATCATCTGCACTCCCGCTGAATACGCCGCTATGTTGCCAGAAAGGACACCGGGGTCTTCTGGGCTGTCGATGTAGATCGCCATCGTGTAGACCGCAATTGTGCGGAATAGGCGACGTGCCGAACGGGTTGGTCGCGGTATGTCCGCTGGAATCGTGCTGCGCGTGGACCCCAACGCTGCCAATGTCGTCGATGACGTCGTCTCGCGGGCGCGGCGCGCCCATGAAGTCGGAGTCCACCAGGTCTGGCTGGCCCAGCAGTTCGACTATGAGGCGATCACGCTGGCCGCACTGATCGGGGCGGCCGTGCCCGGGCTGGGGGTGGGCACCTCGGTGGTGCCGATCAATCCGCGGCATCCGCTGATCATGGCGTCGCTGGCGCAGACCGCCCAGGCGGCCTCCCACGGCAACTTCAGCCTCGGGCTCGGTCTCGGCGCCCACGAGCCGGAACGGCAGGCCTTCGGAGCGTCGTGGCCGAACACCATCCCGCGGCTGCGTGAACACCTGACCGTGCTGCGGTCCATTTTCACCGAGGGGGCCGTCGACTTCCACGGCGATGAGTTCACGGCGAGCCCCGGGTGGCCGGTCGCGGTTCCGGGCGGGGCACCGCTTCCCGTGTACGTAGCTGCGATGGGACCCAAGGCGCTGCGGGTCACCGCCGAACTCGCCGATGGCACACTGCCGTATCTCGCGGGGCCGAGGACCATCGCGGAGTTCATCGAGCCGACCATCGCAAAAGCCGCCGCCGATGCGGGCAGGCCGAAGCCCCGAATCATCGCGTCGGTGCCGGTGCTGGTGACCGAAGACAGCCAGAACGACATCGACGCCGGTCGAGACCTCGCCGCCCGGCAACTGAGCTTCTACGAGACCATCCCGTCCTACCAGAGGGTGATCGCACGGGAGGGCGTGGACAACGTCGCTGAGCTCGCGGCCGTCGGGGGTTCGGACGCTGTTGCGCGGCGGCTGAAGACCTATCTCGACGCCGGTGCAACCGATGTGGTGCTCAGCCCGCTGGACCGGTCGGAGTCTGCCGACCGCGAAGCTGTCTGGGCCGTCGCTGCGTCGCTTTAACAACCCCGGGGATACATCGTGCGCTGAAGAGAGCGTCAAGAATCAGCCGAAACACTGTCAGGCATCGCCGTGGTGGTGCTCACCGGAGATTCGGGTTCCGAGCGCATCAGCGCGGCGTCGAGTCACGCGTGATCATGCCGCGCGCGACCAGCTCGATGGTTGCGGCGACGCCGCAGGTCTGAGAGAGCAGCAGTGCTATCAGGACGAGGATCTGTACGGCACCTGCCTGGGTGGCGGATCCGGTGCTGAGCAGCACGCCGACGAAGGCTCCCGGCAGCGTGACGAGGCCGACGGTCCTCGTGGAATCGAGGTTGGGCAGTAGTGCATTGGTCGCCGACTCCCCGATGATCTCCATGCGCGAATCACGTTCGCTCATACCGAGGCTGAGCGCTGCTTCGATCTCGCCCGCGCGCAATTTCAGGGTGTCCAGCGCCAACCGGGCGGCCACCGCAACAGCGGTCATGGTGTTGCCGAGCACGATCGCGACTATCGGCACGACTGCCACGCCCTTCAGCGGTACGACGCCGGAAAGCAACAGTAGAGGCAGCACGGCGACCAAGCCGAATGCGAGTGACACCGTCAGCAACGCGGACCCACGGCTAGCCTGGCTGCGCCGAGCAGCGGTCACGCTGGCCACGACGAACATGACCGCCAAGACAAGCATCGACGACCACAACCGGGTCAGTGCAGCGGCCAGCACACCGGCGACGGCGGCCAACTGCACCGCCGCGCGAATCCCTGCCCGCGGGACCGTCCACGGTGAGCCGAGCGCGGTCAACCGATAGATCAAGGCAGCAGCGATCACCATAACCACGCATACGACGATCAACGCCGGGCTGAGGACTGGTTGTGAGGAAAGCATCGGGCTTAATTCAGGTAGGTGTCGACGAGCAGCGCTCCCACGCCCGTCAAGACAGCCAACAATGCGCCGACGAGGACCGTGGCCGCCACCGCCGACAGGGCGGCACGGTAACCGATGACTCCCCACGACAACATCGAATCTCCTTGGGGTCAGCTAGGTTCGCGTACCAGCAGCGCGGGGTGCCCGTTGCTCCCGGCCGGGATGGGGTAGTAGCTGCGGTGGGTGCCCGCATCCACCGCCACCACGTGTGCACCATCGGCCAGATGACCAGACCCGGTGACCACCAGGGTGTGATCGCGAAGATCGAGCGTGGTGAGCGTGCCGCTTTCGGCGGCCACAGATAGCCGATGCGCGGAGGGGTCGTAGGCCAGCACGTCGGGGTCCTCGCCGACCGGGTTGGTCGCGGTGACAGTCCAGTTGGTCTGGTCGATGGTGAGCAGGGTGGCGTTCTCGTCGCACGCCACGAACACCAACCTGTCCGGACTGTCGACGGTGAGGCCGTGGGGGTGTTGGCAGCCCGGCAGTGCGACCCGCTGAGCCACGGTGAGTGCAGCCGGGTCGATCACCGCGAGATCGTTGCGACCCTGCACAGCGACGAGCATCCGGTCACTGTCCTGGTCGTAGCCGACGTTGCCGACCTCCCCGCCGAGCGCCACGGTCCCCTTCGGCTGCAACGTGGCAGCGTCGACAACCGTCTCTGTTCCGCCGCTTTCATTGGTCGCCCAGATCGTATTGCGGCGTGGGTCATAGGCCAATCCGTCCGGATATTGCCCGGTCGGTGCCCGGCCGATCTCGGCACCCGTCGTCTCATCAATCGCGACCACCTGATTGGCACCAGTAGCGGTGGCATACACCCGATTCAGTGAGTCGACAACGAGAACCCCGTGCACCTGCGAGATATTCGGGATGGTGCGAACCACCTTATCGGCGTGAATGTCGACCTCGACGACCTCGCTGGCACCCAAGTGGGCGATGAACAACAAACCGCGTTGTTCATCAAGGCTGGCGTAGTCGAACCGTGAATTGTCGCCGGGCAACGGAACTTCGCCGACCGACCGCAACGGTAACGGAGGGTCGGAGTTCCGTTGCTGCGCTGGCCGGCTCGTGCAAGCAGTGGCGATCAGCGCGCCCGCCAGCATCAGCCGCAGCATCCGGTATCGGGTCGAACTCAAGCCGCGCATAACTCGACAATCTGGATGTTGCCCGCGCGCAGGGCCTGAATGACCTTCTGTACCTCAGGGGCGGTCAGGATGAAGTCATCGTTGATCGCCGCACTACCGCCGCCGACCGGCTGAAAGTTGGTCACCGTCGTGAGATTGGACGACGCCGCTCCTTCCACGTGTCCATCCTCCACGATTGTGGGAGCAAGGGACTGCTGGCCAGGTCTTCTACCACCGGCGCGCTGATGACGAGACCCGCGCTGACGATCGGACGTGTCAAGGGTCCACACCAGGGTCGTGCGTTGATGAACTGCGCGCAACGGGTCCTGCGTGCCGTCATGTGTTCACGAGGAGAGACGACGATGGGGGTCCAGACGAACACCCCGAACGCTGGGACCGGGCTGCAACGATCGGTTGGCTTCTGGGGGCTGATGTTCGTGTCCCTGGGGTCGATCCTCGGTTCCGGCTGGCTACTGAGCGCGTTGAGCGCGACGACGGCGGCGGGGCCGGCGGCGATTCTGTCCTGGGTCCTGGCGGCGGCGATGCTGATTGTGCTGGCCCTGGTCTTCGCCGAGTTGGGCGGAACTATCCGGTGGCCGGCGGTTCCGGGCGGTTCCCGTTCTATTCGCACAGCCCGTTCGTCGGGTTCGTCGTGGCGTGGTCGTCGTGGCCACCATCTTGATGATCGCGTTTACCGCGATGAATCTGGCCGGTGCCAAGTTCATGTCCGAGAGCAACGGGCTTGTGGTGATCTGGAAGACCGCTGTGCCATTGCTCGCGATCATCGTCATCATGTGGTTGTCGTTTCACCCCGGCAACTTCTCCGCCGGCGGCGGCTTCATGCCATTCGGCGCGCACGGCATATTCGCCGCGCTGCCGCTCGGGGTGGTGTTTGCCTTGCAGGGCTTCGAACAGGCAGTGCGGCTCGCCGGCGAAGCCAAGAACCCGCAGAACGACATGGCGCGGGCGATCATCACCGCGATGATGATCGGCGCGTGCACCGCAGCCCGACCTTCGCAGCGGTCGGTTGTCGGGTATCTACAAATCGGCGTGAGTACATCGCCCTACCGGGGCTTCCCAGCGCGCAATTACCTGCTCAGCGTGCAAAACACTCGCGCACCGTGTAGCTATACGTATTGTCATCGGCTCAGACCTAGATAGGAGTTGTGCCGGAAGCGGTTACCTGGCGCGGCGGGGGCATCGTGAAAGGCGGACGTGATGGGGCAATTCGAGGCGGTCGCGGTGGGCACGCCCAGATCGACATCGGGCGCGGCGCGCGGGTTACTGGTTGGCGTACTGGCCTCCGGCGCGATGGCCATGGCAGCGCTGAGTTCGGCCGGCGTTGCCGAGGCGAACTGCGCGTGGATCAGCGGCGTGAGCGTTGGCACCGGCTGCACCAGCACCTCGACCAGCTTCGCGGTGAGGCTCAACAACAACTCGTCGGCGTCGGCCCAGGGCCTCTTCGACGGCGCCATCGCGATCGGCAAGACGAGTACTGCCACCGCGGGTGCTTTGCCCGCCGTGGGGCCCGGCAACTTCGACACCGCTAGCGCGGTCGGTAATCCCGTGACGGTCGCCGAGAGCATGGTGGGCACCGACGCATTCGGCCCCTATGGCTGCGAAGACTTCGTTGACGCCGCTTATGGCCGCACCACCGCGACTGGGATGGGTCACGACGCAGCACTGGCCTTTTACCAGTCGCTGGCCGACCGTGGGCTGGCGCATCAAGAAATGCCCGTCCCACGCGGCGCACTGGTGTTCTCCACAGGTCCCGATGGCGACCATGTCGACATCTCTCGCGGCGACGGCACGTACGTTTCCGGTGGCGTGCAAGGACTTTGGCCCGGTTACGGGGACGGCCACAACGTGCAGATTCTGCCCAGCCCGAACCTTGGCTCGTGGACGTTGTACGGATGGGTCTACCCTCCCTGGTAGTAAGGGCCGCAGGACTCGAACTGGCAACGTGGACGCGGCGATCCGATCTGCTCCGTACCCACACTTGTGCATCTGCCGGGTCCCCTTCGGCTCCACCGATAATCGGCGACCCGGGATACCGGGGCGGGTGTGGTGCGAACTCAGCGAGGCCGAAATCGCCGCCAACCCCCACAACGGCGAGGTTTACCGGCGGCTGTTGGACATACACTAGGCAGCGACGCAGTAGATCCGCCGGGGAAGCCGATTGTTGAGAACTATGGATACGCGTGCACCGATGACGGCGGCGACGGAAAGCCGGCCCGGATGGGACGCTTAACAGCGCGCCGTCCGGCCAAGCACCTCAACGCAGATAGTGAGGTGAGGCGGCCGGAGACGCTGGCCGTCGAGGAGCCGTTGGAGATCCGCGTCAACGGCGCACCACTTACGGTCACGATGCGCACGCCGGGCGCCGATGTCGAACTCGCGCAGGGCTTTTTGCTGACCGAGGGGATCGTCGGGCATCGCGACGATCTGGTGACGGTCCGCTACTGCAGCGGCAACGGCGCCGATGGCGCCAATACCTACAACGTGTTGGACGTGGCGTTGGCACCCGACGTGCCGGCTCCCGACGTCGATGTGACCCGCAATTTCTATACGACGTCCTCATGTGGAGTGTGCGGCAAGGCGTCCCTTGAGGCTGTACGACTCGTCAGCCGCTATCGCCCGGCCGGCCAGCCGGCGAGCATCAGCGCATCCACTCTCACCGCGTTGCCATGCCAGTTGCGCTCGGCGCAGAAGGTCTTCGCCAGCACTGGCGGTCTGCACGCGGCTGCCCTGTTTGACCTCGACGGCGCGATGCTCGTTGTCCGCGAGGACATCGGCCGCCACAACGCCGTGGACAAGGTCATTGGGTGGGCGCTCGAAAATGATCGGATACCGCTGAACGCCAGCGTGCTTCTGGTCAGTGGGCGCGCGTCGTTCGAGCTGACTCAGAAGGCGGTAATGGCCGGGATACCGCTGCTGGCGGCGGTGTCGGCGCCGTCCTCGCTCGCGGTCGACCTCGCCGAGCAAGCGGGCGTGACACTGGTTGCGTTCCTGCGGGGCGATTCGATGAACATTTACAGCCGACCCGATCGGGTCATCGCGCGGCCGCGAATTGCAGCTGACCCGAACGGTTAATGGGCGTCAGCGCATTCGAGCCGCATTGTTGTGGGAGGTTCATGGCTGATGGTGTGATCGTCAGCTGTACTCGGCCGCCACGCCCAAGGCCCGTAGGGTGCTCGAGTGATGGGTCTTCACGGCTTTCACGGATTGCCCGAGATCACCGTCCCGTCCGGGCCAACGGGCCAACGGGCCAACGGGCGATCGGTGTCATCTGCGGATAGACCCGGTTGACGGTTCGCAATCTGCGTGCGGGCGGATTGGCCCTAGCCACGACGACATCGGCCTGCGAAGCTGGAAGCGTCAGGAAATGATCCGCGCTCGAGGACCGTGTGATGGGTGTCACGGACCCGGGACTCGTGTGCGCGGTCAGTTCGCACCGGCGAGGGCGTCACCGCCGATTGCGGTGGCACTTGGCCGGCTGGAATGCAGACGAAGGGCATCCCGGTGACGGACGACAAGATCCCCATCGCCGGTGACCGGCTTGGGCAGGGTGAGCCGGGCCGTCCCGCGGTGGGGCGGGGCCCAAACGCCGGTGGTGGGTTCTCGCAGGAGGATTATCACCATCCCGCTGCCGGCTGGGGCGCGGCTCGCAGCGTGGCAAAGGTGTTGGCGCAGAGCCGGGAACTGGCTGCCGGCACTCGTGCGATCCATGTGATGAACCATGAGAACGGGGGCTTCGACTGTCCGGGGTGCGCATGGCCGGATGACCGCAAGGGTCTGCACCTGGACATCTGCGAGAACGGCATCAAGCACGTTACCTGGGAGATGACCCGCAAGCGGGTCGACCGGGACTTCTTCGCCAGCCACACGGTGAGGCAGCTGTCGGAGTGGACGGATTTCGCGCTGGAAGACCAGGGCCGGCTGACCGAACCGATGGTCTATGACGGCGACTCGGACAAGTATGTGCCAATCTCCTGGCCGGACGCTTTCGAGCTGGTGGGCGCCACGCTGCGGGGGTTGGATAACCCGCATCAGGCGTCGTTCTACACGTCGGGCCGGCTGAGCAACGAGGCCACGTTTCTGTATCAGTTGTGGGTGCGCGAGTTCGGCACGAACAACCTGCCGGACTGTTCGAACATGTGCCACGAGGCCAGCGGCCGAGCGCTGACCTCGTCGCTGGGGACGGGTAAGGGCACCTGCGACCTGGACGATTGGGAGAAGGCAAACCTGTTGCTGGTGATGGGGGTCAATGCGGCATCCAACGCGCCGCGGATGCTGACCGCGCTGGCCGACGCGCATCGCCGCGGCGCGCAGGTCGTGCATATCAACCCGCTGATCGAGGCGGCCAGCGGTCGCACGATCGTGCCGCACGAGATCCTCGCGATGGCTGCCTTTCACGCCACCAAGATCGGAACGATGAACGTTCAGCCTCGCGTGGGTGGGGATCTGGCGTTGCTGCGCGGGGTCGCGAAGGTTGTCCTCGAGCGTGCGCAGACCGACCCCAAGGCCATCGATCAGGAGTTCCTGCAGCGCTTTACGAGCGGTTTCGAGGCCTACCGGTCGCTGGTTGAGCAGACCGGCTGGCCCGAGATCGTGCACCAGTGCGGAGTCGAGGAGAAAGCGATCCGAGAACTGGCCGAGGTCTATCTGGGTGCCGACCGCACGGTGGTTTCCTGGTGTCTGGGATTGACCCAGCAGGAACACGGAGTCGACACCGTCCGCGAAATCGTGAACCTGCTTCTGCTGCGTGGCAACATCGGCCGCGAAGGGGCCGGTCCGTCACCGGTGCGCGGCCACAGCAATGTGCAGGGCAACCGCACCTGCGGCATCGATCACCGTCCGCCCGGCCGGCTGCTGGACCGGCTGCAAGAGGTGTGCTCGATCGCGCCACCGCGTGAGCACGGCCTGGACACCGTGGCAACCATCAAGGCGATGCTCGACGGTGACGTGAAGGTGTTCGTCAGCATGGGCGGAAACTTCAGCTTGTGCACGCCGGACACCGAGGCGACGTTCTCCGCGTTGCGCAACTGCGAGCTCACCGTTCAGGTCAGTACGAAGCTCAACCGCAGCCATCTGGTTCACGGCCGCACGGCGCTGATCCTGCCGTGTCTGGGGCGCACCGAGAAGGACGTTCAGCGTTCTGGCGAGCAGGGCGTCACCGTCGAGGACTCGATGAGTATGGTGCACTTGTCGTTTGGGATGAAGAAGCCTGCATCCCCGCGGCTGAAGTCCGAGTGCGCGATCCTTTCCGGAATGGCCCGCGCAACCCTGCCCGATTCAGCGACGCCGTGGGAGTCCTACACCGAGGACTACGACCGGATCCGCGATGTCATGGCCAAGGTGTTCGACGGCTTCGAGGACTTCAACCGTCGCGTCCGGCTACCGCTGGGGTTCCGGATCCGGCAGCCGGCGCGCGAGCGGGTCTTCCTCACCGAGTCCGGAAAAGCGGAGTTCTCTGCCGCACCGATGCCCGATGTGGTGCCGCCACCCGGACGGTTGACGCTTTCCACCGTGCGGTCCCACGACCAGTGGAACACCACCATCTATTCCGATGACGACCGCTACCGTGGCGTGAAGAACCTGCGCACCGTGCTGTTCATGAACGCCGATGACATGCGCGACCGCGGACTGGACGAGTTCGACCTCATCGACATCACCAGCTTCGCCCGCGACGGCAGCACCCGATCGGTCTACGGGTACCGCGCCGTGGCCTATAACACCCCGCGCGGCAGCGTATTCGGCTACATGCCCGAGTTGAACGTGCTATGCGCGATCGCCGACTACAGCGAGCAGAGCGGTCAGCCATTGACCAAACATCTCATCGTCGAGGTCACCTCCGCGGTGAGTAGCCCCGCAACATAAGACCCGCTTCGCCGCCGACCCATTACTTCGCCCGGCTCCAGGGTCCCGGTCTTATCGGTCTGAGGGACCGCGAGTGGTATAGCCGGCGCGCGAGGACCCTGCTCACGTTGAACACCCTGCTGGAGGTGCCGTTCGAGCGCGAGCGGTACGAGCTGGTGGCGGGATCCACGTCGTGGTAGTCGTCTCCTGCTTCAGGTTTGACCAATGCAACGGCTGCGCAGTCGGCCCGGTTTACAAATTCTTGAATGACGTAATGAGGTGGCTCCCGGTGGGCAAAAATTCCGGCTGGCGGGGGCCACCGATAGGCGCCAACAGTGACGACACGGACTTTCTGAGGCGCCACCCTTAAAAGGACGCGATGCGGATATCGCTCTGGTATCGACCCACTCATCAGCGCGGGTGTCGGTGGCCGACCGATCGGATTAGGAGTTTCGTTGTGAGTTATCCGACCGGACGTCACTTCCTGCAAATTCCCGGCCCCACGAATGTGCCGGACCGAGTCCTGCGTGCCATGGCGGCGCCGACTATCGATCATCGGGGCCCGGCGTTCCAAGCCCTCACCCTCGAGATTCTCGAGCTGCTTGGCCCGGCGTTCGCCACCAAGGGCCCAGTGGTGGTCTACCCGGGCTCGGGGACCGGGGGCTGGGAGGCGGCGCTGGTGAACACGCTGAGCCCCGGCGACACCGTATTAGCTTTCGAGACTGGGCATTTCGCGACGTTGTGGCAGGAGATGGCCGCCAGGCTCGGGCTGGTCGTCGACTTCGTTCCCGGCGACTGGCGGCACGGGGTGGACCCTGGTGTCGTCGCGCGGAAACTGGCCGCTGACACCGCGCGGGCCGTCAAAGCGGTGTGCGTGGTGCACAACGAGACCTCCACCGGGGTGATCAGCCCGATCGCCGAAGTCCGCCAAGCCATCGACAGCGTCGAGCACCCGGCGTTGCTGTTGGTCGACGCGGTCTCGTCGCTCGGCTGTATCGACTACCGGCATGACGAGTGGGGGGTCGATGTGACGGTCGCCGGATCACAAAAGGGGCTGATGCTGCCGCCGGGGATGAGCTTCAACGCCATCAGCGAAAAGGCGCTCGATGCCTCGACCAGCGCCGGTCTGCCTAAGTCGTACTGGGATTGGCAGCCGATCCTGGCGGCCAATCGGAACGGGTTCTTCCCGTACACACCTGTCACCAACCTGCTGTATGGGCTGCGCGAGGCGCTCACGATGCTCTATGACGAGGGCCTGCCGCAAGTGTTCGCCCGCCACGCCCGCCATGCAGAGGCGACCAGGGCGGCTGTGCGCGCGTGGGGTCTGGATATGGTGTGCCTCGACGAGGGCGGGCACTCCAGGTCGGTGACGGCGGTGTTGCTGTCTGATGGGTACAACGCCGACAAGGTCCGCGAGATCATCTTGGACCGTTTCGACATGTCGCTCGGTGCTGGCCTGGGCAAGCTCGCGGGAAGCACGTTCCGGATCGGCCACCTCGGCCATTTCAATGACCTGACACTGGCCGGGACTCTCGCCGGGGTGCAGATGGGGCTGCAGCTGGCCGAGATTCCCATCGACCCAAGCGGCGTGGACGCCGCGCTGGAGCTGCTGCGTGCACGACCATCGACGTTGAGGCGGCACGTCGGTGAAGATCAGGTCGGCCAAGTTGTGGTTGGTGCGACGAAGCCGGCGGGCCAAGACCCGCAACATTTTTCAGCGATTTCAGGGCGATCGGAAGGCCTGCGAGGCCCTGGGCGCGCTGTAACAAACCGCGACCGAGTCGCCGGTCCGATGGTCGCTCAAAGCTGATCAGCAGGGAGTTGATATGACAGATCACGTCATTGACAGACCGGGCGGCACGCTCGATAGCGAGGTCCTGGACCTGGCATCACGAATATTCGATATGGCACGCAACGGGGACGCTGCAACCTTGGCCGCCTACCTCGACGCGCGCGTACCGGTGAACCTCACCAACACCAACGGCGACACCCTCGTGATGCTCGCGGCCTATTACGGACACGAGTCGACCGTCGCCGCACTGATCGCGCGCGGGGCCGAC
>Ga0209006_10003658_pt1 | contig 13982 bp, 13 predicted proteins | sample JacPin_JW_Ref_O2_FD_188567 | JGI IMG/M metagenome (GOLD analysis project Ga0209006, IMG submission 188567) | Forest soil microbial communities from Algoma, Ontario, Canada - Jack Pine, Ontario site 1_JW_Ref_O2 (SPAdes) (version 2) | ecosystem: Environmental > Terrestrial > Soil > Boreal... | reverse complement strand
GATTGAGGTTGTCGTGAGAACCAAACCATGGGTAGTTTTTGATGTCTTCATGAAGAGCCTTGTGTGCGGTTTCCGAAAGTGAGATGATCCCCAGATATGCCCACTTATGGCTCATAGTGATGCCAAGTGCGTTGAGAGTATCGAAAGATTTTGAACCGAGGCCAGCACTCTTGAAATATATCGTGTTGAGTTTCTGCAACTTGCAGTTGTTGTGTGAACGTGAATATGCGGCCATGGAAATCATCATGAGAACCGACTAATGTCTGTGAGAAGTTCTGCTAGCAAAAGATCGTAAATGGTACGTACTGCATCTGGGTCCTTCATTGTATTCCTAGCCTCCTGTTTTGTCGTGTACGCAGCATGGCGGAAGAGTTTCCAGGTGATCGGTGCCGCCATGGTGACTGCCTCGATCATTTCCTGCCAACTTATACCCAGCAGTGACTCTTCGGTAAGGTTGCTTTGAGGTGAATTCATGACAGCCTTGAGGGCACGCATTTCGCTATCGATCGTTTCCATTACGGTTTCCATGGCCCATCTATTCATAGCCTCTAACGCAGCTTTGGTACGAGTCCCAGCACCATGCGCCCTCGGAGGTTTGTGCCAGTTAGCAAGAATTTCGGGCAATTCGTCACTGACCATTAGTGCAGTTCTCATGAATTGGACAACAGGGTTTTCGACGAGTTCTTGAACATTCCAGGATATGGCCCACAGTAGGATAGGAAGATCAACTTGAATGGAGTTCATGTACTCGAGAACAAGCAAGATTCGGTCGACCAGGAGGCCATTTTCTTCAAGGAATCGTCGATAGTTGCGAGTGCGATACTGATGCGGTGATCTGCGAGGATTTGGAATCTCCGTGGGGGGGTTTTCAGTCATCGGATTCATCGTTGATCGCTAACTAAACAGGTCACGTGCTAGATCCCTACACCTGTCAGCTTGCGGACAAATTTCGATCTCCGATCGCCTATAACGGAATGGACACGAGACTAGTTTTGCTCCTATTTGCAAATCACTTGTTGTGAGATGTCCCAGAAAGGAAACCCTCGACTACGTTATACCAAAACAATGAATTCCTTGCTTTCTCAAAATGACTTCAGAGTGAGACCACTTTTGTCTTGCCACCTCCCAGACTCAAACTCGTCAATGGTATATTTGATGCACTGTTCTGTCTCCCATTGAGGTCGATATCTAACAACCTTGTAAATCGATCGGAACGAAGAAAAAGGACAAGACAATAACCTACCCAAGTATTTTTCGAGCCCTGGTGTCATCGATGACGACGTCAATGATAAAGCAGTCCAGCATCATCGGCTGCATATACACCAACTCGCCGATCCACGACGGGTCAACGTTCGGCCGTTTCGACGAGAAAAGGATATATAGAGGGAGGAGAAAGTAGTACCGTAGAAAGAGAAAGGCTTCAACGAGGTGACTTAGAGTGAAGACGATAAATGGGTCGATCCAAACAAAAGTAACAGGTTTATGAGCAATGTCCTGGTGTAATGATTAAAAAAAATGATTCAAGAAGATGGTGTGAAAGAAGGGCGTCCATACCTTGACTGCGTGTCGTATATCTTCTGTGCTCCACGGACGACTCTTTCCAGTAACCAAGAAAGCCTGACCAGAAGTTTCGCGTGAGTTACAACGAAGCGCATCTTCATACTGCAGATGAGCGGCAGCAACATCCCAGACGCAAACATTCGTCTGGCTCGACTTGCCACCCCAATCAGGTATTTTCGGCATCGTCAGTGTGCTCGTGAGCAATCGATCATTGGGGCCCATGATCGTACTAAAGAAATATATATGAATCCCGGAAATCTCGTATGATAGGCATGGAGGGATACAGACAAACCGGGACGAATTATACCTGTCCTCAAACCGTTTCTTCCATTCGCTTCGATGACGGCACGCTCCGCCAGTGCTTTCGATCTTGCATAGTTGGAATCCGCCTTGGCAGAGCTCGGCAGGGGATCGTCTCCGTCACTCACAACGATCCTATCCCATGGTGGTGTTGAGAAGTCCAAGCCTAAACGCATTAAATGCGGACGTGGGAGTACCACGTCAGACGTAGAAGTATATATGACCATCGTTTCGCCGTGGGGGAGGTCGTTGGCTGCGACAGTGAGCACGTTTTGGGTACCGCGAACGTTGACGTCGTAGGATAGATGCCATGAGTATGATACACGTTCCCAAAATCGAATGAGGGCTGCTGTATGGAATATGACGGTGGGTGGGTGGCCAGTGGAGGGGAAGGGAGCAGTAAGGGCGTCACGGACAGATTTGATATCTCGGATGTCCGTGCGGACGAAAGACACTGCAGGGTTGGTCGAATCGGGGTCGGTTGGAGCGTCGATGTCGAGTATGCGAATGTTGCGTTCCCCGCGTAAGAGGAGCAGTCGCACGATGTATCTGACAGCAACCCAGATGATATTTGTCGTCTTGGAGGTGACAAATGCATGAGGACGCACCTTCCAACGAAACCGGATCCTCCAATGACAGCGTACCCCATGTTGGTGGTATCGCGTGGAATTGCGTTGAGCATGTTGATTCCATCATAAGAAACATTCTGGAGCTCTGCAGCGGGAATTCGGAATGGATTGGCTTTTGGATGGGGTGTGAGAAGCCGTACTCGAAGGCGATAGCAGAGAAATGCGAGAACAGGGAAGACAAGATGAATAACGGAGACAGCCATCAGAGACTGAGTGAACCTGATTTAATAATTCCGATCATCGTCTCGAAGGCATTTCCAGACTCGCAAATCCCTTGAAATTTGGGGGGCATACGCATTCATCATATGGGCTTGGACCTAAATAACTCCAACAAATTGTGTTACAAGTACTCGCATGCGCAGACCACGCAGTGTTCATCTTTCGTAACCTAATTCGAAGCCACTGCGGTAGTTTCTGTATTGGGTTCAATCGAGAACTTTGGAGACCTCAACAAATGCTCAAGAAGAAATTCAATCTTAAGACGAGGTTCGTTGGTTGCTTTCAAGGGGAAAATAGGCCAAAGGGAACTCACGGTAAAGGTATGATCCTTCAATCGCTTCAGCACCTCGTCTCTCATCCTTTTGAGATCGTTGGCATCAGGAAACCACAGCTCCAGCATCTGTTTCGAGACGATGGCCCAATTGGTCAACCCGCCAAACCTCGGAATGTAAACTTGGTTGAGAAACGCAGTGCCGAACTGCTGGCAGTTGTTGAATACGGCGTTATATCCGCCCCCCTTGATGTTCGGGGGAATGATATAGGACCTGTATTTTTTGTCGTTATAACGGCGATCCGAAACAGGCTCATCGCCCTGGAAAATCTCGATTGCGTCTGCCTTTTTAGCTTTGGACATCGATTCCAGGATACGGAGTGCTGTCGTCGTCACATCCTATTTAATATTGCTGATGAAAGGAGAGCCGGTATGCTCACCGATCCCCACTCGTTCTTCGTGAGAGAGCTTGGTCTTCCAAACAGGTACCCTTAAAAACTCCTCGTCCTTGTCGAAAGGCGTCAAATCGAGTGCCAGGTTGTTGTCATCCTCCTTCTTCCTCAAGTGGTAGTATTGGTCTTCGACTACAATACCCCAATGCTCAACGACTAGGAGGGTAAATAACGCAGCGAAAGTAACTTGTCCTTCGATATACTGCCGCATCATTGAACGAAAATATGCCGCAGTCTTTCGTATTACTTTGGCCTTGTCACCTATCAACGCCTGCGTGGCCTGGTCAGCGGCATTCTCTAATTTGTCGGCCACCTGCTTAATCTCTTCGCGGGTGGATGACACGAGTATGCCAGCTGCCTCGACAGGTCGCATCGCAAGGTAGACAATGTGTCGCTCCATGGCTTGCTACAAAATAGGTGGTCACAATGGCTAACAGCGAGTGGCAATGTCCAATCCATACCTGGATAATCTGGTGGTGAGGAGTGATCGACCAAGGAATGGAGGTTCGACCGATTGTGAGGAGTATTTATAATTTTGGTGTTGCTTCTTCATTTCCAATAGTGTCCATATTGCCTCTCGTCCCGCGTCCCGCTTCAAGCACCGTGCATGCATGAGAATCGTAAGTGAAATATGTCCAAGATCGGGCTCTGCCGCGTCTTCCGTTATCGATTTATCTATGACTATCTCCGACCAGTGTGACGGACCGTAATCAGTAAGTCTTGTTCGGCTCAGACCTAGTCAGGGGGTGGGACCCTGTCGACACGTTGCAGGTGCTTTCGCTCGGCGCTGTCACCGTCAGACGCTAAAGCTGTGCATCATGTGAAATAACGTGAAATAACCTTACGGCAAATCAGCTTGATCTTATTCGGCTCCATCAATCGGAAGTGAAGTAAATGATGGGACGCACATATATAAACAAATAACTTCACATGGGGACTCAAGTTGAGGCGATCAATGGCTCGCTCAACACACAGTTCATCTGCCAAGGAGGCAGCCCCGGAAACCCAACCATCTCAGGATACAGCCCAGGAACCCCAACCATCTCAACATGAATGCACGGTGAGCTCATTCGGTCAGCTTTATTACGGCGTTGGTGAAGTCTCTTCGACAATCAGCACGCCGAGGCGACAAAAGACCAGTCGGCGGACGACCACGCTTCAGGCGATGTGAGTCCATTCAGTGCTTCATGACCATTTCGAGTGGATTCACATCCAAATCGTGTTGTTAGGACGTGCCGTTTCAGCAGTTTCAAACTATCCTCGGTTTTTTGGCCTCGATAGGTCTGGCCCTTACAGGCAGCGTTGCTTTCGCGCTTCTGACCGCAGGAACATTGTTCGGCGACTCCTCCCCTGCTTCACTCGCCCAACTCAAACGTTCCGCGTTGCTGCTCTCATGGTCAGCCGCTTGCTTCGTTGTCGCCATAGCTTTTATCGTCGCCCCTCAGCTCCTTTACACCGAACTTGTCATAGTTGAAATTATCAAGGAGAGGAGGATACGAGGCTGGGATCGCCGCCTAGTCAGGGTGGCCGTGGGCGTCTTCGCATGGATTCCTCTCGGGTTTCAGACGGCTGCCATGTATCTGTTCAGCCAGTCCTTGGAAGTATTTGGTCAAGGACCCGTAGCGTTGGCGAGATATGGGATCACCGGAGCAATGGTGTTGGTGGCAACCGTCACACTGATCGGTGTCATGTCTGATGTCAGGGGACGTAAAAAGTTATTAGGATTCTTATCGTTTGGGCTGCTGACAGTCTGCACCAATTGTGGGAGGGTAATTAGTACACGTTCCGAAGTGTAGTAGTCGCTCCAAGACATGCATAACGACTCGATCAAGATAGTTGCTCGTCAGCGTTGCAGATGCATTGCCACATTCCTGTGTGAGATCAAGTCATTGCAAGTCTCCAGCCCGGACACCGCAGAACTGCAGATCAAGGCGTTGGGAACTCTGGGAGACTTCAATCGGTCATCGTTGGCTCAGCTGTAGCCATACTTGTATTCTGTACAGAGGATTCAGCGCATGGTAACATAGTGTAGAGGCGTCGTCGCAGGAAACGAGGTTAGGAGATAAAGAGGGGGGTTCGGTCATGAGGGAAAGGTTAGGGGTTAAGCTCGAGATTAGATCTGGGGATTCGAATGTGTAAGCTTGTTCTGATCGCAGATTCCGCTTCCGTCAGGGCTGAAGTCAATAACGATGGAAATAAATTAGCTCACCGAAGTCGTCATCTATTCCTACACAGCATAGCACACCATCAAGTCCCTTCACGTTCACATTCTTTACGCAGCCATTCTCGGTACGCCTGCCAATCTACCTTTCCTGGTTGTACTGAACTAAACCACTTCATCCTTCTGAGTAGTTTCTCCATATCCCGGTTGTTATAGTAATTGTGACCGCCTAGGGGATGATCCGAAAAGCGCTCCTTTGAAGATTTGTCGTCGGAACTGATGTTGAAAATTGAATACTCGGCCTCTGCAGCAGGGATACGGTATAGAGAGCCTTGTGCGAAATATAAAGGCGTCTCGGCCAGATGACGATAGCCTAAATTGTACGGGGGAATTGAGGGTACGCCTAAGGTATGCTTCATTAGTATCGCAATCAGACAAACTCTTATGTCTCTGACCGTCGTTGTAGCCTCTCACTGAGTATTCTATGACCCGGAATCCACGGGAAATACGATCTGCAACGATGGTACGCCATTGTTGCACGAGCGCTGAGTTTCCAACTCTGGGACTTCCAAACACAACGAGTTTCAAAGGAAGCTTGGTGATCGATTCCGATCCAGGCTTCCACTCGTCGCCTCCCATGATATCGAGAGCGAGTAGATAACACATTGCAGATCCCAGGCTGTGTCCCGTGAGTACCACTTCGTCGACAGAGTGACTGGCCAACCCTCGGGTTAAGCCCTCCAGTGCCTGAGAACGGACACCTTGGTACAATTTCCAGAACCCCGAATGGACACCACAGCGATTTCCACGAGGGTGATTGAATCGGACATCGATGTTACGTGAGGTTTGGGAGACCGATGACGTTCCCGAAAATGCGATTACGAGCTGGTTAGTTTGTGGCCGATATGCAATGTACCCTTGCAATTCAGCGACGGTACCGCGAAAGGCAGAGATGAGGAGTGAGCCGGACAGCGCATGGTACTCGTTGAGTGGAAAATCAGTTTGTGAAAGGTGCTCCAGATTGCTCCAGATGAACGTTGGAGATAGCTTCCCGTGAGCTACTTCAGCGAATTGACCAATATCAGCTAACTCTGCCTGTAGGTCCGCATCGCAGAGGTCGGTGGGGGTGAGGGTGTACGAGGAGGGTTGACCGAATTTGGCGACCCAGCGGAAGTTCTCAGTTGTTTCTGATGCATACATGCGGCGCTGGGGCTCTGAGAGCCCTGAAGAAGTGAGTAGGGGCAGGGGCATGGTGGTAGTGGTGGAGTTCTGATATGACCGTTGTCACGTGCACAAACGGATCGATTTCATATGCAACTGGAAGGGTGCGAAATAGTATTCGACAACAAACGCGCCGCGTTCCATTCCGTTCCAACCCTTGATCACACTTGGAACACAACTATCTCAGATACATGTTCGGTAGACATTACGAGACAGACCATGTTGACTCTGACGATGTACGTCAATCCTCTGTCCTCTTTTGTGAACGGCCCGTCTTTCTAACGCTCAGGGATACACAGATGGATGAAATCCTGGAGCTTTCTCGGTCAGAGTACAGTTCACTGCAGTCACAGAGTTCCCAGAACCCTGGGCCATCACGCATAACTGATTCCGTACCCCACCATCGCACCCAGCAAGCGCTTAACGAGCAGATTTCTCAGATCGACGCTGAAATCTGTGGATTCGACCAAGATATCAAGGAGTTGAACGCCCTGCGTGCTTTGCGCGTTGCCGAGAGAGATGCCTTATCAGAGGAGCTTCGGTTGATACAGAATAGAGGACATGAGGGAAAGGGTAAAAGAAAGATGCCGCAGGGTGGCATCGACTATTTTCTCGAAGATTTTGATTGGTCCGAAGAACTGAAAGTGAGGATGAAGAAGGTCTTTGGGATCAATAGTTTCCGCCTCTGTCAACAAGGGTCAGTCCCCGCCGGTGCCCGACAATGTCCTTTTTTTGACCTCACCTGTAGAGTATGCAACGCGAACATGGATGCAAGGGATATTATCTGTGTTATGCCTACAGGTACTTTGATTTTGCCTTGTGCATCCATCTTGCTCAGTAGGCATCAAGGTGGTGGAAAGTCCTTGACGTATCAGCTGCCCGCTCTCATGACACCCGGATGCACTTTGGTGATCTCCCCGCTAATATCTCTGATCACCGATCAAGTTTTGCACCTCAAAGATGCCGGAGGTCAGGTTTTATCCCTTTTACCATATCCCTATGGTTCACAAGGACTATCCCTTCCAGTCGAGGCTGTGATGTTAACCGGAGGCACACCAAACGAAGATGTTCGCGACATAATGGCCCGGTTAGACTCACTTGCTACCAGAAAAGGACGTAACGGTGCTGATCCGAAGAGGGATATCACGCTTTGCTATGTCACTGTGAGCCTGCTGCTTTCCTTCACCCTTTCTCGCTGAAATTCTGAATACCGTTTATCGAAGCCTGAGAAAGTTGCAAAAAGCAAACAATTTATGTGTTTACTGGAAAAACTGGTGTCTGCTGGCAGGCTAGGTACACATAAGATCAAAACCAGCCTCGTTCTACGGCTGATTTTTGCTAGCTCGGATTGTGATTGACGAAGCCCACTGTGTATCTCAGTTAGGCCATGATTTCAGGTGATTTCTATTTCTCATTATAATCTTGATAATCTTATAATATCGTTCAGACCTGACTACGGTAAACTGTCCAAGCTTCGCCAACTCTTCCCTAGTGTGCCAATTATGTGTCTATCTGCCACGTGCCCGCCAAAAGTCCTCGAAGATTTGGTCACAAACTTGAAGCTCAAGGCAATTGTCGATGGCTCATGTCAGTACATGGACAAGATCCTCCTTCTTTTGTTGTTATTGACGAGCGCTCTAGGTGCTAACACAGAGGGAACTGTATATTTCTCCGCCCCATTGTATCGCAAGAATCTACACTATATGGTCCTACCCAAACATCACCATTCTGCCAGTAAAGTTATAGAACATATCACGGAATACATCCTCGAGCATCATCCAAACGACTCTGGCATAGTATATTGTGCGAGTAAGAAAGTTCGTCTCCCAAGCCAACCTGCCCTTTCACCCACGACTGACGTACCAACCAGGACGCTGAAAATGTCGCTAGCGGGCTCAGCACTGAAAGCAACGGGAAAATAAAGACGGGTGTCTACCACTCAGACGTGAGTGACAAACGAAAGGAAGAACTACATTTGCAGTGGCGGAAAGGGGCCGTGAAGGTCGTCTGCGCCACAATAGGTAACTGAATACCAACAGCCCACGCCTATCATACTAACTTTGGTGGTCAGCCTTTGGCCTGGGAATCGACAAGGGTGATGTGCGGTTCGTCTTGCATCATTCTGTGAGTAGTCATCTCCCGTCCTAGAAACGGAGAGACTGCTGACCAAGAATGGAGATATCGGTTTGTATTCGATTGAGTCCGCTCGAATTCATATTCAAAATAGGTTTAGAAATCGATGGATGGATTTTATCAAGAATCTGGACGTGCTGGACGTGACGGGAAAGATGCAGATTGTATCTTGTACTATCGTCCACAAGACGCCACTCGCATGAGCGCAATGGTATGTGAAGAACGCGATGGCCGAGAGAAACGTATGCCATTCTGCTGGTTGACAGTTGGTATTGTTAACCCCATTGTTTCAGTACATGATGTGCTGCGTTTCGCTCAAGACATGAAGGAATGCCGGAAGGTTCAATTCGCAAAGTGAGTACAAAGTAATATCCACTGCTTCAGCAATGTTGACATGGTTATAAGATATTTTTCAGCCTCATCACATCTCTCCTTAAATGTTTGGACTACGGACGATTCGACTGCTCTAGAACCATGCGGACATTGCGATAACTGCACTCGCCTACCAGGACATGTGGACCATCAAGACGTGACTCTTGAGGCATGGCAGATCCTGAAGGTCTCTGATCAAATTCGGCGTTCTGGTGGTCGTGCGACTGTAAATATGTTGGTCGACTTGGTCCGAGGTCTTGGCCATGGGTCCATCGACGTTTCTGGTGGCAAGACCGGGGAGAAAGACAAATTTCACGTCGACATAGACGATATTGCCGGAGGGAAGATCGGACTGAACAAAGACGTCAGTGGTTCCCTCTGGCTCTTCGTGATGGCTTATCCACAAATGTCCACAGCGCACGGAGACCTTGCTTATCCAGCTTTTGGTGGACGAATATTTGACGGAATCGTATCATCAAAACTCCTATACCGTCAATGTATATATCATCCCAGGACCTCAAGCCCTTCGACTCATTCGATTAACCCGCGAAGATGTAACGAACGGGAAGGCCCCGAAAGTAACATGCTCGTTCAGAAACCTAAAGGCGAAAAAAAAACTGAGTATCAGAAAATCTCTTCCGAAAAATTCCTCTACAAACAAACAGACTACACTCAACGGCAAAGCGTCCAGAAAGGCCACGATCGGTGAGTTTGCGGAAAATCAAGCAAAGGAGGATTCAGATGAGATAGAGTTCGAAGACGAAGAGCGCCATCCAGGCTTCTTTGTTCGCCATCCAGAAAGCAGCAGCTCGTACAAGAAACGAGCACGTGGCGAGGAATCCATTGACTCTGATGATGACGATCGTGGCTGGACCTATTCCATGCTACCCGTGCCGGAAACTCGCAAGAAGCTTCGGAAACATATGGGTGGTGCTACACTGGGAAATGGAGTAGAGAAGGAAGGAGACATCGAGGTCATGATATTGTCAGATTGAGACAAAAGGGAAGTGTTTTATACGTAATATTATCTCGTACGTCTGTGTAAATAATTGGAATCCACGAGCGAAGAAATATCGTTAAATCGTGTAAAACGATTGCGAGAAGCGTAAAGGATGTCTTGAGTCAATCAAGCACCTACCGCGAAGAACTTGCCGGTTCCTGACCGCGAGGCCGCTTCAATGCCGAACGCAGAGGAACTTTTGGGATAAGACGGTGTCGCATATCGATCCTGACCCCCTCTTCATTCTGCCAGCCCAGGCCATACTCAGGGTATGAATCTAGATCTAAAGGAAATTCCTGGCCAACAATTGGTGGTTTGTACGACCCGTCGTTCATCCAGAGTTGGTCACTGTCCAGTGTAGGTGGGTTATATGAATGGTTCTCAGCGAAATAAACGACTTGTACACGTACCCGCGGCGATTGAACCATCCTTTTCGTCTTTGCCTTGGGAAGATAGGTGAGGGTGCTATCAGATTAGTGTCCCATCGGACGCAGCGTGCTCCTACAGGAGTTGTTGCCGATCGAGGACCAGTCCCCACACCGGGAAGCGTTTTCGACACAGAAGAAGGTATGACCAGTCTGGATGGGCCTGAGACTGTTCGTTGCGGAAGCGCAGTACCGAAATGAGTTTGAAGTGGAGGTGGCTGAGCACTACTTCTGAAGGAAGGGGAGTAAACAGGGCCGGGATTTGATTCCCGTGGGTCATCTAGATCCTGTCTCAATGTATAACCTGAAAGAAGAACGTTATTTTCCACATCATTCATCACTTCTGTTGATCCTGCAAGATATGTTGACGAATATTTACCGCCTACATCTTGACGAGGCTGCATGGCATCGAAAGCCTCTTGCCGTGTGGTCGGTTCTCTGTGGCGAACTCCAGCCGCACCCACATCTCCACGTCTAGATGTCAGACGTTTCATTCCTGCGGACGCAGCTGGAGGTGCGGTTAGAACGGAGACAGTACGCTCTCGTTGGACGGGGTGGCAAGGGCCTCGCTGGTGGCGCGCATCAGCCATCGATTGAGAATGCAGATGGGACGGGAGATCCCGATTATCGAGGGTTCTTCCATGTCTATTCTGAAGAAGTTCTGCCGGATCTATGAAGGCTCTCGATGCAGTCGAAGCATACGGCTCTGGTTCTCCACGTCCCAACGAGATGTGAGCGGTAAGTAAATGAGGTTCAGTGGACTGCGTTGATAGGGGAAGTGCACGGTCTTGCCGCTCATTGAGGTCCATCACCGTGGCGGAATGTGAAGGCGGATGGGGGCCTTCATTGGCCATCATAATTGGCACTCCGTGACCCGAATCTCCTGTCCTTTGCGTAATCGGCGGAGACTCGCCCCGCTCAGCCAAGTCCAGCGGATCTTGTCCAGTGTTTAACTCTCCACGTGCTAGAGACGGAGACGATATATCACGAGAATTCCGCCTCTCTTCCGAATCTCGAGTACGATATATAGGTTGCAAATGTTCGGATTGTTCAGCCGAGCCAATTGTAGCGGAGGTCGAATGGGGGTCTTCGCCACTTATTGGCGGAAAGTTTGGCCACCCAGCTTTCACAGATGCAGGAGATTTGACACGGTGGTCGTTCAACATTTGCCCAGATGACAGATAAGGGGTTTGTGGGCCGTGCCCGACGAGCTCTGTGACAGACTTGAATTCGCCAGATGACACCCTGTTCTCAATATCTCTCCTGACTCGTGTCATTCGCGATGATTCGGCCCTATTGAACCTGGTCGAGGCAGGGTATCCTTCTCCACGAGCCAGAACGGGAACGTCACCAGCATAGCGTGGCTCTTGAACAGAAGGAAACTCTGGGCGAGATCCAGCCGGCTCTCGAAGATATTGCGTAGCTTCGCACGAGGAAGAAGATCCTCTCGTAGCAGAAGTGGAATATATATCTTTAGCTGACGTTAAATACCCGCTTGAGGGGTCAGTCTCGTGGGCTGGCAATGGGATGGGCGATATACGTGTTCCCTGTCCATCATTTTGTGCAGGTGGTAGATAAGGTTCTCTCGAGCCGCATACGGCTGAGGGAGTGCAAGAATATAAGGAATGGGGGACGCTACTTCCTGTTAAAAGCGATGTATCTTCATCCAAACCAGAGGACGCGGGAATTCGAATGACGGGCTCAGTCGTTAAGGGGCGAATCACCGGCCCCGACGTCACGTCCTCCATGGGACCACCTCTGGTGGAAGGCGGAGAATAATTTACGGCCGAATTTCGATAAGGAAAGGGTATGTGCGCGGCAGGGGGAGCAAGCTCGCCCGTAGAATTACTGGTCAGACTTGGGGTCGGTGCGGTACTTTGTAAGGTTGTAGTGGAGTCGTTGGAGAGAGCGGTGGAGAAACAAGACGATGGTGAAGACGCCGCTTCTGAAGTATTGTCGGACTCGGTATAAGTATCCGACTTTGAGTAGAGAGAGCGCTCATAAATATATGTATCCTGAGAGGCGCTAGGGTAGATAGAATAATTAGGTGGTGATGCTGAACGACTCGGGTCATACGAATGATGGTTTGGGGGGTCTTTATTAACAATAAAACGAGGAAAGCGGCCAGGCGCATCAGACAGCGGCGGTTTCTTTTTGGTTTCAGAGAGAGACCAGTTCAGTTTTTGCCACGAATTCGCCGATGGATGGGTTCGGTAACCAAGGTCAAACTTCGGCGTGGCTGCGTAGTGACAGCTTGACAGTGCAGGTCCTTTAAAGACTTTAACTGAGAATCCGTTGGGTACCTGTATAAAATGATTCTTTCCGGTGAAATGAGCCAGATGAAGAACCAAGGGCGAAGACGTCCACCTTGGCTAGACCACCACGACCATTTCGGGCATTTACAGAACCCAGGGAAGAGAACATCTTGAGTAGCCCTAGCCGAAGAAGACTCACAAGGGCAACACGCTTATAAGAAGAGGCGGTCGTAGAGTTTCATGGAGAGGATCAGGGCATGCGTTAGCAGCCTGCCATCCATGCGGTGCACGGCCCATCAACCAGGACTGATAGGTTCCAGTGTGAAAGAGGTGTGTCATAAATCCTTTTGGCGTTCTGACTTGGAGGAGTTGATCACTAGAATCATCGGATGGCAAACGTGTTCAAGCCGGTCGATCGATGAATCGTAAAAGGTGGCGGTTTCTTGAAAGCGCAGTCCTATGAGAATATACGAATACTTGAGAAGCATAACCTAGGACGGGGTGGATCCTCAGAAATTATATCGTTGGCCCACTCTGTACAGTACATACATCAGGACATCGTGCAAAAAACGAAAAGGCAAGTCACAGTTATATAGGGTCACATTTCTGTCACAAACATAACGCACCGTGTGGCAGTAGGCAGGTTCGAAAAAGAGAAATCTGGTATCCTTTTCATCTGGAGGTTCTCGCCGCAGTTATGCATGCTTTGCGTCAAGAAGTTCTTCCTCCAAGCGGTGTCGAGTATGCGACGAGTCTGAAGTTAACTCCGTCAACGCTGTCTGCCACAACACGTCATGAGAGTGCCGCCCGCGTTTTATGCAATGTGGTTGTCGCACGTTCAAGTCTTCTTCTCATATTTGAAGTCCGTGAGGAGCCCCCACCGATTTCCACCCAGGCCGATGATGAACGGGACCGACGAGTATCTGTCCGGAGAGGTACAGAAGCAGTGGAGGGAGAGGTTGAGATGGATGAGCAAGGCGAAGG
>Ga0209006_10003656_pt1 | contig 13984 bp, 13 predicted proteins | sample JacPin_JW_Ref_O2_FD_188567 | JGI IMG/M metagenome (GOLD analysis project Ga0209006, IMG submission 188567) | Forest soil microbial communities from Algoma, Ontario, Canada - Jack Pine, Ontario site 1_JW_Ref_O2 (SPAdes) (version 2) | ecosystem: Environmental > Terrestrial > Soil > Boreal... | reverse complement strand
CAAGAGTCGCACGGGTTGAACCCATCAGGTAAGCTCGACGCCAAGACTTTGCAAAAGCTGGGTTTAGGCTCCCAAACGGCCGGCGTCGCCCCCCCCATGCCTCCGGTCAGTTCCTCCTCGCTCACCACAGGCTCAAGGCCCGCTCCGGCTGCTCGCCGCCAGCAGTAACCTCAATTTCGTTTTTTTTGATCGTATTCCCGGCATTGCAGAGCCACTGCTCGATCCGCACTCCTGCATGAACGCTGCAGTAGACGGCAATTCCCGGTAGACAAGACAAAGAGAGACCCGGCCAGTAAAGGTGGCTGGCCGGCTAATTGGTCGAACAACGCAGAGGTAGACCGAGGCGAAATCTCAGGAGGTCCTCGGTCTTTGGTGGTAGACGCACGAGCCAGCCCGACAGGGTATAACGAGCCGACCCGTGCGCCTTAGGAGAAACATCCGTTACCGCGTAGACTCCCTACCGCTGAAAAATATTCCCGGAAACGCAATCCACAGAAAAGGAGTGATTTAAATGGCAGAGGAGCGGAACATGACGTTTCGCTCCTCGCCAAAGTGTATTTAACCACACGGTTAAACACGATTCTAGTTTTCGATCTGCGCCTGAAGAATCTCTCCAGGCAGGGCAATCATCGTCGACCGACTTGCAACCCTTGCCGGGCTATTAGTGTGGGCACCGACCGGGACATGGCCAGCCAAAGGGGCCGATTCCGTCCGTATGTGCACGCCGTTCTTGGGCTTCGTTGCGCCCGAATCGGCTCCGAGGCGTTCGATTCGGATTCCCAGTGTGCGTTCCAACTGGAACAATTCGGAGCGTTGTTCACGCGTGAAGAGCGTCGTAGCAACTCCATGTCCCCCAGCCCGCCCAGTCCGCCCGACACGATGGATGAAATTCTCCGCCACGTCCGGCAGATCGTAATTGATGACGTGCACGATGTCTTGCACGTGAATCCCGCGCGACGCTAGATCGGTCGCCACCAGGACGCGATAGCGCCCCTGCTGGAAGCCCGCAAGTGCCGCCGTCCGTTGCGATTGAGAGCGGTCGCCATGAATCATGGCTGCCGAAAACCCATCGCGGTTCAGGCTCTTAGTAATGCGTTCGGTCCCCCGCTTGGTGCGAGAGAAGACTAGGCATCGCCCCGTCTCCTTGGCCAGCAAACGCTGCAGCGTCTCCTGTTTCCTGTCGATGGGAACCTCAAACGCCTGCATACGCACATTTTCGGCAGGCTTAAGCGTTGACCCGAACGCAAGACGGGCCGGATTCTTCAAGTAATCCTTTACGAGATGAGCGACGGACGCTTCCATTGTCGCGGAAAAGCACATGGTTTGCCGCTCTTTCGGCAGGATAGCCGCGATGCGCTTGATGGCCGGGAGAAAACCCATGTCCAACATGCGGTCCGCTTCGTCCAGAACCAAGATGCGCAATGAGTTGAAATTAAATAGCTTGCGGTCGAGGTAATCCTCTAAGCGCCCAGGAGTGGCCACAACCAGCCGCGCCCCTTTGCGGATGGCATTGAGCTGCGCGCCCTCGGCCAATCCGCCAACGACGAGACCCGCGGGCACAAGTTGCGTCCCGCGCAATGCGTTGAATTGCGCCACCACTTGCATCGCCAATTCGCGCGTTGGCACCAGCACCAGCGCGGCGATTCCCGGCGTTTTACTCTTGAGCAGCTGTTCGATCACCGGGATCAGAAACGCCAGCGTTTTGCCGGTTCCGGTTTGCGCGGTTGCGAGCACGTCCTTGCCCTCGAGCGCTTGCGGGATGGCCGCAGCCTGCACGGGGGTCGGCGTCGAAAATCGCGCGTGCGCCAATCTCTCCTTCATATAGGCGGAGATCGGTAACTCTGTGAAACTTTGCATTCGTATTGCTTTCTTGCTGGCGGGAGCGCTTCCGGCGCGCACACAAAGTCGGTGCAAGCGCGGCAATTCGCATTGCCAGTCTTGTATTAGATTACGCTGAAGACGGACGGAGACCACTGCAGGCGGGTAATCTCAGATCAACAACTCAACTTGAGGGACCGCACAACACAACCGAGGTATTAAGCGCAAAAACAGTATAACACGTCTGCGATCGGAATACGCAACTTAATCCATCCAGTGTGCTGTTCTTCATCAAGTGAATAAGCGATGCATTCCAATGCCTGACAAATCTCGCGGCGGCGTAGTGTCCTTCAAACGGCCGAGAACATAAAGCTGAATCGCATTCTGATCTTCCGGTGCGAGGCCGATGAACGCCATGCCTACGCGCTCAGTTCCTTCTTTTCGTACAATCCGAGCAAGCACACTCAAAGAGGCACGGACTTCGACGATCTTGAACTCCAAGGCTACTTCCTGGCCTATCTCTATGTCTGGCGAGGGTTGCAGCAGCATGCCGGTTTCGCTGATATTCATGCTGCGCAAAGGGATCTTCTGATCATCCCAGGTACAGATGACCTCCGTAAAAAGGGGTAAGCGAGCCGTGCTCCTTTTGCCTTTCCAACCCGGGGAGTCTATGGCAGCCAGCATCGGACGGAGGCGGCCCGCGGTTATTGGCTTGTTGAGGACGAAGTCGGCGCCTTCGCAGAAGGCTTTGCGCAGGCTCGCAATGTCGTCCGTGGCGCTGAGCATCACGATGGTGGTGTCGCGGTTGGGCTCTGAGTTCCGGATTCGGTTCGCCAGCCGAACTCCGTCCAGTTGCGGCAAGCGCATGCCCACAAAGGCCACATCAAAGCGCTGACTCTCCGCGCGTTGCCCGGCTTCCTGGCCGTCTTCAAAAGCGAGCACCGTATGATTTAATGGGGCAGCCAGGGCCCTGACGAGTTTCAGGGTCAGTGGTTCGTCGTCGATAACCATGATTTTTAGCGACATAATCTTGGCCTCAGGGCTAGTTCTCTATGGATGTGGTCCAAAGACCGTGCCCTCTAAGAATACGCCAGAGGCGCGGAGAGGTGTGGGCGCCTCACGGCGAGATGTCCAATCGGTGAAGGCCCATGTGCGACCCCGCCGAGGGCGCCGCGCCAACCTGTTTCGCCCCTCAGAACCATGACATGACAGCTAGAGTCTTCTGGATGTATCTAACCTAATGGTATAAATACCTTCCTTCCATGCTCGTCCGCCTAATTCCGGCCGGAATCGCACGTATCAGATTCAGAGAAACGAAATTTGCAACCCCCTGGACTATGAACGTTAACCCCCCTCGAACGCCCCGGACACCCTAAACACGACGGCCCGTCGAACTCTGGACATTCTTTCACACCGCTTGAAGTCAGATACTTCAGATACTAAGGACTGGAAATGGCGAGTCGCGCACCACGGCGTAGGTCAGATCCCGCAGGCGGCCGTGAGCGCCGTGAGGACCTCTTCCGATCATTAACACGTCAGCATCAAATCGCCGAGCCGCCTCCAGCAGAGCGTCTTTGATGGGGCCGACAACGATCTTTACCGGAGCTTGGGACCCAACTCTTCGTTGCAGATCGGCAATGCGCTGACGTGCTTCTTGAGTCTCTTCCGACTGAATTTCTTCCTCAAGGTCCAATCGAACGGGCAAATTGGGATCGGTAGACTGGATGGCATGAATTATGTGGAGGTTACTGCGCGCTTCCGCCGCTGCTCGATGGGCGTAACGAAGAACTCTTTCGGAGTCCTCGCCCAAGCCGACAGTGCACAACCATTCGCGGTGCTCCAACGGCCGCGGAGCGATCGTCTCAGCATGTCTACTCGTTACGACCGGGCAATCCACATCATTGAGCACTTTGGCTGTTGTAGAACCGAGGAGCATCCGCCTGAAAGTGCCAGCATGGGTAGGCATCATGACGAGATCAAACCCACTTTTCGCGACCTCGGCGATCTGTGTTGCGGCATCTCCGGGTACGAGAATTCTAGGGTGCCCAGAGACCGGGAATTCGTGCGCAAGGAACAGATCGAGTCTCTCCCGCCCAATGATGGTCTGGTCCTCGGAAATCTCGGAAGGCGGCCTTACGTAAAGTTCAAAACCGTTGTAGCTGGCAAGATCCACGACATGAACCAACGTCACCTTGGCGCCCAGCAAAGTCGCGGCTCTCTTCACGTAGGGGGCCATGGCAATGCACGAGGGCGAAAAATCCACCGGAAACAGGATGTTGGCGATCAGTACCATCTCTGCCACCTCGTAACATCAGGGAGAATCGATTATCTCGAAACAACGCGGGGACTCAAAATCGTGATTCTTGCTACCTGCCCTAAGCCGTTGATACAGGAGGCTCACAGACCAGTAGATCAAGGCAATCGAGCAAACGAGCAAACGAGCAAGCATGGCTACATCAATAGCGTCTCGGGTTTTCAAGAATTTTATTGAGAGCGAGAGATTAGGCTAGCGGGGATTTTTTGAGACTCTCGGGCGCTCGGCACAGACATGTGAAGTGAACTCCTTGTCGCGCTGGCGTTCGTAGTGCATCTTCATTTCGTCAATCGATTCGCCAACGAGGGGCCCTAAAGGGTCAAATACCCATGCGCATTCCGAGCAAGCCCAGCCCTGAAAATTCTGGCTTTCGACCCATACCAGTTTACGGTGCATCGCGCGCATTGCTGGCTCCGAGACTTTTTGCGGTTATGTTTTTGTGAAAAGCGGCCTAGCACTGGTCTTCAACGACACTGCGACGAGCAAAAGCGGTCTTTTCATAGTCCTGGGTGAGGCTCTCCCAGTCACCGCCTTTTGAACACACCTCCAAACGGAAGTGATCTCGCAAGGCTGAAACACTAGCGGTCAAAAGGGGCTGCTGTCTGTGGGGTATCCAACGCTGACAGGAATCTCTATCTCAAACCTAGCTCATCCTCGAGATGTTGAATGACCTCGTAGCACTCACAAGCGGATTTTTCGAGTTTCCTGCGGTTTACAACTTTCACTGCGCCTCGCACGTAATCGATGACTCCTTCTTTTTGCATCAGTAACGCGGCCAGACTCACTGTGGATCGGTCCGTACCCATCATGGTGGCAATAAAATCGTGCGTGATCGGAAGCATTCCAGAACCCACTCGATCCTGAGTCATCAGCAGCCACCTTGAGAGACGCTGCTTTATATCGTGCAGCCGATTGCACGCCGCGGTCTGTGCGACTTGCATTGCCTGAAGCCCTGTATGCCTGCTCAATATCAACTGCAATTGGGGCGCCAAGCGCAGAGTGCGTTCTATCGCATTCCCCATCATTCGGAAGCCGTCGCCGGCGATCTGGATGACTTCGCGCACGGAACTTCTGGTCAAGCCGACGGCCAATCCTGCCCCAACGTAGCCCTCTTTACCTACTACCCCGACTTCCACGGTTTGGCCGTCTTTAGTTACCACAACTTGAGAAACCATTCCTCGGTTCGGGAAATAAACGAACTCGATATTTCGAGTCGGCTCATGAAGGCTGAGATGACTTGGCAGGTCGATGTACTCTAAGTCAGTACGCATCAACTCAAATTCGCTTTGGGGCGTCGCCAAAAGCACTTTGTTTAGTACTTGTTTTCCGTCGGCGCTGGTTCGCTGGTCTGTCGATACGGCTCGAAGATTTTTACCGCTCATGTCAATCCTGAATGGAACCGGAATGCCTTGCAGCCATGGGGCGAAGCATCCTGGGCTCTAGGGTTTCCCGTTAATTGCACCAGAATAGGGACTATGAATCTGTGCGAAATGGGACAGGTTCAAAACCCAGGAAGCGCGATTTGACGGCTCCTAAAACCGACTGTAGAATTTAGCTTCCACGCGGTGCTCCGCGTTCAAACCCGCAGGCACAGAGAGATTTACAGACCAGCAGAATCAAAGCAATTGAGTAACGGAGGAGGAAGTATGGCCACGGCAGTAGCGCCCCGAGTTTTCAAGAACTTCATAAACGGCGAGTGGAAGGATTCCTACAGCGGAAAGGCTTACGAGAACCGCAACCCCGCGAACACCGACGAATTGATAGGAATGTTTGTGTCCTCGACATCTGAGGACGTCGACGCAGCGGTGGATGCCGCGAAAGAAGCGTACAAAACGTGGCGTCTCGTCCCGGCGCCGAAGCGCGCGGAAATTCTGTACCGTGCTGCCGAAATTCTTTTGCAGCGCAAGGAAGAATATTCCAAAGACATGACCCGCGAAATGGGCAAGGTCCTGGCGGAAACGCGCGGCGACGTCCAGGAAGCCATCGACATGACCTATTACATGGCGGGCGAGGGCCGTCGGCTGTTCGGCCAAACCACGCCCTCGGAGTTGCCCAATAAGTTTGCCATGAGCGTGCGGCAATCCATTGGCGTCTGCGGAATGATCACGCCTTGGAATTTCCCGATGGCCATTCCTTCGTGGAAAATGATGCCAGCGCTCATCAATGGTAATACCGTCGTACTAAAACCCGCCGAGGATACACCGTTGTCGTCCTATCACCTCGTGCAGGTCCTCACCGAAGCCGGTATCCCGAGGGGTGTGGTGAACCTGGTCAGCGGCGATGGTCCAAATGCCGGCGCGCCCTTGTCGCAAAGCGAGGATGTGCCTGTGATCAGCTTCACGGGCTCCACGGCAGTCGGCCGCCTCATTGCCGAAGCCTGTGCGCCATCCTTCAAGCACTGCAGTCTCGAAATGGGCGGGAAAAACATCATCATCGTCATGGACGATGCGAATCTCGACCTTGCTGTGGACGGCGCAGTCTGGGGCGGGTTCGGGACAAGTGGACAGCGCTGCACGGCAGCGAGCCGCGTCGCCGTGCACAAGAGCATCTATCACGAATTCGTTTCCAGATTTGTTGACCGGGTGAAATCGCTGCGCGTCGGCGACGGTCTCGATTCCAATGTGGACATGGGCCCCTGCATCAACGAACAACAACTCGAGACGGTTATGAGCTACGTGGAAATCGGAAAGAACGAAGGCGCCAAGCTCTTGGTCGGCGGAACCCGGCTGGACAGCGGCATTCACGCGAAAGGCTGGTTCTACGCTCCCACGGTCTTTGGGGATTGCTCGCCGCAAATGCGCATCGCTCAGGAAGAAATTTTTGGGCCCGTCGTCTCGGTCATTCCTATCGACAGCTTTGAGCAGGGAATTGAAGTCGCCAATGGCGTGCCCTACGGCTTGTCAGCCTCGATTTACACGCGCAACGTGAATCAAGCCTTCCAGGCTACGCGCGACCTCTACACGGGAATCGTCTACGTAAACGCACCGACCATCGGCGCCGAAACGCACCTGCCTTTCGGCGGCACCAAGCAAACCGGCAACGGCCACCGCGAAGCGGCGATCGCCGCCATCGATTTCTTCTCCGAATGGAAGACCATTTACATCGACTATTCCGACAAGCTCCAGCGCGCCCAAATCGATAACAATTGACCGACCAGTTCGTCGTTGCGAAACGAGCCCGCAACCCGCGTTGACGGTACTTGACGCGCTTCCTACAATAGAGGTAGCGCTCCTTAGCGCTTAGCGTAGAGTGCTGCTATGAGGAATCCAGCCCTACAAGAACGTCGGAACCGTCAGATTCTCGCAGATCTCGTGCGCGCCTATATTGAGACCGGCGAACCGGTATCCTCGCGCGCTATTTCCCAGAGGTACGAGGAGACATTGAGCACCGCTACCATCCGCAACGTCATGGCCGATCTTGAAGACGGCGGTTTGCTCTACCAGCCGCATACCTCGGCGGGGCGTGTACCCACTGCCGCGGCCTACCGCTTCTTCGCGCAGGAGATTGCCTCGCAGGCCACGCTGACCGTCGGCGACCGCGACTGGATTCAGCGCGAAATGGGCGGCGCCAAGACCGCTTCTGAAATTACCGAGCGCGCCGGGCACGTGCTCGCGGAGGTATCGAATGGGCTCGGCATCATCGTCTCACCGCCGCTGGGCAGAACCGTTCTGGAGCATGCCCGCATGTGGCTCCTGCCGGACGGCCGCGTAGTGGTCGTCCTAATCTCTCCCGGGGGCAATACGCGCGACAAAATTGTCCGGCCGAATCGTCCGTTCGCTCAGCCTGAGCTCGATGCGACAGCGGACTTCCTGAACCGTCATTATTCCGGCTGGACGCTCGAAGCCATTCGTGGCGACCTGCTTCTGAAGCTCGCCACGGACCGCGAACAATATGAGGGAATTATTGGCAACGCCCTCACTTTGTGGGACCCGGCAATGCTTGGGGAGAATCAGACTAGTCAGGTGCACGTGGAAGGCACGGCCCAAATCGTGGGGACCCCCGAGTTTACAAACCAGGCGCAGCTCCGCGAGCTGCTCGCGGCCATCGAAGAGAAGCATCGCTTGGTCACCGTGCTGAACGCGTGCATCGAAACGCCCGAGCCGGTTCACGTGCAAATTGGTGTGAAGGAAATATCGGAGGCCGGCGACAATCTCGCCATTATCAGCGCGCCGTACACGCGCAACGATCTTGTGCAGGGCTCGCTCGGCGTTCTCGGCCCTACTCGTATGCATTATGAACGCGCCATGACTGCTGTGGCGTACGTCGCGCAGCTATTCAGCGAAGCATTGAGCAAAATTTGAAAAACTTTTTTCAAAAGAGAGGCAGCAAAGTGCCAGACAAGGATTCACCTTTCAACAGAGAAGGCAGCGCGCCGAACGCAGGCGAGGAGCAATTCGAAGACGCAAAGCTCGCCGGCGATTCCGCGGCGGCCGATGCCGAAGTCGCGAAACTCGTCAGCGACCTCAACGAACTCCGCCAGACGCTCATGCGCCGCCAGGCCGATTTCGACAACTATCGCAAGCGCATCGAAAAGGAACGCGCCGACGATGCCAAGCGTCACACGGCGCGCGTCATCGAGGGGCTCATCCCTATCATTGACGGCTTTGAGCATGCTCTCGCGGCTCATCGCGAAGCCGAGTATGAGAATTATCGCAAAGGCTTCGAGCTCATCTACAAGCAGCTCGTTGACAACGTCACCCGGCTCGGCGTCGAACGCATCGATCCGCTTGGCAAGCCCTTTGATCCGCATCTTCATCAAGCGATGGATCGCACCGAGACAATGCAGCACGAAGACGGCACGATTTTGCAGGTTTTTCAACCAGGCTACATTTTTCACGGACGCGTTCTGCGGCCGGCCATGGTGCGCGTAGCCGTTCATCCGGGCGGCGCATCGAAAGAAGCTGCGAACTAATTTCCATAGAGGGGATTGCATGCCAAAGGGGAATCAAAGAGATTTTTACGAGGTGCTCGGCGTCTCGCGCACGGCTTCGGTCGAGGAAATAAAATCCTCCTACCGCAAAGCTGCGCTGCAGTGGCACCCGGATCGCAACCCGGAAAACAAAGAAGAAGCCGAAGTGAAATTTCGCGAGTGCACGGAAGCCTACAGCGTTCTGAGCGACCAGCAAAAGCGCGAAGTCTACGACACCTACGGCCACGCGGGGCTTTCCGGCGCGGGCGGCGGCGTGGATTTCAACAACTCCGCGTTTCGCGATTTTCACGACATTCTCGGCGACTTCTTCGGCTTCGAGGACCTTTTCGGCGGCGGTGGCGGAGGACGCACTCGCCGTCGCCAGCAGCGCGGCGCCGATCTGCGCTATGACATGACACTCACGTTCGAAGAAGCTTCGGCAGGCGTCACCACCAAAATCAAACTTCCGCGCCAGGAATACTGCGAATCCTGCAACGGCACTGGCGCAAGGAAAGGCACCGGCATTATCGCCTGCCAGACCTGCGGCGGCCGCGGTCAGCTTGCCTATCAGCAAGGCTTCTTCACCATTACGCGCACTTGCCCCGCTTGCCAGGGCGCCGGGCAGATCGTTAAGGAACGCTGCCCCGATTGCCGCGGTCAAGGCCGCATCGAGCGCGAAAAAACGATCGAGCTGCGCATTCCACCCGGCGTTGATTCAGGCACGCGCCTCCGCGTCACGGGCGAGGGCGAACCCGCCCCCAACGGTGGCGCGCCTGGCGATCTCTACGTCGTGCTCGACGTCAAGGAGCATCCGTTCTTCGAACGCCGTGGCGCCGATCTCTATTGCACGATCCCGCTAAGCATCACGCAAGCCGCTCTCGGCACGGAGCTGCAAGTTCCCGGCCTCAATGGCGAAGAAAAGCTGAAAATCCCCGAAGCCACGCAAAGCGGCGCCGTCTTCCGCATCAAAGGCAAAGGGCTGGCCGACCCGCGCGGCGGCGGCAAAGGCGATCTCTACTATCACGTCCGCGTTCTCACGCCCACAAAGCTCACCCGCGAACAACGTAAGCTGCTTGAGCAGCTCGGCGCTTCCCTAAAAGTGGACAACAAGCCGGCCGACCGCAATTCGACAATCTTCGACAAAGTAAAAGACATCTTCGGCTAGCCGCGCGTTCCTGCGATAGAATCCGGAAGTGCGCCGCCGATTCTTCGTTGAAAAATTCACAGGCACCACCGCCGTAATGGAGGGAGACGCAGCGCATCATCTCGGCCACGTTCTCCGCGCCCATTCCGGCCAGTTCTACGAACTTAGCGACGGTTCCGCCGCATGGTTAGCTCGCATTGACTCCGTCGCTCGCAATCGCGTCGAATTCGCGCTCCTCGAGCAGCTCCCCACGCTGCAGCCGGTCGTCGATATCACTCTGCTTCTCGCTGTCGTAAAATTCGACGCGTTCGAATGGGCCATCGAAAAAGCCACCGAACTCGGCGTCAACAGAATTGTGCCGTTAGCCGCCGCGCGAAGTGAAAAAGGCCTCCTGGCCGCAGCTGCAAAGCGTTCGCAACGCTGGGAAAGAATTCTGCTCGAGTCTTCGCAACAATCTCGCCGCCTCCGCCTCCCCCAGCTTGAGGACCTCGCCAAACCCACTCAAGGCTTCGCCGCACAAACCGCCGAATGCCGCCTAATGTTTTCCGAGCGCAGCGACGCCCCCTCGATCCGCAACACTCTAGGGTATGCGAATCAGGCAAAAGTCGCAGTCACCGCCGCGCTAGCCATCGGCCCCGAGGGTGGCTGGACCGACGATGAACTAGCCGCCGCGCGCGCCGCCGGGTTCCAGGAAGCCTCTCTCGGGCAACTCATCCTGCGCACTGAAACCGCCGTCATCTCCGCCCTCGCTATCCTCAACTTCGCCCTCACGCCCGGCTAGGCGGGCGGTCGTTACGCGATCTCGCCGGACCTGAATGCAACGCCGCGCACCGCGCGCGAATCTTACATAGTGGCCCGGCAAGCGTGGCAATGAATCAACGCCCCGCGCAAATCCAATCTGGCGCGGCCCACAATCCCCATGCTATAAATAGAAGGCACCAAAAAATGCAAAGTACGGACCAGAACCAACCTCTTGCTCCCTCGGTTCCGGAAACTCCAGCCCCGGCGCCCTCGACAGCGCATTCCCTGCGAAACGAAATCCGCGTCTGGACCCGCGACCTCCTCATCGCCATCGGCCTGGCGCTCGTCATCATCGTTTTCCTCTACCAACCGGTAAAAGTCGAAGGCACCAGCATGGCCCCGCTCCTCTCCGACCAGGAGCGCATCTTCATCAACAAATTTGTCTACCGCTTTGAGCCCATCCACCGCCGCGACGTCGTCGTTTTCTGGTATCCTCTCGACCATTCGAAATCGTTCATCAAGCGCGTCATCGGCTTGCCGGGAGAAAGCATCGAGATTCGTCAGGGCACCGTCTATGTCAACGGCCGGGCCATCGACGAGCCCTATGTCCCCACGCAGTATGAAGACTTGAGCGACTACGGCCCAGTCCCCGTCCCAAAGGACAGCTACTTCGTTATGGGCGACCACCGCATTAGCTCCAATGACTCGCGCGTCTTCGGGCCCGTCGCCAGCAAATTTATTTACGGCCGCGCCGTTTTCGCGTATTGGCCCGTCGACCATTTCGGCTCGCTTTCCACGACGGAAGCCAGTACCAGCAAATGACCGGCGCTCGTAATACTCGGCGAACTTTGATGACCACTGTGGGAGGACAAACTGACCGAAGTTCCGCACCGACCCGCCACCCTCGCGCTGGAAGACGGGCGCCTATTTAACGGACGCGCCGCGGGCGCCATCACGCGCCGCGGCGGCGAAGTCGTTTTCAATACCAGCCTCACTGGTTATCAGGAAGTCTTCACCGATCCAAGCTACGCGGGTCAGATCGTTTGCCTGACCTATCCGCACATTGGCAATGTCGGCGCCAATCTCGACGACGAAGAATCTTCCCGCCCGTACATCGAATCGCTCATTGTGCGCGAGTTTTCGCAAATCTCTTCGAACTGGCGCTCCGCCGAAACCGCCCAGCTCTATTTGAATCGCCACAAGATTCCGGCGATCTGGGACATTGATACCCGCGCGCTCGTCCGTCACATTCGCAAGGTCGGTGCTCTGCGGGGAGTAGTGGCGACAGACGGCTCGCCGGCCGAGCAATTGATCTTCGAAGCCAAACAAATACGCCCAATGGCCGGCCAGGAACTCGCCAGCCACGTCAGCTGCAAAAAAGCCTACGGCTGGGAGAAAAGCTCCATCGAACTAACCATTCCGCCGTGGTCGGAATCCATGGGCGAGTCCGGCCGAGTTTCAGACACACGAAAATTCCGTGTCGCAGCCTATGACTTCGGCATCAAGCAAAATATTCTCCGGCTCCTCGTCGACCACCACTGCGACGTCTGGGTCGTTCCTGCGCAAACTTCAGCCCAGGATGTTCTTGATCTCAAACCCGACGGCGTCTTCCTTTCGAATGGCCCGGGCGACCCGCAACCGGTCGGCTATGCCGTCGAAAACATTCAGAAGCTCCTCGGCCGCGTACCGATCTTCGGCATCTGCCTTGGCCACCAACTGTGCGGTCTCGCCCTGGGCGGCAAAACCTTCAAGCTAAAATTCGGCCATCACGGCTCCAACCATCCCGTGCAAAATCTGCTGAACCAGAAAGTAGAAATCACGGCGCAAAATCACGGATTCTGCGTCGATCCTGAATCTCTGCCGTCGAGCGATGTCGAAATCACCCACGTCAATCTCAACGATCACACCAACGAAGGCATGCGCCACAAAAACTTTCCTCTCTTCAGCGTGCAGTATCACCCCGAAGCTTCGCCCGGGCCGCACGACTCGCACTACCTATTCACCAAGTTCACCGACATGATGAAGGAGCACGCAGGGTGAAGTGGCAGTTGCTCGTCGCATTCCTTTCGCTCGGATTTTCTCTTCCGGCCGATTCGGCGGACACGACAGAACCAGTTTCAGTGGACGGGATTTGCGGCAAACTCGTTTCCATCGAACAGATTCCGGAGAAGGGAACAACGAATTCATTCCGGCAGGAAGTTAGGCCGTTCTCGCACGCCCGCATCCGGTTATTTTCGCCGACGGCGAGCGCCGATTGCTGCGACTTGGTTACGCCGGTTGCGGAGGTAACGACTGGACGCGACGGCAGTTTTCAATTTAAGAAGCCTGAGCCCGGCGATTATTGGCTGGTCGCAACGATCGACCACACGGAACACAAACTACTAGTGCGCTATCTGCCAGGCAAAAAAGCGAGTGCGCAGTGCTCAACGTTCTTGTACGCTCTCGAAAAAGGCAAGTTTCAATTCCGAAGGACGGAGACCGTAACCGTCAACTAAGAATGGCTCATCGCACACACACCAGGCCACTGTTGATTCTCTCTGCGCTTGCCCTCATTTCCTTTTGTGCCGAGGCCCAGACGCCCAAGCTCAAAATCAAAACCAAGAATGGCCTTCCGCAGGAAGAGCAGCGGAAGGAACAAATGGAGCGCCTCGCCAAGCAGTACGACCTGAAGAAGTACACCATCACGCGCGACATCCTGATCGAACGCGGCGCCATGAATCATTCGCATCCCACACTCACTCTGAACCTGCGCTTCCTCGACAACGACGACCTCGCGCTCTCCGCCTACGTCCACGAGCAAGCCCACTGGATGCTCACGGATCGCAATCGCTTCGATAATCCCCCTCTTTTCGAAGATTTGCGTCGCGCCTTTCCTAAACTGGAATTTCGAGTCCCCGAAGGGGATGGTGAATTTCGCAGCAGCTATTTCCACATCGCCGTGTGTATGCTGGAATGGCACGCGATGGAAGAACTTGTCGGCTCCGAGCGCGCCCGCAAAGTCATCGAGTGGAAGCAAGGCGACCACTACAAAGCGATCTACTCCATCGTCCTGAATCAA
>Ga0209006_10003655_pt1 | contig 13986 bp, 10 predicted proteins | sample JacPin_JW_Ref_O2_FD_188567 | JGI IMG/M metagenome (GOLD analysis project Ga0209006, IMG submission 188567) | Forest soil microbial communities from Algoma, Ontario, Canada - Jack Pine, Ontario site 1_JW_Ref_O2 (SPAdes) (version 2) | ecosystem: Environmental > Terrestrial > Soil > Boreal... | reverse complement strand
GTGGTCTTTCCAGCATTTCTTCGACCCATGATCAAGACACGGAACCTGGGACATATCTCCCTGAGCTTTTCGGGCGCAACGTCCATATCGATGAAGGTACGAGAAAGGTGCCTGTTATGATGACCTTGCTTGTGGATGTTTACTTGGTAACATGGCTTGGAACATTTTCTGTTTCAACACCGCAGCGATCTCGATTGCAGATAGCCTCCAGCCTTCTTATCAATTGGATAGCTATTAGCCAACTCTGACATATCGGCATGTTGTGGATGCAATAATAAAAAAGACATGTGTGTATAAAGCAAATACCGAACCCAACACCGACACCGACCTGAGGCACCCACGTAGCACCGCGGCGCTCAGCTCTACATACTCCTCACGGCTAAGACTGAGTCGAAGTGAGGTTGTTGTTTACTTCTCGGGGTTAGGATTCCTGCACAAACAGAAGTGTTAGTTCAAGGCATAAGGAACGGTGATCACAATGTTAAGGTATGTCAGATAGGAGCGAAAGACATTAGATGCATGGTTGTCAACACGATAGTTTCAGTGTGAACTATGCTTGATTCGGTTATATTCATCAATCCGCCACAATGTGTCCAGACGGCAAGCATGAAAAGAAGAACGAAAGACTCACATTCGTCGTTTTCCACCTGGTAGAGTTGTTACATTCACGAAACTGCCGTTACTCGTTAGATAAAAAATAATCTGAACAGATAGGATACACGCACCGGCGATTGTAGAGAATTCGTTTCTTTGCGCGGCCCTTGGGAGTCTTCTTCTTTTCCTGAGCTTCGACTTTGGGTGTCTGTGACTTGACTTTGCCAGCGCGGGCAAGAGAGCCGTGTACTATATACAACGTGGTGTGGTCAGAGGTGCCACTTGGGTGAATATCCAAGACGCTGGAGTACCTTTTCCCATACTCTTTGGTGAGGTTCAGCAGCTAGTGAAGAAACTGGCGGTTTGAAGGGAGGTGAGAGGTACTGTACAGTTGGTCGGGAAAAGGTTTGAATTTTGAATTTCATCGGCCGGTTCGGCAGAAGAGGTATGACTTCACGGGTTTGCAAGTCGTTCACCCATCTTCGTTCGCTGCGGGCCATGTCAGATCCATTCCGTCTCTCTACCTTCCTTTCCAACCTGAAGGACCAATATCTTCGCGACGTTCGAGAGTCGAACAGCAAAGTACTGGAATGGACGGTTACGATGGGAAATGAAGCTGGCGGTACATAGTCATGTTTCCTTCACTCTTCAAGTGTCGATTTTACTTTTGAAACACATAACAGACTTGGACTCGGTCGTCAGTGCAATCGCATATTCGTGGCTCGAAACCGAGGTTCATAAGCGAAAGACCATTGCTCTCATTCGATTCAATCAAGCGGACCTACCGCTTCGAAAAGAGAACATACACGCGCTTACACTAGCCGGCCTGAAAACAGACGCACGCGAACTACTGTATCTAAATGACATCCCGAAGAGTGAAATATTCCCCTCCAACAAATTTGCACTCGTCGATCACAACCGTGTTGAATCGTCGTTTATAACGGATAATCCAACCGCGCAAGTTGTTGCGGTAGTTGATCACCACCAGGATGAAGGGCTCTACAAAGACACCGCACAACCCCGGATCATCACACCATCGGGTAGTTGTGCATCCCTGATCGCACGCATGTGTCCACGCGACATTCCAAGGGAACTTGCGACGTTGCTGTTGTGTGCTATCCTGGTTGATACAAGGGGTCTAAAAACAGGAGGGACAGCCGTTCAGGCGGATCGCGAAGCTGCGGCCTTTTTGGCACCGCTCTCTACGCTCTCTTCATCCTTTACCTCCCATATGTCTGGAGTAGAAGCCCTGCACGACGACCCAGCAATCATGCGCTTAACCGCTGAACTGAATGTAATGAAGGCTGATTTGTCTCACCTTAGTGCGTGGGATCTTTTGCGGCGTGACTATAAAGAATATACCATTTCACTCCCATGGGCCGACCCAAGGATCAGCATCAAAGCGGGTCTTTCCACTGTTCCCTTCAGTCTGGAGTATTTGTTGACTGAGGGAAGGCTCGAGATCCAACTGCAACCTTGGATGACGTCGCGGGGGCTCTCCGTCCTTGGAATACTAACCTCTTATACACACATAATACCTGGCAGGAAAGGAAAGCACAAGAGGGAACAACTGTGGGTGGTGCGTGATGCCGAGTTAATGAAGATAGTTCCTGGCGACGATCCTGACCAGCCCCGAACGATCGACACGGACCTCCTTTCCAAGAGGCTATCTTCAGGCATGAAAGCCAGTGCGGAGTTGGGGTTGAAAAGGCAGGAGAGGTTTGATATTGATATGCAGGGGAAGCTGCCGGCGGGGATGAAGGTGAGGGTTTATGACCAGAAAAACACGGGCGCGTCGCGAAAAGTTATTGCTCCTACGCTCAAGAAGGTATTGGGGAGCAGTGGGCCTCTCCCTCAGGTCGTTACGATTAAAGAGCATTGATGGATAGGTTCCTGCCACAATGCTGACTCGTTATGCATTATGACTCTTGTCCAGTTCTATAAGGCACTACAACATAAGTAAGGTTATTTCGTAGGATTTACCGGAACAGGGTAAATCATCTGGCAGCTTGACGACCATCCATTACTATGTCATTCTTTAAGAAGAAAAAGACATCTGTGAGGACACCATATTCCTGCTGACACCTCGGCTGACTTACTGTGCAGGCAGCCGCATCATCCTCTAGGTTCGGGACTTCTTCTCAAATCTTAGGACTTGTACTTAAATAGCCTGGTGTAGGGTCGCTTCTCCAGTAGTGGAGGCACCAGCGACCCGAAGTGTCAATGTAAGTCCGATGAACATACCCGTTAAGCAAAATTCCTAAACCACCAACTTATTGGAGAAACGTCCTACTATTATCACCTACGAACTAAATGGCGAGAGGGTGTACGTTCCCGCAGCACACAGCTACGAGGTACCATTTTCGTTCTTTTTCAAAATTATTTTGTCTGATTTTATTGTCAGGAAGCTCTCGACGTTGCAGTAAGAGCATTTCCAGACAAGCTGGAAAATATCAGCGAGGACAGAATAATCCTTTCTGCAAAGACGGACGTCGAATTAAACAACCACACCCGGATAACAGACATGGTCTGGTCAGAGATCATCGCCAACGTGAGGCAATACCATGTTATAGAGGTGATTGTCAAGCCCATCGAACAGGCCGCTGAGAGCAATGTAAGTCTCATTAACAGACCTGTTAAGCAAATTTTCTCAACCACCCGACTTATTGGAGAACCGTCCTACTATTCTCACCTACCAACTAAATGGCAAGAGGGCGTACGTTGCCGCAGCATACAGCTACGAGGTACCATTTCTCAAATAAGTAAACTTTCTTTTACCTGATTTCGTTGTCAGGAAGCTTTAGATATGGCACAGAAAGCGTTTCCGGGCGAGCTGCAAAACCTCAGCAAGGACAGAATAATTCTTTCGTTCACCAGGACCAAACGCAACATCCAGATCACGGACATGGCCTGGTCAGAGATGTTCGCCAATATGAGCCAATACCAGGTCGTACACGTAATTGTCAAGCCCATCGCTGACGAACGCCTACCACAATACGTTGGATCGAAAAATGATAAGATATTTGATAACAAGACGGAATGAATTTGTTGCAACCCTTCACACCAAATGTTATGCACATCCCTGTCGTTCAACTTCGAACTTTGAACTACGCGTTAGAGCCGGAAAGGCATAAAATGATATTGATGACGAGAAAGACACAGGCGCGTCGCGAAGATTCTTGCCCCTGTGGAGAGTAGTAGGCCTCGTTACAATCAAAGAGCATACATAAGACAGTGATCAACTCGGATAAGTTCCCTGCTACTATTTAGGCTATAGGCAGAATGCCTCGGGATTCATTCGCCACTAGTGTTTATCTCACTATCTTTCGGTTCAGCATATTGTGGTGGGCGTTCGTCAGCGATGGGCTTGACAACCACTTTGATGAATTGGTATTGCTTCATGACGGCGACCATCTCTGACCAGACCATGTCTGTGAACAGGATGTTAGTAGTGTAGCCTGTAAAGGTTATTCTGTCCTGGCTGATGTTTTGCAGCTCGTCTGGGAACGCTTTCTGTGCAATGTCGACAGCCTCCTGACCATAAAATCAAATAAAAAAAGTTCATTCATTTGAAAAAGAACGAGAACGGTACCTTGTGGCTGTGTGCTGCGGTAACATATGCCTTCTTGCCATCTAGTTGGTAGGTGAGAATAGTAGGATGGGTCTCCAATAAGTCGGATGTTTAGAATTCTTGTTGTAACGGTCTGTTCATGGGACTTACATTAATAATATCGCTTTTAGCAGCCCATTCTTGTTCAGCGACACTCTGACCTGCCCATTTGATCACAAGTGATTTGACTACGCGAGAAGCCGTGACCCTACACCAGGCTATTTGAGTACAAGTCCAAAGATTTGAGAAGAAGTCCCGAACCTAGACGATGATGCGGCTGCCTGCATAATGAATCAGCCTAGGTTCCAGCAGGAACGTGCTTTACTCACAGATGTCTTCGTCTTCTTACAGAACATACGTATGGTCGACGTCGAGCGTATGTTGTAGTCTTATTTATATATACGCCTTCCGCAGCCACTATGTTCCGTTCTAAACATAAAGCGCGACATGGCAGGGCGGTATCAATCAACACTGAGTCAGTATGTCCCGAGTATTAATCTAGGGTGTCCTGCTAGAGGAACGAAAACGTACCTCATTTGGAAACATACCTCAGTGTCTCCCAAAGTTGAGTGATCAGTTCGTGCATACGTTCGTAGGGACGGTCGCATGGCTAATTGCAACCGCATGGTAATTTTGACAAATATTTTGAGCGAATGACAAATTTAAGCAAATGAAGTTGATTACATAATTCAATGTTGTAACACGTGATACATCAGTGCCTTATCCATCCACCAAAATAATGGTGGCGCCTCCCAGTCGTCAAGTGTTGCTAAGCCTCTACACCACAATGTTACGCACATCCCGGTCGTTCCGCTCCTACAATTTCCGGATATACTTTGAACGACGGACGATGACAATGTTCCGGGACATTCAGGTCCGTGCACTCCGAACTTCCCGGTGCTTACGGGGCGCGCTAATACGCTAGGCGACGAATATTGAAATGATGCATCAGAACGAGCAAGACGCAGTCAAATTGTCTTTATTTTATTCGAACGCGATGAAAGAATTAGCAGTTCTGAGACGAAGCGTAGTCGTTAATCAGCTTTATGGAGGGTACAAGTTGGCTGTGGAGTCTGATGTTTAGTTTTATGTTGGTGAAACGATCATAGCATTTGATGACATAATTGGGGTAAAGGCTGCGTTGAAGCTTGAGCCTGAGACACGTTACTACCATCTATGGCCGAGTTGATCTCTCACATCCCTTTGCCTTTGCCTTTCATCTTTTCGCATTGACCACCATGTTGTCGTCACTCATTAATTATGGCACAGGAAAGCGTAAAGTCTTCACAAGGCTCAGGAATACTAGCGCTAATCGTCTAGATAATCCACCCTCACCAAAATCTTTCGCCTCCCCAGAGCTTCTCGATATATCTACTAATTATCCTCAACCATTTTGCGTTCCGGACCTACCACACAATCCTACTTCTCCCTTACAATCGCCTATCCTTATCGAACATCAAACACCACAACCTCTTCAAGAGCCCGATGAGGCTGAGAGTTCCGATGAAGACGTAACACAAAGAGCTACGACCATTACTCCACGAGTCCAGTTAGAGATCGATACCGGACCACTCGAATGGTTTCCACCGGATCTCCTCAACTCTGACGCATTCAACTTCAACGTAGCAGAGGCTTCGGGAAAGAAAGGTGGTGAAGCTGTCAAGGAGACCAGAACCGGTGCAAGTACACAATCATCAACCGGAAAACATGGTCATACCCCACGGAATCCATCGCAAAATGGCATCGATACAGGGCAGGAGATCGCCGGTGAGGACTGGCAAGCATCTCGTCTCGTGAGTCTGCCATCACATTCGCAAGTTCTCTCTCTCTCAAATTGTCCTCGTAGCCTCCATCATCATTCAAGAAACAGTTAAATACCACCATTGAAATACCAGATACAGCTTTGCGTGGCCGCCATACCCGCTCTTCTACTATGGCCTCTCACGCCGAATCCACCCTATCATCCTCCGTATCAGGTACCACTCTTGCGCGCGCTCTTATTGGAAACTCCTTTGTTCTTTCCAACGATCACCGCTTCTCACGGCACCGTCCAGGGTTAACACGACAGGACTCCACCACACTACCTCGCCATTCGCATTCGCCACATCGACGCGATAGGCGTAATAGCGGTGGCGATACCACCCCAGTCCCTTTTTCGGACTTTATTCCTCCAGTACCTCCTGTTCCAGCAAACCTGGCGACGTTTACAAGGAAAAGACGGAGTTCAGCCCCAGACGTACCCGTTATAGTTCCGGAACTAAAACAACAACACAGCGCGTCCAGTATCAGATCTCTTGCCGCCTCATACGCCCAGGACTCACCCATACAGCGATCTTCGGACGTTCAACAGCAGGAGAAACTCGACGCCCAGTCGGACCATCAGGTTTCCCATACCCAGGACGCTCCGTCGTCTTTGCCGTCTGCCATAGAGCGTCAACCCCCGAATAATTCCACATCAACAAGAACAGATCTTTCCAAGGCTTCAGGATCGCACACACCTGTAAAGTCAGCGTCCAGACTCCGTGCTTTTTTACATCACCGCACCTTGTCAGACCCTAATTCTACCCGGTTTTCCACTACGGCAACTTTAGGTGCCGATAGTGTTGCTGATGGCGAGTATATCAGCCCTGCGATGCCATCTTCGGGGGCGGCATCCGATGCGTCCTTTTCATTATCGCCGTATGTTGGTGAAGGGACTGGTAAACGAGATTCGAGAAGGAGACAAATGAGTGGTGTGCCGGGATCACCGACTACGATTCGGGGTGAGTGTGGTCCTCACCAGGAGATCATTTCTTTCGCTGAATGTATCCGTGATCCAGGTAAAGTTGACTGGATTCTTCCTTCAGCATCCATTGGCTCGGAATCCAACAATCGACCGCGAACGGTTTCCCGTCTTCCCATTGGCGGTGAGCGGCCACGATCCCTGGTTCAGTCTGAAACAACTACACATCCTCCGGAAAACCTGCCTCCAACATCTCAGCCACCGGCTACTTCAACCGCACCAGCCCTAGTGCCTAATCGACGTCCGCCAGCGAATGGAGTCTTAAGTCGTTCTGGCGTCTTCAACCGACAACGCTCTGGTAGTACACCGAACCCCATAATGGTCACTCGTGACTCCAAAGATTTTAACACGTACAACATCACTGTTGCCACTGCGGCTACTGGCACGTCGCCTGCTTCTCCTGAATATACGGCAAGTCAGACGTTCCCAGAAACGCCTAACGCGTTTAGCCCGATATACTCCGCCCTATCGTTCGCATCGCCGTTGCGGACAGATCCAAATGAACTCCTCGTTTTGGGAAATCCCCAGGACATTACCCGATCGATGACATTTTCTGTTGGTACTTCCAGTCTCACCCAGCAAGTCTTGTTAACAAGAGCGGCTACAACTGTACGTGGCACGAGAGCTGGCTTACCAACCCGGTCTCGCCATGTCCCTTCATCACACCCATATGCCCGAAACCTGTCTGTACTTTTGACACCTCCCCCTGAAGAGCCATCCGATGGTGACTTTTCAGCATCCCCAATGAATGAGGAAGGTGCGAAAGCGCCAGTTGATCCGCTTCCTGTGGCTTCCTCTTCGGGCCATGGCGAATTATCTATCAATGAACGGGATTCAGCTTCCCACAGCGGACTGGCCACACCTAATAGCCGGTCTTCAACTCCAAACGAAGGGGTGTTGCCGGAAAATTCACGGTCACGATCACCCAGTATTCAAGCAGACCGTCCCAATAACAAAACTACACCCGGCAGTAGCAAGCCTCCCTCCATGAATGGTAGGACTCTCACTGGAAACAAGTCTGTGGACACTTTATCCTTGGATACGTCTTTCGATAAACCACTACCTCCTATGCCTCCTATGTCACCTAAAGCAGCTCGACTCTCAGACTATCATCCCACTTCCCCCCGACAACTTCCTCAGCCCAATATTCCTGGATCGTCACTAGAGGCTATCGTAACTCGGCTACCACCATCCACGCCACCTCGGCTTAGTCGGAGCTCACTATCCCCACAAACTTCTCCACGCACACCGAGGGCCCTCCCACAACCGCAACTACCATCGACACTAGCCCAAGCTCCGGCCACGACACAGCCCGACTCGCCAACGAGGACTCGAGTACGGAGGTTCCCGCCCACTCCACAATCGTCATCTTTCTTGAACCCTCGGCATCCGAGTAGCACCTTGACACTAAGTCTCGGGGAGCCTCCGCCATACTACTCTATTGTGTCTGGAAATGAACATGCCGTCCAGTTTCCTGGAAATGAGCAGAAGACGGCTTCTAGTAGCAGTAATTCGGACAGTTCGGGCCCGAAGGCGAGTTCAAGTTACACGATTAGTCCGCCAGCAAATGCCAGTCATTCTGCGGCGGGGAGCTTGGGTAGTGTGGTTTCTCCAGAAGTGTCTTCCCGCAGTCAACGTAGTGGAAGAAGGCCTGGTGGTCCTCGGGAACCCGTTCGAAATCCAGGAAGCCTGCCTCTTGCTCTGAACAGTTTATGGGACCATAATAGTTCCGCATCGTCAAGTAGCAGTGGCTTTTCCCGAATGCCGTCTGCGAACGCTTCATTTTCGGCCCCCAAGTTCCAAACGCCACCAGTCAAATGGCGGGGCTATACGATGGATGCTGCAAAATGGACTTTCACTTCTGCGCAACTTCAGGGCATTGTGTCCAGGGCGATCAGACAGTCTGCCGAAGCGTCTTCGATACGTCTTTTGCAATTGGACACACTGGACAACGACATTCCTGACGAGATGCATAGACTGGAAATGCTCAGGACGGACGTCAAATCGAGGTACAAGATGTTAACACGAAAGCGGTGGAGTTTGCTCGCTGCTTTGTCTGGTCATTTTGAGGGCACGGAAGTAGGAGATTCTTCTGCGGCTGCGAGGATTGTGGAGGAAGTGGCTGACATCTCTGCGACACTGGATCATTTTGCCGAGGAGCTCCATAGCGTTGACGAACAAATAGCGCAGATCAAATCTCTGCGAGACATACATTCGGCGAGCGCACTCGCGATGGCGTTGCGAAAGCTAAATACCAGCTTCTTGAAGCAATTGTCGGATACGCAGGCTCTGCGTGCGCAAGTGGAGGCTGTGGAAGCGGAGAGAGATGAGGCTTGGAAAGAAGCGGAAGAACTTGCGAACGACTTCGACTACCTCATCGCGAACGTGAAGGTGCTTGATACCCTTGCTCCAAATAACCCCGGGTCCACTAGGGGAAGCAGCCGTCGCAGTAGTCGGGTATCAGCTAGCCGAAAATCAAGCATTCGGGTATCGAAAGCTGGCCTGCGTCCTTCCAGAAGTCAACGATCTTCGGTCAGCAGTATTATGGGTCTGAACAGCGTCTTGTCGTCACCCGGTGTCAAATCTTCCTTTCATCTGGACGGTATACCTCCCGTTCCCCGAATCCCGAGCCAAAAACCTCTTGGAATTGTAACTGCAGATCTGCAAAGCCGCACTTCCACTGGTGCGTGATCTTGTTATCCATGCTAATTTTTTTTTTTGTGTTGATTTGAAATTTGTAGGGTTTTCGACTGGGTCACCGTCACCGGACACGAAGGCAATGGTAAAAGCTCAAGATGAACTTTATGCTATGCTTGGTATCACTCCCCTCGACAGCGGCACTCTTCATCTCCGAAGGCCTCGATCTTTGTCAGGCGCTGGCGAACCTGAACCTTCGCCAATGGCACCGCCACTTTCGCGTCCCCTCTCTGATAGTAGTTCTTATCCACGCAGTGGTAGACGATCGTCTTTCCCAGGAAGTGTCAAGTCAGGTAGCTTGTTGGCCGACGATGTGAGTAAAACATTGTTCCGGGCTAGAAATGAAACCGATTACCCTTTGACGCAGCGCCAAGCTATCTTGGCTACCCTTGGTTTGATGTCAGGTTGAGGAATTTAGCTTACTTATATCATCAACGTTCATTCTCTCATTCCTTCATCATTTGTCCCTTCATCATTTCCTCTTCATCTACTTAAGAATAAATTATCGACTTCCTCCAATATCATTACGTACCTATGCTAGCACAGTTACAATTACAATTACATGAACAGCAATAGCGAAAACCAGAGACAATGCACGTCTGAGTAGAATAGAAAACAAATGGTAGCAGCTAATGACGGACTCGTTTCCGTCGAATTTGTATATCACTCGTGGGCGTGGGTTCACGGGATAGAGGAAGATCAGCGCCAACACTCTCCACGCCTTGATCTGCGGTGGGTGACTCTTCAGATATTCCACCATCTTCCAGCCGCGTGCGTTTTCGTGACACTGGCGTCGTAAGTCCATTGATATCTGGTGCAGTGGTTTTTACTGGTGATTTCATCGGCGACTTCGTTCTGTAAGTAGCCTTCGGTCGTGGTCGAGCCTTGGGAGTAGAATGCTCGAGCCCAGCGTGGTTTTCAACCGCAGCCTCCTGTTCCGTTTGGTCCATCTCCGTCGGGAGAAGACGGTCTTCAGCTCGAATCTGACGTGGTTGGGGACGTGGACGGGGCACGGCTGCTGGCTCATCTAACGGAGTCTCGGAGATATTGCCTTCCTCCTCGCTTGTTTCTTCGGCCGTGGCTTTACCACCTTTACGCCGGGGCTTGCGTTCTTTGTTTTTGAAACCTGATGATGGATAAATGTCAAGTCCAGGGAAATAAGAGCTAGCACAGATTTTTACCTTTTTCTTTGGACGCTGCTGTGCTCAGTCGTTTCTCATATGCCCTGTAAGGCTCCCAAAGCTTCGAAGTTGAGGAGGATTCGACCTTGGTTTGCGCCAGTACTTCATCTAAATGAGCTTTACTGGTGGGTTAAGAAACAGTAAGTTGAAAAGTGGTGTTGGTAAAAATGGGAAGGACATACATCTTCAAAGCATCCTCGCTTTCAACCAACACGATCGGCAACAAAACCCTGAAAAACATGACAGCCACCTTGCGAGACTTGGCATTTTTATTCTTTTCGTACGTTGCCAGCCGCTTGCCTATCCATGTCAACAATAGCATATGGATCCTGACAACAAACTGGCTGTCAAGACGCCAGGTCACGGAAAGTTGCGCTCCACGGAGCAAAACACACGAAACCAGAAGTTTGGACAATGCGATCGAGTGGGATGCGTCCCGAACAGTACGGTCCAATACCAGAGTGAATGACTATGAGAAAGTCAGCGAAAAAGATTTCCACCAATCATTGCGACTCCACTAACCTCTTGCAATGCTTGTACGACAACGGTAACAACCAGGTCTCCATTTTTGTGATACATACCCTCCTCGCGCAGAACATCGACAACCACTTTGCAACACAAATCGAAAGTAGCATCTAGCCGACCATAATGGGCAAGGAGGACGGCGCCATGGGATGGATAGATTACACCAGAACGAATGGCACGTAAGAATGTGGAAATAACTTCCACAAAAACGTACTCTCGCTCAAGCTTGACACGTGACGTCGAGGGTACTGAGGGAGAGTCGGCGACACGAACTACAAACTCGAGAGAAAAGTCCTCACCCTTAGCATCAGTCCTTTCGGAGTGATGACCCTTCTTAGTCCCATTCTTCAACTGGTCTTTAGCTGCCTTTGGATCGTCTTCGTTGGAGGAGTCGCTGTCGCTTGCATTTCCGGTCCCAGGGGCTGTCCCATCATCATTTTCCTCCGCGTATCGTTCAATTTCGGCTTGAATGAAACCAGCACAACGATATTGTACCTCGTCGTCCAGTGTGAGGGCCAGGGATGCCATAGGCAGCACACCACCATCGGCGTCATTTTTTTGAGCTGAGCAAAACAAAATATGTAAATTCATCAAATTCTGGAAGGCCTGGAAATGATGATCAAAAATAGACACCGAAAACATCTGAAGATGATCTCACTGCTCGTTTCACTCTGTCCACAGTGTTTGATTGTGTGCCAACGGCATACTCGATCAGTTTCTCCAAAAGGGACTCGCGCTGTTCACGAAGAGTTTCCTTGAATTGGGCGGCCTCCTGTGCTGGTTCTGCAACAGCAGTCAAAAGCCGTGCCTTCCAGATAATATGCAAACTGAGGAGGTGAATGGCCTGATCAATCATCTGAGGGCACGGGTGTTAGCGCAGTTCGATGCAAAATAAAAAATTTAACCAACCGTTTCCTCCTCCTTATAGCCAAGTCTACCTCGTTCAACGATTGCGCTGATTATATCCCATGCACTACTTTGCTTTCCTCCCTCGTTCTCTTCGATCCAAGCAGTCATGTCGCGAGTTCCAGTGAGCACAGTTAGACGCGTGCAAAGTGCTCCCAGTGCGAGCACTTCGTCTTCTGTGAACGAAGCAACCTCGATCTCCTCTCTTCCAGCCACAATATCTCGTAATGACGTGGACAGTTCGTCTTCTAGCTCGAGGATCTTGGTGCTGTTGGTGTTGGAAAGGCTGGTTGCCTCCAAAAAATGGTGTATGGCGGCAACAGCATGCGTCATCACAGTTGGCGAAGAGTGGGACAGGAATTGCTTCGTTACGTCGTCCCACAAGCTGGCATAAGCCTTTGTGCGTCTAAGTAACGAACGGTGCATGGAAATCAGACATTAGACGCACTGGGATGAGTCTCATTTCCAAGTACAAGTCCAGATTCATGAGCGTTGGAATGATGAGAATGTTTGCGATTCGTCCTTGATCTGTTTGGTGTTTGATGAAGAGCCGTGGAAGGCCCTCAATCAAAGCCCGCGTAATATCGTTCACGATGTCCTCCTCCTCCCCCTGTGATGCAAAGCTCAAGTCTCCAAAGTGGTCGTCCAAGGCTTCGCACGTACCTTTTTGGCTCCTAGCGCATCCGCCTGCGCACGATGAATAGCAGCCACAAGGACTTCGATTATCACACTTTCCTCTTCTTCCTCCAACCTCCAGGCCTCATCCACCGAATCTTCCTTATCTGCTTTGTTTTTCTTCGCCCGCGGTCGCGTGTCGCCTTCGGACTCGTCCTCTCGAGCGGCCGAATGATCGTGCAACAACACATCCAAAAGGCCATCCCAATCGTTCACAGGTTCAACGTCGTCCCAGAGCGCTTCCACGGCAAGAGCGGTTCGTCCTCTTTTTCCGCGAAGCCCAGAAGCTGTCACATCCATTAGATTGGAAGGACGAGAGGGTAGAACGCCATCTGTTCCTTCTATAGACGCATCGTCGTCATCATTATCCGCGTCTCCGCCCGAGACGTTGTCCAATATCTTGCCCCACTTGACGAGTAGCGTGGCCACTGCTTTTACGCCTGCCATTGTCTTGTCCTTTATACTGACTTTTGTTCCTGCCAGCATATCATCGACAGATTCCTGCCATACGCCTCTTACAAACCCACTCACGGCTCTCCTAACTTTCGCTTCTTCATCAAACACCAACAAGCACAGCTTTTCCCTCTCCTCATCTTCAAGAAGGGAATGACCTTCAATAGCCTCTAGAACTTGGATTACAGCGACCCGGACACCCAGCTCGGTATCGCCTGCTGCCATCTCGATCAAGCGAGGTTTAAAACGTTCAGTGAAATGATTGAGGGAACCAATGTAATCCACTTGAGCGTAGACTCCCGATAGGGCTTTGACGGCCTCCAAACGCACGGGCGTCGCGGAATCGGACAGCACCCAGCCAACGTAGCGTAGGTACGCACTGTCTAGGAAGTGTCCGGGGTATTTTTTAAACCAAATGCCAATTGCTCGTACGCATTCGGCACGGATACTGGGATCGAGATCGCGGTAGCGGTGAACGAATACGCTGAGGAGTTGTTATGCCAATCGTTCCCAAAAACCGACGAAATTGAGCAAACGTACCCGTCCACGAATTCCTTGATGTA
>Ga0209006_10003654_pt1 | contig 13986 bp, 15 predicted proteins | sample JacPin_JW_Ref_O2_FD_188567 | JGI IMG/M metagenome (GOLD analysis project Ga0209006, IMG submission 188567) | Forest soil microbial communities from Algoma, Ontario, Canada - Jack Pine, Ontario site 1_JW_Ref_O2 (SPAdes) (version 2) | ecosystem: Environmental > Terrestrial > Soil > Boreal... | reverse complement strand
GCTCAGCATACACGCCGAGTACGCCCGGTCCAATCAGGGAAGCGGCTACTGGGTCGACGGAGCATACCGGTTGAGCCAGGTCCTTTTCTGGCAGAAAGCGCTGCGGCGGCTCGAATTCGCGGGAAGGGCGGAGCAATTCTTCAACGGTCAGATCAGCTCAGACGAGGCCCTGGCACTTGGATTGCCCGCCGCGAATACCCGCGAAGGCGAATTTGGATTGAACTATTACCTGCACGACGGTCTTAAAACCGTGGCCAGTTACGGGCGGCAATTCAGTTCGGCGGGCAATCTCAACCTATGGACCGTGGGTATCGCTTATCGTTTTGCCGTGCCGCTGGGACGTGTGGGGCCGCAATGAAGTACAAATGTCTGACAATCATTTGGCTGTTGGCGCTGATCTCGGCGGTCGGCGTGGCCTCCCCGGCACCGCGGAACCGCACGGCAACCGAATCTTCTGTTTATAGCTCGACAGAGGCTGATGCCATGCGCTTGGAGGGGGAAAAGAGATTTCGGGCAAACTGTAATCGGTGCCATGCCGCGCCTCATAAATTTCCTCCGCGCATGATGGCCACCATTGTGCGCCATATGCGAGTCCGAGCTACCATCACAGACGAGGACATGCGCTACATCCTCTATTACATGACGCAGTAACAAGGGGAGGAACGGTGGAGCGCAGAAGATGGGTGGCGACATGCGGGATCGTTCTTGCAGCTGGGTGGTGTTTCGCTCAGACCCCGGTTGGCAATCAAACACGAGTCATCGAGGTCCTGGCAGACAAAGATAGCCGTTACAAGATTGCTGGCGAGAAAATACCGGAAATCTCTGTCAAAGCGGGCGAGCCGATCGTCCTGAGGATCACGGCACGGAAAGCAAAGTCCTGGAACCGGGACGGGTCGATTCATGGGTTTTCGCTCTTGCGCGCGAAGGACAGGTCAAAGGTAGCCGGTTGGGATTTGTTGCTTAAGCCTGGCACACAAGAGTTTCCGATGGTGGCGCCCGATGAGCCGGGCGAATATGTGGTGGTTTGTACCGTAATTTGTAGCGAAGACCATGAAGGCATGTTCATGAGGTTTGTAGTGACACAGTAATTGTTGGAGGTCGATTTTATGAAAAGCAACACAGTGCTGGGCGTGCTTGTGTGTTCTGTTCTGTCGTTGCCGGTTTACACCGAGGCGCAGCAGCCAGCGACGTTCCACGGTGAAATTTCCGATAGCCAGTGCGCATTTAACGTCCACTCACTCACCAAATCGCACGCAGAGATGCTGAAGTCAAAGTCGGGAGTTATGGGGTCGTCTCGTTCCTCCTGTTCTCTCTACTGCATTGAGCACATGGGCGGTAAATTCGTGCTGGCGTCGAAGAACCACGTTTATCACCTGGATAATCAGGAATTACCGCGCGGTTTCGTCGGAGAGAAGGTGAAACTGCGGGGAATTCTGGATCCGAAAACCGACATCATCCAGGTTGTAGGCATTGATCGGGAATGATGTGGTCTCAGCGCGGAATCAGCCGCGCACGTATTTGTTGAACCAGTCGATCGTGCGTTGCCAGGCCAGATCGGCTGCGGCTTTGTTATAGCGTTCCGGCGTCGCGTCGCAATTGAAGCCATGGACGGCGCCCGGGTAGATATAGCCGTCGTGCGCAACGTGCGCCGCGTTCAGGGCCTGGTCGTAAGCCGGCCACGTTGCTGCCAGTCGCGTGTCGAGCTCACCCTGATGCACCAGAATCGCCGCCTTAATTTTCGGGATGTCCTCTGGGGCGGGAGGGCCGCCATAAAACGGCGCCGCTGCTGCCAGCTCGGCTCCCAGGCGCACCGCTAGCATATTGGCGGTCGAGCCCCCATAGCAGAAACCCGTGGCGCCGATCTTTCCCGTGCAGTCAGGGCGCGACTTCAACCACATCGCCGCGGCCACCATATCCTCAGACATCTTGTTCTTGTCGATCTTGTTGAACAGCAGGCCGCCCTTATAGTCGTCGCCAGGATATCCGCCCAGTGATGTGAGTCCGTCCGGCGCAAATGCCATGAAGTTGGCCAGGGCAAACCGCCGCGCGATGTCCTCGATGTGCGGGTTCAGACCCCGGTTCTCATGGATCACGATTATGCCGGGCAACTTCGTGACCGTCTCGGATCGGGTGTCGGCGCTGATAGGTCGCACGAGATATCCCTTGATGCTTCCGTTGCCCTTCGGAGACGGCACGGTCTCGTAAGTGGCCTTGATACGGTCATCGGTACGGGAAACCTGCTGGCCCAGCGCATAATTCGGCATCAATGCATTGATGACGGTGGCTGCCGCCAGACCGCCCGCCAGTAGCTGTACGCCCTCCATAAAAGCGCGGCGACTAATCTCGCCGTGAATGAAATCGTTGTAGAGCTCGATGGCTTCGTTTGGAAGTTTAGGTTTTATCGGTTCCACTGTTGACTCCCGCCGCGATAATACCATCTGTTTGTCGGGGACCAAATCTGAAGGCTGTATTTCGGGAGCGTCGGTCACTGATTGTCTTCGTCGGTGTGCCAACCTGGATTGGTCCACTGGCCGTGCTGCCTGACAAAAATCTCCGTCACTCGACTTGAGCCCAAAGAGCGTTTGCCGTCAACTTCCGTTTCTACGACGTAGCTGCTCCAGACGATGGCCACATCGCCGAAGTGCTGCACCTCGGTGCGAGGGAATTCAAGCCGAACCAGTTTTCCACCCTTGGAGTGAAATTCAGCAGAGGATCGAAGCACATCGGACTGGTGTTTCCATTCTTTTTCGCCGCCACTCATGACGATCGTTTCGGGCGGTACCAGTGCCTGAAGAGTCCTTGTATCGCCTGCAAACCATGCGCGCCAGACAGACTCGCGTGCTCGCAGCAAGGCCTCGTCATTCGGCCTCTGCGCGGGCAACCCCGTAGTACTTAGAACGGTGAGGCACAGGGCTGCGATGATGGTGGCGAATTTCGACTTTCGTGTCATGCGAACCATCCCCCTTATTGAGAAGCCATTTTCTTGTTCTGCCTGAAGGCATGAAGCGCCAGTAAAACGGCTGCCCCAGAGGCGGAATAGACCGAATAGTCCATTGGCGACTTGAGCCCGAAAGAAATCGCCATCGCTGTTCCGAACATGGCAAGCAGAATGGCACTCCCCACGGCAACCCATCGCGTCCACAATCCCAGAATGAGCAGGACTCCGAAAAATGTTTCGCAGGCCGTGGCCACAAACGCAAGGTACGGTATGGAGGCCTTGGGCATGAACGAGAGAACCTCTCCCGCGTATTCAAGGAAGCCCAAGAAGTGCCTCAAATCGAACGTTCTCTCCCATAGACCGAAACGTCCAGCTACAGCGGACAGAAATGCGGCGCCAAGGGCAAAGCGAGCGTAAAGGACTCCAGCTCGCTCCCAGTTCATCGTGTGCAATCTGTCGCTGATGCCGTGGAACGTGGTGGCAGAATCAAGCTGTACATGCTGGTTCATTTGGCCTTTCCTTTCGCATGGATCATTTCCAGCTCATTCACGCTAATGGGCGTGTCGTGATCGCAGACCAAGTAGGCAACAAGTTTCGCCGGTTCCGTGGAGCTGGCGTTGGCCGAGATGAGATGAACACCATTGGGCGCTTCATAGAAGCTCTCGCCAGCCCTGTAGGTCACCTCCGTTTCACCTTTCACTTGGGTACGGATTGCCCCTTCGACGATATAGCCGATGACAGCACAGGGATGGGAATGGGGAGCCGACGCCTCGCCGGGGCCGTAGTTGACCTCCACGAGGATCGCCTTCAGATGCTTCCCATCCAGCGTCGGCAGTTCTTTGGAGAGAACAACGCGTGCTCGCTCTTCTGCCTTGCCGTGAGAACCGGAGGTGGCTTCCTGACCCTGCCCGAGATGCCCCGCAACCAACTCGCTGCACAGAATGACCGCAGCGACTCGTATGCACTTTCCAAGAAAACCCATGACTTACTCCTCACGAAATCGAACCTAATGTGCCTATTTGCAACTCCGAAAATCGGGCGGACCCAGTGGAGAACTTTGACTAACGTGCGGGCTGGCTTGGCGATGGCTGCTGTCTTGAACTTCAGGCAAGTTCTGGGCACGCCGCATGAGCCATGCCCCGCCGACGCACACGACACTTCCCGCGACGGAAAGCAACGCGACTTTTTCGCCGCGGACAACGACGCCCAGGACAAGTGCGACCGCGGGTATGAGGAAGGTTGTGCCGGAGGCGCGTGTTGCGCCGAGCCTGCCAGCAGCGAATGACATGACTGCATGCGCTACTCCCGTGCCCAAAGCTCCCAGCGCAAGAAGTGCAACCACCGGACCAGGCTTCCAGTGCGCGGCAAGCATATCTGGCAGTCCCAAAGGTGCGGTCAAGACCAGTGCAAACATTTGAGCGCGCCAGATCACGGGTAATGCGCCGTTGCGTCGTTGCAGAGGCCTCGCAATGTTGAGCGCGAAACCGTAAGAAACGAGAGCAGCCATGATCATTCCGACGCCCGCCGCGCTGCTGTGACCCTCGCCGATTGTGGGCAACGCGATCAATACTGTTCCAGCCATACCCACGGCAACTCCTGCGAGTATCCGGCGCGCTGGCGCACGCCGCGCGATGGCGGCGGCAACAATCGCCGTGAATAGAGGATTGGCGCCGTTCAGCATCCCGGTGAGCGCGGAAGAAACGTGCTGTTCGGCGAGCGGAAACATGCTGAGCGGGAACGCCAGCCACAGCACTCCCAGGGCGGCAATACCGGCCCAGTCTGAATGCTTGACCGGTTTTCGCGCTGCCGGGAACAGCGAGAGGGTCGCGAAACCGATGAGGATTCGTACAAATGTGACTCCGTTGGGGCCGACGGAGTGCATCCCCTCAGCAATGAACAAGAATGACGCGCCCCAGATCAGGCCCGGCACGACGAGCAGTAGCCAGTCCGCACCTTCTGCAAATGACGCTATGGATGACCGCGCGAGCTTTGCCGTGTTTTGCATGTGCCTTGCCTGACCACGATTACAATAAAAAACAATGGACCTCCGTAAAAGGTCCATTTAGAGTATTCGTCCTGTACCATTATTATGGCCAAGAAATCGGCTTCCTACGAACTAGCGCTGCCCGATCCCAGCTCTAACCTTCCCGCCTACCAGTGGCTTTATGAGGGGATACGGTCTGAGATCCTTGGCGGCCGCCTGCGTCCTGGTACGCGCCTGCCTGCGACCCGCGATCTTGCCCGGCAGTACGGATTAGCACGGGGCACGATCGTAAATGCTTTTGACCAGCTCGCTTCCGAGGGCTATGTGGAAGGCAGCGTAGGATCGGGTACTTATGTAAGCAAGATCTTGCCCGACGGCCTGCTGCAGGTTTCATCCATGCGTGCCGGCAAGCCCGCAGTACATGGCAAGCGGCCTTCACGGGTTTCCGGCTACGGTCGACGAGTTCAGTTATTTCCTGGCTATGAGAACCGGGTGACTCGCGCTTTCCGCGCCAACCTGCCGGCGTTGGACCTGTTTCCTACGGCACTGTGGACAAGAATCGCGACGCGCCATCTACGTCGAATATCGATGCGGAATCTGATGGGGTGCGATCCACTGGGCTACCGGCCTCTTCGGCACACGGTAGCCGAATACCTGAGTCGGTCGCGCGGTGTGAGGTGTGTGCCGGAGCAGGTAGCGATCGTCTCTGGCTTGCAGGAAGCCCTGGATTTGATTGCCCGGATCCTCTTGAACCCGGGAGATCAAGTGTGTGTGGAAAATCCCGGATACCCCGGCGCAGTTTTGGCATTTCAGGCACTCGGCGCAAAAGTCTGCGCCGTCGGAATCGACGACCACGGAATAGCCATCCGTCGTCTGCCGCCGCGAGGCGTGCGCCTTGTTTACGTTACTCCTGCGCATCAGTTTCCCCTGGGAACCACCATGAGCTTGGCTCGGCGACTGCAACTGCTGGAGTGGGCGCGGAAGTCAGGTGCCGTGATTTTTGAAGACGACTATGATAGCGAGTTCCGTTACTCGGGCCGGCCGATTCCCGCTCTTCAGGGGCTCGATGACCGGGGATTGGTTCTCTATGCGGGCAGCTTTTCCAAGGTGCTGTTTCCCGCGCTCCGTTTGGGTTACATGGTAATTCCTTTCGATCTCCTGGATCGCGTCGAAGCGGCCCTTTCGCTCACCGTACGGCATGCCCCGCTGTTAGAGCAACTTGTGGTCAATGACTTCATCGCCGACGGCCACTTCGGGCGCCACCTGCGGCAGATGCGCGAGGTCTATGCGGAGCGACTCTCCGTTCTTTTGGAAGAGGCACGTCTGAGACTCGTCGGTTTGCTGGAAATCTCATCCGTCGAGGCAGGTTTACAGACCGTCGGATGGCTATCCGGCGGAATGAACGCCGAATCCGCAGCTACTGCCGCCGCAGAGCGCAATGTGGATGTGATTCCGCTGGATCGCTATAGCCAGGGTCGAGTTGTGCCAGAGGGGTTGCAGTTGGGATTTGCCGCATCGGATGTGAAGGAGATCCGTCGCGGAGTGGCGGAACTCGCGATCGCACTGGAACGTGTGCGGAAAGCTTCTCATGGCGGCTCGAAGACCTAGGAGCAGCGAGTGATCCATACGAAAGGCAGGACTACGCGTGGTTCGTCGGCAACCCGAAACTAGTCCGGCCCCTTCATCAAGACATTGGTCGAGCTAGTCCCGAGACTTCGGTCTCTGGGACATCTGGCTCCGTTAGGGACGGGCCGCGCCTGGTGAACAGCAACTCACCCCGTTTCGGTGGCGCACACGTCTCGGACAATGTCTGGGCCGCAGGGCGCCATTTCTCAATAAAAATGCTCCACTTACGAAAAAAGAAAAATGCGGCTTGGATAGTCGCTCGATATGGAGTAAGTTGGTCCACATCGAAATCTGGGGCCAGGCCGGCTTTCACCAAGCCTAAATCTGGAATTTTTCGGTTTCGCGAATTAAGACAACCCCCCTGCCTTCCGCGATTCCAGGTGACGTGAGGTCTTGCCGGCTCCGAGAGGAATCCAGCCGTGAACTTCTCTCTTTGCCTGTCCATACTTGTGGTGGTCTTTTCTCTTTTGAACTGCGACTTGTGCGCAGGGAGCGAACTGCTCCCACCCGCTCACTCAGAGGGCTCCAGATCGGCTGATATCTCTTCTGCAGATGACGACACGCCGTCCTCTCAGGCGCAGATTGTGATCCCGGGTCCACAGCGATCTTTTTTGCGGATGGCGGGGATCAGTCAAAAGATTGCGCCTGAAGAAGTCCTGCCTTTGCTGAGCCGGAATGTGTTCATCGAGGGATATGAGCAGGGCACTCGACCCACGGAGTTCCTTGTCCTGTTAAGGCGATATGTCGTACAGGCGAGGGAGTTGGCGGCGTTGGCTGCCGAGAGCGGCATGGTCATTCGTGTTTCGAATTGTGACGATGCCAGACCCCTTCTTCGCATTCTCGGTTATCGAACGAGGGAGAACTGTGGCGATCCTGCCACGTCGTTGAAGACAGAAGATCCGGAGAGGGCTTTTCTGTCTATCGACTCCGGATTTCCTATCGCCGAATTGGAACAAACTCTGCAAGGCGGCAAGCCGTTCGAGTACTCGTACTCCTCTTCCGCATTGCCGGTGTTGTTCACCGAAAGCGACTGGACCAGGGCGAGCACGAAGAACCACAAGGAGAACAGCAGAGACTTGCTGGGTACGATCCTGTACGACCCCGCGGTCGCACGGCTGTACTGGGCCGTCTCACGGCTCGATCCTGAAACCAGCAAATCGTTACAGCAATCGATTGGGATCGGCAGGCTCCTTCCTTACGGCGCCCTCCTTGACTTTTATGGAAGAGAGCTCTGCATCAGCAACGACCGCGTCAAGATTCCCGGAGGCGTGGCTGCCGAAGCGGCGTGGAAGGACCTGGTGGGAGCGAGCCCCGCGTCTCCTTCCGCCTTCATCGCGAGATTGCTGGCCAAGGATAAGGGCTGGCTCATGGCCTATTTTGACGTGCTCTCACGGGTGAGTGGAATTCAGCAGGCATACTTTACGGACCCACGTCGGCTGCGACTCTTTTACGCGGCTCTGCGTGCGCCGGACCCCTACGCTCTCGCCACTCGAGGATCTTTCAGACCTGCACCTTCACTCCTGCTTCTTGCTACTCGACTTCAGTTCGAAAGTAGCGGCCAGCCACTCATCCCCGGGAATCTCGATGTCTGGAACGACATCCTTATGCGAGGGCAAAACTCGCGCCTTGTGCACAGATGGGGAAAGCAAACTTCCCGCCTGACGCATCCGGATCAGCTTGTGCAAGTCATGTTCGGGTTGTCGCGGGCGCCTACTGAGAACGGGCCCTTGCAGGCCTACATGACGATCAGCGAACTTGATAGCAGGAGATCTCCGGAGCATCGCCTCGCACCGGCGACAGTTCGTTTGTTAGCGCGTGGGTTCGAAGACTTCAGTGATCAGTATCGGATCTTTGCTGAATTTCCGGAGTTAAGCGACGAGTCGATCACGCTGTTTCTCGACGCAGCCAAGAATTTAAACGGCGTGCCCGCAGCGATGCGTGGGAACGCCTTAGGCACTTTTCAGGCAACCGTAGGAATCTGGCAGATTCTGGCCCGCCAGGGACAGATTTCGAACTCGCACCTGGATGACTCATGGCAGCGTGTGGTCAAACCGTTCATCACGATTCGATCCGCGGTCCAGCTGTATGACGCGGGGCGAACTTCACTAGGGGAAATTTTCCGGTTTTCCAACGGCAAGCCGCGAGGTTCGCAGGACGAAATTATCGATCTGCTGGCAGGCCCACGCCAGAACACTCCTGAGGAGAAGCAGATGCACCGGGAAGTTGCCGGCAGGATCCGTTCTGTACTAGACGACCAGAGACTGGTCTCGCTCGACACACTGCTGACCGTGGGCGATGGTCTGGCTGAAAAGGCGCGAGGAGAACGCCCGCAAGACTATGTAGTGTTGCTCGCTGCCCAAACCAGAGAGTTCGAGATGCCGCGTCCAATCTTCACGAACGGTGAGAGAACGGAATGGGCCGCGGGAGTCTACAACAACCATCACACTGACGTGGAAATGCGAACCGACTTACCGAAGGTTCTCCGGTCGCCGGCGGCTTCGCGCGCACAAATTGACGATGCGCGCGGCCAGCTCGCCGCGTTCCTGAGAGATACGCTCGTTGGTTTGAACTACGCCTACTACGAGCCGCCGGGAGCTCAGGCGCTGCACAATAATCCGCTCTTCGTCCGTTCTCACGACTTTGCCGGAGAAACCGTCACCGGCATGAGGACACTCTGGCAGGCTCCACAACTCCTCGGCCAGGGTTCTCCGGCGGGAGGAGGCGCGCATTTTGTTGGCTCTCTTGCCGACCTGCCCTACGCGCTTGCTTCGGTTGAGCAGGATTTCATCGCGCCGGAAAGTGTCCAGGCGCTCATCTGGAAGGAACTGACTCCGGAATTGCTGGCCAGCTCCATCCTGCCTCGCTGGTGGGATGTCAGCCCTGTGGAACTTCACGCGATCGCTCTTTATCAGCGGACGGGAGAAGAACTCCTGACCGCATCTGCAAACGACGAGGCGCTGCGCAATAAGGTATTGGCCATTCTGTCGGATCGGCTGGTTTCGCAGCGCTCCAGGCAAGTCGAGCATGCCCTGCTCGCCGGCCGCGTGTCAGAAATACTTTCTGAAATCATGCCGGCAGATACCTTCTATCTGGCGGCGGAGTTCCAGCGCAGGTACCCGGAACAGACCGCTGTAGTGGGAAGCGCATCCCAGGAATTGCAGGAACTTTGTCGGCAACATCCTGAACAGGTCAACTGGAAGCGCCTATCGCACGATTTCGGCACGCCGCATCCCAGCTTGGCCCAAAACTACGGTCTCGAACTTCTGAATGTGATCCCCATGCCGCCGTTTTCGGGATACTCCAGCCGCTTTCTTGCCGAATCGTGGGATTCGCCGAATCTGTACTGGGCTCGCCTGGCCGATGAGGCAGGATATTCGCCCGTCATGTTGAATCGTTTTGTGCCTGAGCTTACCCGGCGGATGGTAGAGAGAATCTTTGCCACTGACTTTGAGGATTGGCCCGCACTGCTTCGTGCTATGCACGACGCCGGGGCAGATTTTCAGCAGGGCAAGCTGGGTTCAGCGCCGAAGCTTGGCTCCGCTCGACCTTGATGTGTTTGTTTGAATCTCACGGACGGCCGACAATTCAGCGGTCCCAGCGACACGGGCTCGCAGAGTAGGAATCTTGTAACCATGATAAAAAAAGTATTTCTGCTGACTCTGATTTCTGTGGGACTGTTGGGAAATGAAACTGCCGTGAAGGCCCAGGATGCCCCGGACCTTCACGTTGTAGTTAATATGGTCCAACTCAACGTCGCGGTGACGGACAAGAACGGGAACTACGTAACGGGACTTCGCCCTCAGGATTTCGCCATTGATGAGGATGGCATTTTGGAGAAGATGGCAACATTTGCCGAGGGCAATGAGCCTGTCCGCAGCGTCAGCGAGTTTTCCGCGCAGGGCTCGTCTGCCGCCCCTTCTGGCGCGGCCAAACTCTCTTCTGACGGCGGCTCACAGCAGAGCCTCGACTCGCTGGTGAATGGAGCCAACGTGTTCCTCTTGTTTGACACGAGCAATTATATGTATCGGGGCTTTGTCTTCGCGCAAGACGCGATCGCTGAATTCGTTCGCTCGCTGACGACGGCAGACAAGATCGCATTCTATTCTTATAGCCGGGATCTCTCTCGCGCTTCTCTTCTTACTGCCGACCGTTCACAAGTCGTTAGGGCCGTGCGCTCAACCGTGGCAGGAGACGATGCAGCGCTCTACAACGCCCTCCTGCTCACGCTCAAAGACGCGGCACAAAATACCGGCAGGAAGGTCGTAGTGGTGTTCTCGAACGGTCCGGACAATTCCAGCGTAGTACCGCCCGAAGATGTCGCGGAACTTGCCCAATCAGCCGGAGTTTCGATCTACATGATCAGCACTCAAAAAGCACAATTGGAGCCATTGTCCACCGCGGTGTTTGATCGGATGACCGCCGCCACCGGCGGGAAGGCCTATTTCGCCAAGGACTGGAAAGATGAACACCGGGCTTTTGCTTCCATCCGCGAGGATTTGGCACATCTCTATTCCCTGAGCTACTACCCGAAGCCCAACGCCAACATCGGTTGGCGTGCAATCACGGTGCGACTCGTGGGTGATCAGATGAAGAAATACAGGGTGCGCACCCGAAACGGTTACCGCCTTCAACCCTCCCGATTCTCCCGCGACAACAAAACCGCAGAGTACGGGAGTTTACCAACCGCGACGCCGTAATCCGGCTGTTCTTGACTTAAACGATTTAGCGGAAGCCCGCTGTTACTCGATATCCTCATCTCGTACTCCTGCCCTGCATCTGGCAACTTCGTCACTATTTTTCCGCCTATGATGCCGCCTACATCGTCCTTGCCGAGAAGCTCGGCGCTGATTACGAGGGATGCTAGACTCGCTTCCGCTTCCGGCTATTCTGCGCCCGTCGAGCTCTTCTAATTTGTAATTTATGCGGGCTCCCGCAGGTTTTCACCGAAATGCTGAACGTACAAGCTGCAATCGAAATCTCAAAGATGGCGCGTTACGAAGCACGCTTCGATGGCGCACCGCCGTTATGCAATTGGGCATACTGCTCATAGCCCTCAGTCGCAAAGCACAAACCGCGATCAAAGAACTGGTCTAGCAGGCGCAACAATTCCATTTCGCCGTAAATTTCGACCGGACCATGCGCGGAACCCTGACGTTGCAGGAATTCCCAGAGATGCTCCTTGACCAGGACAATCGACCAGCAGAAATCGGAAAGAGCGACCCCCTGTGAGGCGCGACGCTCACCGATTTCAAAATAACGCCGCTCGACATCGTGACCGGTCTTGGTGAGCAACCATTCGCTCAAGTGCCGCAAAATCTCCTGGAGTCGTCGCCGCAATTCATCGATCGGGACTTTGCGCAGGTCGGCAGTGCGTGACGAGGTTTCGATCTTTCCGACTAGCTCGGCGGCGAGTTCATCGGAATGATGTTCAATCAACCGAACCAAACGTAATGCGATCATGCCGCCCCTCCATTTCATTTGATGCTGATTCTGGTGAGCAGACGCGCGCAAGACTGTAGGATTCGCGAAGAGTTTTGTAATTTAATGTAACTCCTCAGCAATTTCCGGCCACTAACGCTCGCTGGTATGTGTCGATTGCCATCTCCTCGGACACGCGATCTTCTCGTCACAACAATTCGACAGAAAGCCCACCGAAACTTCACATCTGAATTGAGTGCCGGCATGTTCCTGTTCATACGCGCCTCCAAGACTGTTCTTAGGGAAGTACCCGCAGTCCTTTCTCGACCGCCGGCATCGCCCCGGTCGCTTCGGGCCGGCCTCGGCCAATCTGGCCAATCCTGACTGAGGCTTTGAAGATCGCTCCAACAGGAATGATGCCGCCCAGCTTGTGTTTTGCTACGGCGGCCAGGCCCATCGATGCGACGCATCCGCACGACGCGCAGTCCGGATTTCCTCCGAATTGACAAGGAACGATTTTGGTTTCCAGGTCTGCCGACAGGGTTTGAGTGGTGAGCGCGAAGACACACTCCTCGGGACTGTGTGGAGGCGAGGAGAATTGCCGGATCAATCCCTCCGGCATGTCCAGTTTGGAAAACTCTTTTCGCAATGCAAGCATGTCGGCGATCGCGCGCTGCCGCTCATCGGGTTGCAACATTTCGGGCAACCGCTCTCCGACTTGCGGCGTGAACAAGCTGAACCATACCTTCCGGATCTCGGGCCTTGGCGTCCAGTACAGCAGAAATTTCTTCAAATAGCCGGGTTGCTTCATCATCTGACCAGTGATGGTGCAGTGGATCGTGATTTTCTGGCCTGCAATGTTCTTCAGAATCCGATCGTAAGTTGCTGGTGCGCGGCGGACGTCGTGCTCGGGTTGCAGCCCATCAATCGACACGACGACGTTCATGTGGGGCTGTGTTGCCCAACTCGGCGAAAGGGCCCGGAATGCGCTGGTAACAAGCTGGACGTGAATCCCTCGATCGAGTAATAGCGGGATCATCAACTCGAGCTCACGATACCTTACGAGCGGATCGCCTCCGACAATCGAGAGATGCAATGGCTTAAGTCGGTCGACGACTTCGAGGACACCGTCGATGAGTTCTTGCCCCTTGCGATCGCGGAGACTTCGCAGAGTCATCCCGCCACCTAGGTGCGCGTCATCATAGGCGTAGCATCCGGGACAACGCAGGGGACATTCGCGAGTAATCTCAATGGAAAGAGAGGGCCGCTCCCCTTTAAGAATCTTGCGCCAGGCTCTAAGAATCTCTGAAGTCTTCATCCGCGAACCTCTCTCTTGCCTAGGAAATTCTGCTCGTTGTACTCGGCAAGCTTCCACACCTTCGGGGGTGCTTGGTGGGCCACTCGGTTTCGGGAATAGCTACCGCCGTCGGCCTAAACGCCTTCTGTAGGAAAGCGTCCCGATTGCGCCCTGACGAGTGGAAATAGGAGTTGAGCCGACTTTAGACCGACGGCGGAGAGGGATCGGTCGCAAATCCAGTCAGGACAATCCGATCAGTAGGAAGATTTGGTTCGTAATCCGACGTGAAGGCGATCCAGCGGACTTGAAGAAGCAATGAGACCGACGAATCGGCGCTCAACCGGCGCTCATGCACGTCGCCACACATACAACGGAGGGTGTAGGCGACACCAGCCGCGCCAGGATTCACTGCCGGTGGGTCGGGTACGGCGTCGACTGAGGCAATGACCAGCAACAGGCCAAGGACCCAGATTATGCATGACCTCAATTTATTCCAGCTTTACACCAGCCTATCAATGATAACTGAATTGCCGCGGCCGAACTTTTGCGACGTAGCGAGAGACGGTTCGTGACCGCAAACCGGTCCCGTGGACTGAGCCAACGCTTCCCTGGCAGGTCGCTGCGAGATCATAACCGGCGACGGCGCTAATTTGATTGCGACTCCAGAGTAGCGTCAATCTTGATGTGTCCGCTCGACACCGTAATTGTTCGCTCCCAAGGCTT
>Ga0209006_10003653_pt1 | contig 13988 bp, 16 predicted proteins | sample JacPin_JW_Ref_O2_FD_188567 | JGI IMG/M metagenome (GOLD analysis project Ga0209006, IMG submission 188567) | Forest soil microbial communities from Algoma, Ontario, Canada - Jack Pine, Ontario site 1_JW_Ref_O2 (SPAdes) (version 2) | ecosystem: Environmental > Terrestrial > Soil > Boreal... | reverse complement strand
GATCTCGATCGACTCCATCGGGATGCCGAGCCCGTCGGCGACGAGCTGGGCAAACGTGGTTTCGTGGCCCTGGCCGTGGCTGTGCGAGCCGGTGAGGATCGTCACGCTGCCGGTCGGGTGGACCCGGACCGCGGCCGCCTCGAAGAGGCCGGCGCGGGCGCCGAGCGAGCCGACAACCGCCGAAGGGGCGATGCCGCACGCCTCGATATACGTGGCGATGCCGATGCCACGCAGCTTGCCGCGCCGCGCCGCCTCGGCCCGTCGCGCCTCGAACCCGGCGTAGTCGGCCGCCTTGGTCGCGAGGTCGAGGGTCGAGAAATAATCACCGCTGTCGTATTGCAGCGCGACCGGCGTTTGGTACGGGTAGGCGTCGGTCGGGATGAAGTTCTTGCGGCGCAACTCGGCCGGATCGACCCCCAATTCGTCGGCCGCGAGGTCGACGATGCGCTCCAAGAGGAACGTCGCCTCCGGCCGCCCGGCGCCGCGGTAAGCGTCGACCGGTACGGTGTTGGTGAACACCGCCTTGACCTCGGCATAGACGACCGGCGTCGTGTAGGTGCCGGCGAGCAAGGTCGCGTAGAGGTAGGTCGGGACGCACGTCGCGAAGGTCGACAGATACGCGCCCATATTGGCGAGGGTCGCCACCTTGAGCGCGACGAATTTGTTCTGCGCGTCGAGTCCCAGTTCGACATGGGTGACGTGGTCGCGGCCATGCGCGTCGGACATGAAGCTTTCGACGCGCTCGGCAGTCCATTTGACGGGACGCTTCAGCTTAGCCGCCGCCCAGGTGACGATCGCCTCCTCCGCGTAGTGGTAAATCTTCGAGCCAAAGCCGCCACCGACATCGGGAGCGACGACACGCAGTTTCGCCTCCGGAATGTGCAGCACAAAGGCGCCCATCAGCAGCCGGATTACGTGCGGGTTCTGGCTCGTCGTATAGAGCGTGTGCTCACCGGTCGCGCGGTCGAAATCGCCGATCGCGGCGCGCGGCTCCATCGCATTGGGCACGAGCCGATTGTTGACGAGGTCGAGCTTGACGACTCGCGCGGCCTTGGCGAGCGCCGCGTCGACCGCCGCCGGATCGCCCAGATGCCAGTCGTAGCAGATATTGCCCGGGACTTCGGAGAACACCAGCGGCGCGCCCGGCTTCAGCGCCTCGGCCACATCGGTGACCGCGGGCTCGACCGCGTAGTCGACCGCGATCAGCTCGGACGCATCGCGCGCCTGCGCGAAGCTATCGGCGATGACGACCGCGACCGGGTCGCCGACATGCCGCACATGACCACTCGCCAGCACCGGGTGCGGCGGCTCTTGCATCGGCGAGCCGTCCTTCGAATGGATCTGCCAGCCGCACGGCAATCCGCCGACACCGTCGGCCTCCAGGTCCTTGCCGGTATAGATGGCCACGACGCCCACCGCTTTCGCCGCGGCGGCGGTATCGATGCCGGCGATCCCCGCGCTGGCATGCGGGCTGCGCAGGATATAGGCGTAGAGCTGGCGCGGCCGGTTGATGTCGTCGGTATAGGTGCCCTGGCCGGTGAGGAACCGGTAATCCTCGCGCCGCCGAACCGGAGTTCCGATCTCGGTCATGGCGGCTACTCCGCCGCCGCCTTGGCGCCTTTCATGGCGGCAGCTCCCGCTTTGATCGCCAGCACGATGTTGTGATAGCCGGTGCAGCGGCAGAGATTGCCTTCGAGGTACTCGCGGATTTCGCGGTCGCTCGGGTCGGGGTTGTTCTTCACCAGGTCGAGCGCGCTCATGATCATGCCCGGCGTGCAAAAGCCGCATTGCAGCGCGTGATTGTCGCGGAAGGCTTCCTGCATCGGGTGCAGCGTGTCGCCGTCGGCGACGTCCTCGATGGTCTTGACGGTGCGCCCCTCGGCCTGGACGGCAAGCAGCGTGCACGACTTAACCGCCTCACCGTCGACATGGACGACGCAGGCGCCGCACTGGCTGGTGTCGCAGCCGACATGGGTACCCGTCAGGCCGAGCGTCTCGCGCAGGAGCTGCACCAGCAAGGTGCGCCCCTCGACCGTCGCCGAAACCGGCTTACCGTTCACGGTGAGGCTCACCGTCTTCTGCATGAAAACCTCCCTTGCCACGCGTCGAGCCCGCGCCCGTCCGCGCCCATAACGCGGAGTTTCCTGCGCCGCCGCCGCCGGGTCAAGGCGGCTCGAACGTCACAAAAATACGTTATATACAGTCGGTTATGACGCTGTGGTGTCCGCCACCGCGGGGCTGACGATGGCCACGAAGCGAGTGAAGAACTCGTCGGCCATCTTGCGCGAGGTGGCGTCGATCAGCCGCGAGCCGATCTGCGCCAGCTTGCCGCCGACCTGGGCCTGCACACCGTAGCGCAGCACGGTCTCGGCGCCGGCGTCGTCGAGCGCGACCTTGGCGCTGCCCTTGGCGAAGCCGGCAACGCCGCCAGTGCCTTCGCCGGTGATCGTGTAGCCGGCCGGCGGGTCGAGATCGGTCAACGTGACCTTCCCGCTAAAGCTCGCCTTCACCGGCCCGACCCGGGCGACGACCTTACCGGTGAGTTCGGTATCGGACAGTCTCTCGAGAGTCTCGCATCCGGGAATGCACGCCTTCAGCGTCTCCGGATCGTTGAGCTTCGCCCAAACTTCCGCGCGGGGCGCCGGAATGCGAAACTCGCCATGCATTTCCATTGCGGTCTTCTTCCTACTTGTGACACCTCCACTGTGTGATCTGACCAGCGCAATTGCAACCGCACTTGATATGGAGGCTAGTCGGATATACATTTTAGATAATGTATATCAAAGGAGTTCCCGATGCAGGTCGCCAAATGGGGCAACAGCCTCGCGATCCGTCTTCCCGCCGCCATCGTCGAGCTGCTGCAGCTCAAGGAAGGTGACGAGATAGAAATCTGCGTCGCGGACGATCGTGAGTTCGGAGTGTCGCGCAAACCCAGCCGTGCCGAATTGCTGAACAGGCTGCGCGAATTCGAGGGACGCCTGCCGGCCGATTTCAAGTTCGACCGGGACGAGGCGAATGCCCGCTAGCTTCTTCGATACCAATGTCCTGGTTTACCTCGCCTCCGATCCCGCGAAAGCAGGGCGAGCCCGCGAGCTGCTTGCCCACGGAGGGACAATCAGCGTCCAGGTGCTCAACGAGATCGCGAATGTGACGCAGCGCAAATTGAGATTTTCGTGGTTGGAGACGCGGGAGTTTCTCTCGTTGATTTGCAGCTTCCTCTCGGTAATTCCGATTACCCTGCGCATTCACGAATCCGGTCTCGGCCTCGCGGAGCGCTACGGCCTCTCGGTTTACGATGCAATGATTGCCGCCGCGGCGCTCGATTCCCGGTGTGACACGCTTTGGTCGGAGGACATGCACGATGGCTTGGTGATCAGCGGTCGCCTGACCGTCGTCAACCCGTTCCGGGCTTTATGAGAAACTAAGGAATGACCGCGATCGCGTTGATCTCGATCAGGTAGTCGGGATGGGTCATCTTGACCACTTCGACCATCGTCGAGGCGGGCAACGGTTCGCGGAAATACTCGCGCCGCACCTTATGGATCGCGGCGAACTGCTCCATGTTGCGGATGTAGACGTCGACCCGGCAGATATCGTCCATCGTGCCGCCGGCCGCCTCGACCGCGGCCTTGACGTTCTCACACACTTGGCGGGTCTGCGCCTCGATGTCGCCGACCCCGGCGATCGAGCCATCGGCCCGGCGCGCCGTCATGCCGGAGATGAACACTAGCCGCCCTTTGGCCTCGATCATGGTCGCATGGGAAAACACGCCGCTCGGCTGGCGTAATTTGTGGGAACGAATCTGCTGCTTGGGCATGGCGTCCTCCATCGATGCCGTCTGTCTCATCGTGCCTTGCGCGGAGCCGCGCTCCAAGGCCGCTTGACGGCGCGCGTTAGCTGCTGAACGTTTGCCGCGCCATCCGATTAAGGGACTTGCCGATGCCAGCAAAGGACCGGACAGCCCGGACGCTACCCGCGCGCATGGAAGACCGGCTGATCGTCGCGCTCGATCTACCGAGCGTCGACGCGGCGCGCGTGGTCGTCGCCCGGCTCGACGGTATCGTGACCTTCTATAAGGTCGGCTTGTGGCTGATTTTCGCGCCCGGCTTCGAGGCGTTTCTCGACGGTCTGCTGCGCGCGGGCGCGAATGTCTTCCTCGACGCGAAGATGTTCGATATCGGCGAGACCGTGCGGCGCGGCATCGAGCGCGTCGCCGAGCGCGGGGTCAGCTTTGTGACCGTGCACGGCGATGGCGACATCATCCGCGCCGCGGTCGAGGGCAGGGGCGGCTCGGACTTGAGGCTGCTGGTCGTGCCGGCCCTGACCAGCCTCAACGAGCGCGGGTTGCGCGAATTGGGACACGCCGGCAGCGTCACCGATCTGATCGCCGAGCGGGCGCGCTTCGCCCTTGATTGTGGCGTCGACGGCATCATCGCCAGCCCGCAGGACAATCCCAATGCGATCCGCGAGCGGCTCGACGCGGAGCGGCTTCTCGTCGTGACCCCTGGCGTCCGCCTCGCCGGCGCCGCGCTCGACGACCACAAGCGCTCGGGCACGCCGGCCCAGGCGGTCGCTGACGGCGCGGATTATCTCGTGGTCGGCCGGCCCATCGTCCACAGCGACGACCCGGCGGCGATGGCGCGGCGCATCGTCGCCGATATGAAGACCGGGGCCTGAGCGGCCCCAGTCTTGCTTAACCCAGCACCGCGTTGCTGGCCGCGCGAACGCTGTGCTAGCGTTCCGCCAAATCGCGCATTGCGATGGCGTTGGAAAAAACAGCGGCTAGCAGAGGGGGCGGTGGTGCGAACCTTGATGAACGTGCGGTGGATTAGGCTGGCGGCGGTCTTGGCAATGATCGGCGGACTTGCCGCCGCGAAGCCCGCGATCGCGGGGGAAACACTCGACAAGATCAAGGCCGCGGGCGGCTTCAGTTGCGGGGTCCCGACAGGGATCCCCGGCTACGCCCAACCGGACGCTCAAGGTGTCTACAGCGGCTTCGATATTGATGTCTGCAAGGCGCTTTCCGCGGCGCTGTTTGGCGATCCAGGCAAGGTCAAATACGTGCCGCTGACGGCGCAGCAACGGTTCGCCGCGCTGCAATCCGGCGAAGTCGCCATCCTGTCGAACAACACAACTTGGACGCTGACCCGCGATACCGATCTCGGGTTCGATTTTGCGCCGGTCGTGTTTTTTGACGGCCAAGGCTTTCTGGTGACAAAAAAGCTGGGAGTCAAAAGCGCCAAGGAGCTGAACGGGGCAACCATCTGCGTCCAGCCGGGTACGACGACGGAATTGAACCTGGCCGATTATTTTCGCTCCAACAAGATGGAGTACAAGCCGGTCGTCATCGAGAAGCTCGACGAGGCCGTTGCCGCCTTTTTCTCCGGCCGTTGCGACGTCTTTACCGGCGACTCGTCGGCCTTGGCGTCGATCCGTGTCGGTCGCGCGAGCAATCCTGACGATTACATGATCCTGCCCGAGCGCATCTCCAAGGAGCCGCTTGCCCCGGTCGTGCGCCATGGCGACAACCAGTGGCATGATGTCGTCGATTGGACCATTTATGCCCTGATGCAGGCCGAGGAGAGCGGCATCACCCAGGCAAACGTCGACGACATGCTCAAAAGCGAGGATCCCGGCATCAAGCGGATGCTCGGCGTGACGCCCGGGATGGGCAAGGCCCTGGGGCTTGACGAGAAATGGGCCTATAATGAAATCAAGGCAGTCGGCAATTACGGCGAAATGTTCGAGCGCAACATTGGCGCCGGTTCGCCGCTGAAGCTTGAGCGCGGCTTGAACGCGTTGTGGACCAAGGGTGGCCTGATTTATCCCATGCCGATCCGCTGAGGTAGCGGGGTGAGGCCGGTGGGGCGGGTGCGATGACGAGCGAAGAAGTCTCCCTCGGCCTCGCTCCGCCGCGACCGGCACCCTGGCGCGACCCGAAAATCCGGGGCGCCGCCTATCAGGTGCTCTTTCTCGCTGCGGTGGTAGGGTCTATCGCATTCCTCATCCACAACATGCTCGGCAATATCGGCCGGCAGAACATCGCGACGGGGTTCGGATTTCTCCATAAGGAAGCCGCGTTCGGCATTGGCGAATCCTTGATCGAATACTCGCCCGCGGACACTTACGGTCGCGCCTTTCTCGTCGGGCTTACCAACACGCTGTATGTCGCGGCGCTCGGCATCGTCCTGGCGAGCGTGCTCGGCACGCTGATGGGTCTCGCGCGGCTGTCGGGCAACTGGCTCATCGCGAAACTCGCGCAAATCTACGTCGAGACCTTCCGCAACATCCCGCTTCTGTTGCAGCTGTTTTTCTGGTGGGGCCTGCTGAACCAGGCGGCGCCGCCGCCGCGCCAGGCTTGGCAGATCCTGCCGGATGTCTTTGTCAGTAATCGCGGCGTGTCATTTCCGGTCCCGGTCGCCAGCCCGGTCTATAAATGGGTGGCGCTGGCCTTTGTCGTCGCGGTCTTGTTGATCGTCCCGCTGAGACGCTGGGCCGCCCGTCGCCAGGCCGCGACCGGGCGGCAATTCCCGACGGGGTGGGTGGGGCTCGGATTGATTATCGGGTTGCCGGGCGCGGCCTTTATCGCCGGTGGCGCGCCGCTCGCACTGAGTACGCCGGCGCTGCATGGCTTCAACTTCAGCGGCGGCAGTTCGGTGTCACCGGAATTCACCGCATTGCTGCTTGGCCTTGTCATCTATACCGGCACCTTCATCGCCGAGATCGTCCGCGCCGGAATCCTCGCGGTGAACTGGGGCCAGAGCGAGGCGGCGATGGCGTTGGGCCTCCGACCTGGCCAGCGAATGCGCCTCGTCGTGCTGCCCCAGGCGCTCAGGGTCATCGTCCCGCCGTTGACCAGCCAGTATCTCAGCCTGACCAAGAACAGCTCGCTGGCGGTCGCGATCGGCTTTCCGGATCTTGTATCCATCGCCAACACGACGATGAATCAGACCGGTCAAGCCGTCGAAGGGATCACCATGATCATGGCGGTCTATCTGTTCATCAGCCTGGCGATCTCGTCCGCGATGAACCTCTACAACCGCGCCGTCGCGCTGGTGGAGCGCTAGCGCATGGCCGACATCACCCAGGACGTCCCGGTCACAACGCAGATGCCGCCGCGGCGATCGAGCGGCGTTCTCGGCTGGCTGCGCGCCAATTTGTTCAGCAGCGTCTTCAACTCGATCCTGACGTTGCTGGCGGCAGCGCTGATTGCGGTCGCCGTCCCGCCGATCGTCCGCTGGACCTTGATCGACGCGATCTGGAGCGCTCCGGACGGCCACGCCTGCCATGGCGGCGGCGCGTGCTGGGCGTTCATTCGCGAGAAAGTCCGCTTCATCCTGTTCGGCCGCTATCCGATGGACCAGGATTGGCGGCAAATCGCGGTAGTGGCGATCTTCCTGCTGATGATCCTTGCCGCCTGCGACCGCCGGCTGTGGGGACGGCGACTGGCGGTCATCTGGTTTGTCGGGCTCTCCGCCGTCTTCCTCCTGATGGCGGGCGGTGTAGCGGGGCTGCCGCCTGTCGAAACCGCGCTGTGGAGCGGGCTGCCGCTGACGTTGATCCTCGCGGTCGTCGGCATGCTGTTTGGTTTTCCGCTCGGCGTTCTGCTGGCGCTCGGACGGCGATCGGAAATGACGGGCATATACATTCCGATCCCGGTCAGCCTGGACATGAGGCTCCATTGGATACACGTCCGGCCGATCAGGTCGATTTGCGTCGCCTATATCGAGCTGGTGCGTGGAGTCCCGCTGATCACGGTGCTGTTCATGGCATCGTTGATGCTGCCGCTGTTCCTTCCAACCGGCTTCACGATCGACAAGCTGGTGCGGGCACAGGTCGCTTTCATCCTGTTCGCGGCGGCCTATCTCGCCGAGGTCGTGCGCGCCGGACTGCAGGCGATCCCGAAGGGGCAGATCGAGGCGGCCGACGCGCTGGGGCTCAGCTACGTCCAGCGCACGCGATTGATCGTGCTGCCGCAGGCGCTGACGATGGTGATCCCGCCGCTGGTCAACACCTTTATCGGCATGTTCAAGGATACCTCGCTCGTCCTCATCGTCAGCCTGTTCGATCTGGTCGGCGCGACCGAGTTCGCGCTGAGCGACGCCAATTGGCAGGGCTTCGCGATAGAGGCCTACGTGTTTATCGCGGTGATCTATTGGTGCTTCTGCTTTTTCATGTCGCGCTACAGCCAGCTGCTGGAGCGTGAGTTCAACCGGGGAAAGCGGCGATGAGCGACATCACGGCGACGTCCGGGCCGACGCCAGGGCCGATGATCGAGCTGCAGGCGGTGCACAAATGGTACGGCGAGTTCCATGTGCTGCGCGACATCACGCTGCAAGTCGGCAAGGGCGAGAAGGTCGTCGTCTGCGGCCCGTCGGGCTCGGGCAAGTCGACGATGATCCGCTGCATCAACCGCCTGGAGGAGCACCAGCAAGGCCGCATCATCGTCGCCGGCATCGAGCTCAACGCCGATATGAAGAACATCGAGGCGATCCGCCGCGAGGTCGGCATGGTGTTCCAGCAGTTCAACCTGTTCCCGCACCTGACCGTGCTGCAGAACCTGATGCTGGCGCCGGTCTGGGTTCGCAAATTGCCTAAGAAAGAGGCGGAGGAGACCGCCCGCTACTATCTCGAGCGGGTGCGCATCCCCGACCAGGCGGACAAATTCCCCGGCCAGCTGTCGGGCGGACAGCAACAACGGGTCGCGATCGCCCGCTCGCTGTGCATGAAGCCCGAGATCATGCTGTTCGACGAGCCGACTTCGGCGCTCGACCCGGAGATGATCAAGGAAGTGCTCGACGTCATGACCGGCCTCGCCGAGGAAGGGATGACGATGGTCTGCGTGACCCATGAAATGGGCTTCGCGCGCACCGTCGCCGACATGATGGTGTTCATGGACCGCGGCGAGATCATCGAGCGCGCGCCGCCCAAGGATTTCTTCTCGAACCCGCAAAGCGACCGGACGCGAAGCTTCCTCAGCCAGATCCTAGCGCATTAATAGACAGAATATCTTTTGAATTAATCACGGGATTGGTTCCCTGATAAAAAGTGGAACCGCTCGTACCTCGTGTTGTTGTCTAACGAGTCGCAAATGGACTCGGCAACATATGGAGGTATAAATGTCGAGCGATACGAAAACCCGTAAGTTTAGTTTCTTGGGCGCTACCGCCGTTGCTGCGCTGGCCTTGGCTGCGGTGTCGGTTCCACTGACGCCAGCCAACGCGTATATCGGCGTCGACGTGGGCGGCATCGGCATCGGCGTGGGTGGCCCGTATTATGGCCCGGCTCCGTATTATTACGGTCCGTACCATCATTACGGCTACTACGGCGGCCCAGGTTATTACGGCGGCCCGGGTTATTACGGGTGGTAACCTTGCTGCCGTCACGCCCTGCTAAGAGGCGGCAACAAGGGATGCTCCAGTGAGCGCGGCAGGATGCCGCTCTCGCGCGGATCGTCAAAGGATACCTTGCGCCGGGCATAAACGACAAAACCGGCGCGCTGGTATAGTGGGAGCGCCCTCGGGTGGTCGAACGTGCAGGTGTGCACCCAAAACCGCTCGATCGGGCGCGACCACGCCCTCTCGATCGCTGCATTGAGCAGAAACCGGCCGAGCCGCCGGCCGATGAACTCCGGCACCAGGCCGAAATAGCACAACTCGGTCTGCCGCAACTCCGCGGCATCCAGCTCGAAATACCCCGCCGGCACACCGCCGACATAGAGCACGAAGACTTCCGTCGTCGGCTTGCTCAGCTCGGCGGCAAGCGCCGCGTCGCTCATTTGCCGCCGCTCGAACCAGACCCACGGCGTGCCGACCGTCTCGTAGAGATAGCGGTAGAACGACACCGTGCATGCCTCGGCCCGCATCAACGCGAGCTTGCCGAGCGGCGCCGGAACCGCGCGGGCCGGCGGGCGCTCGAACATTTCGAGGTAGGTGACGGTGTCGTCGATCCGCGTCATGCCCGCGTCAGGTCATTTCGCTGGGCCGGTTTCGATCGCCGGGCCATCCGGCAAGCCCCATTCGGCCCAGGAACCGTCGTAAATCGCAGTCCGCTCATGGCCGATCAGATAAAGCGCAAAGGCGAGAGCGCAGGCGGTTACGCCGGAGCCGCAACTGGCGATCACCGGCTTGTCGAGCGCGACTCCTGCGCGGGTAAACAACGCCCGCAGTTCCTCGGCGCTTTTGAGCTGGTGCGTCTGTGGGTCGGTTACCTGGTCGAACGACAGATTGCGGCTGCCTGGAATATGGCCGCGGCGGCGGCCGGGCCAGGTCTCCTCGGCGGTGCCGTCAAACCGGCCCGCGGCGCGAGCGTCGACGATCTGTTCCCAATGGCTTCTGACATTGGCCCGAACGACCGCCTTGCTGCGCACCAGATCCGCGTCGAAGCGTGCCCTGAACCGGCGCTCGGGGATCGCCGGAACTATCGTCTCCAGCGCCCGGCCCTCGGTCTTCCATTTCGGCAGTCCGCCGTCGAGCAGCGCAACGTCGGCGTGGCCGAAAAGCCGCAACAGCCACCATGCGCGCCCGGCCGATGACAGCCCGTTCGCATCGTAGACGATGACCTTGTCTTCGTTCCCGATACCGCGCTCGGCCATCTTGAGGGCGAAACGCTCGGCCGAGGGGATCATGTGCGGCAGGGTGGTACCCGGTGCTGCGACATCGTCGATATCGAAGAACACCGCGCCCGGGATGTGCCCGGCATCGTAATCGGCGCGCGCCGTTGGAGTGACGCCCGGCTGCTTGAACGAAGAGTCGAGCACGCGGACATTCGGGTCGTCGAGATTGGCGGCGAGCCATTCGGTGCTGACGAGCGCTTCGGGATGGGCGTAGGGCATCGGCATTCTCGATTTGTCGGGTCGCCGGAAATTACTCTACAGTCGTCCAAGGCACCACACTTGACGCCATTGGCTGGGGCGGCGCGCGCCGCCCCAAAGGAGGAGGAAAATGCCGCACAACGTTCCGCTGAGCACAGATGTTTTCGATGTCATGCAGACGATGCGGGCGATGCGGCGGCTGAAGCCCGACCCGGTGCCTGACGAGCTGATCTTCAAGATCCTCGCGGCCGGCCAGGCGGCGGCGAGCGGCGGCAACACCCAGCGCTGGAAATTCCTCGTGCTGAAGGACGCGGCCGCCAAGAAGAAGGCCGTGCAGGGCTATTACAAGAAGCTGTTCGACGAGGTGGTGGGGCCGCGCTACGCCTCGAGCCCGGTGCCGCCGGGCGCAAACCCCGACTCGTTCAAGCGCCAGCACTCGGCGGTCGAGTACCTGACCGAGCATTACCACGAGGCGCCGGTGTGGATCGTCGCCTGCCTCGAAGGCGACAACCCCAACCGCACCGCCGGCTCGTCGATCTACCCGGCGGTGCAGAACATGCTGCTCGCGGCGCGCGCGCTCGGCCTCGGCTCGACGCTGACCACCCGGCACACCGGCTACGGCAAGGAATGCGACGAGGCGATGGGCATCCCCGCGGGATACATGTCGTACGCGATCCTGCCGATCGGCTGGCCGATGGGCAATTTCGGGCGCTTGGGGCGCGGTCCGCTGTCCGAGGTCGTCTATCTCGACGATTGGGGCAAGGCCTATCCAGGACTGAAGTGACGGCGTAGCCGTCATCCCCGGGCTTGACCCGGGGATCTCATGACGATTGAGACAAGGGGAGGAAACCATGCCGAGAGTGACGCCGATCAGCGACAAGAGCCAGGTGCCGGCCGAAGCCCAGCACGTCGCCGAGGATGTCATCAGCGTTTTCGGCCGCATTCGCGGGCCGTTCAGCGTGCTGCTGCAGAGCCCGCTGCTCGCCGAGAAGATGCTGGGGATCGTCAAGTTCAACCGGGACGGCTGCATCGTCGACGGCCGGCTGCGCTCGCACGCGATCCTCGCGGCAGTGCGCGAGCGCGAGTCGGCCTATGTCTGGTCCGCCCAGGTCGGCGCCGCCAAGCGTGCCGGGGTCGACGATGCGACGATTGACTTGCTGCGCACCAAGGGCGACGCCTCGGGCCTGCCCGACGACGAGCGCGACATCGTCAATCTGACCCGCCAACTGATGCGCACCAACCGCTGCGACTATCCGGTCTTCAACCGGCTGCTCGGCAAATTCGGCGCGCAGTGGATGGTCGAGCTGATCACCATCGCGAACTATTTCACGGTGCTGTCGGGCGTCACCAACGCGTTCGAGGTTGCCGTGCCGCCCGACGGGGACCAACTGCCGAGCTAGCCACCCGTGACGCGGTCGACGGTGAACAGTTCCTGCGGGCGCGCCACGCCACGCAAGGCGTAGCGCCCGACAGATATTGGCGGGCGCGTCCCGGCGGCGACAACGGCGGCGAAATCGGCCGAGAGCAGCACGTCGCGCTCGGCCGACCGGCACATCGCCGCGATCCGCGCGACCTCGTTGACCGCGGGGCCGATAACCGTGAAATCGAGCCGCTCGCGGCTGCCGATATTGCCGTAGAACACCTCGCCGATATGCAGCCCGAGATAGATTTCTGTGGTCGGCGCTGCGGCCGCCGCGCGCTTCTCGTTGAGCTTGCCGAGACGACGGCGCAAGGCGGCTTCCGCGGCAACCGCCCGCGCGCAAGCGTCCCCGGGCTCGCCGTCGTAAGGGAAGATCGCCAGAATCCCGTCGCCGATCAATTTCAGCACGTCGCCGCCGTGGTCGTGGATCGCGGAGATCGCGGCATCCGCATAATCGTTGAGCAGCGCGATGGTTTCCGGCGGCGGCGCATTGTCGGTGATCCGGGTAAACCCGCGCAGATCGCTGTACCACAGCACGGCATTGATCCGCTCCGCGGCGCCGCGGCCAATCCGCCCGGCGAGAACCCGCCGGCCGGGATCTCGGCCGAGATAAGTTTCGACCAGGGTCCCGACGATCCGCGCCAGCGAGGTGCATTTCACCGCCAGCGCCAGTTTTGGCATCAGCGCGACCAAAGCATCGATGTGCTGATCATCAAATCCGCCGACGCGGTCGGTGACCCAGTAGGAATAGACGCAGTCCATCTCACCGATCGCGCCTTGCTCGGCAAACCGGCTGATCAGCGCCAGGTAGTCCGTCATGCCGGCCTTCTGGTGATCGACCAGGCCCGGAAATTCCGGCGTTTCGGTCGGGAACAGGTGCCGCCGCAGCACCGAACCCCCTTCTTGCAGCAAGCGATAAAACGGGCTTGCCTGCCATGAGGCGGCCGCCTCACCCTCGTTGGTCGGCCCGTATTCAAGCAACTCGGGCGCGCTATTGTCGTCGCTGTGCCAGCGAAAGACGCGGCCTTCGTAGATCGGATGCAGCGTGTCGATGATCAACCCGGCGCGCGCGATCGGCAGCCCCGCACCGACGGCCCGCTGGCAGAACCCGTCGAGCATCGCCGTCTCGCTCTTGCCCGCAAGCCCCGCCGCGATGACCCAATCGGCAATGGCGGAGAGCGAGGTCATCTCTGACCGGCTATCCGCATTTCGAATAGTCGCAACTCGTGCACTGGTCGCAGTTCTCGCTGCGGATGAGGGCCGCCTCGCCGCATTTTGGGCATTGCCGCAGGCGCGGACCGGGCAGGCGGCCTGAGGTGGGCGGTGTCAGGTTGACGACCTTCGCCATCCGCGCGGCTTGATTGCGCTCCTTCGACGGCAGGAAGCCGATCTCGATCATGTGCCGCTCGATGACGTCGCCGATCGCGGCGAGCAGCGAAGGCACATAGCGGCCCTCCATCCACGCGCCGCCACGCGGGTCGAATACCGCCTTCATCTCCTCGACGACAAAGGAGACGTCGCCGCCGCGGCGGAACACCGCGCTGATCATCCGGGTCAGCGCGACGGTCCAGGCGTAATGCTCCATGTTCTTCGAGTTGATGAAGATCTCGAACGGCCGGCGACGCCCGTCCTGCACCACGTCGTTGATCGTGATGTACATCGCGTGCTCGGTTTCCGGCCAGTTGATCTTGTAGGTCTGGCCGGGCAGCGCCTCGGGCCGCGACAGCGGCTGGCTCATATAGACGACGCCGCCGG
>Ga0209006_10003652_pt1 | contig 13988 bp, 10 predicted proteins | sample JacPin_JW_Ref_O2_FD_188567 | JGI IMG/M metagenome (GOLD analysis project Ga0209006, IMG submission 188567) | Forest soil microbial communities from Algoma, Ontario, Canada - Jack Pine, Ontario site 1_JW_Ref_O2 (SPAdes) (version 2) | ecosystem: Environmental > Terrestrial > Soil > Boreal... | reverse complement strand
CAGCAGCCGCCGCCGGACGATAGCGACTTCCCACGATTGCGAGGTCGCCTGACTTTTCGAGGCGGCGTGATTTTGAATGGTGGCTTGATTTTGGGCGTGGCGTGGTTTTGGGTGGCGCAGCGCTTCAGCGCTGCGATAGAAGCAATTACCCTGAGCGCGGCTTTAGCCGCTGAGGCCGGCCGTGCGTCCCGGCACCATCCTCAGCAAGAATCAAAATAATAAACCGGTGGGATGAACCACTCCGCCGCCATATCGTTCCCGGCGTACCGCCCCCATACAGCGCTTCAAAGTGGACCTCGCAGCATTCGCGCACGCGACTCGAACACCACGAACCACGAAAGTAATAGTGGACCGTTCTCGATCAGGGGCGAGAGCATAATCCGCATTCACACACATCAGCCCGTCTCCGAAACGCCAAAGTGGTAAAATCCCTCCGAAAAAACATCGCTTCCTCAATCGAGAAATACCAAGGCCGCAAGAACTATCACGGAGAACACGAATGTCCATCAGCGAAACCCTGCTCCCGGAATTCGACGCAGAAATGGCAAGCACCCGCCGCACCCTCGAACGCATCCCCGAAGATAAGCTAACCTGGAAGCCACACGACAAATCCATGCTGCTGGGTCGCCTGGCCGGCCATTTGGCCGAGCTGCCCGGATTCGGAGTCGGCGCCCTCACCACCGACAAGCTCGACTTCGCCGCCTCCCGCCCGGCCGACTTCAAACCGCTGGTCGCACAGTCACAGAAGCAAGTCCTCGAAATATTCGACAAGAAGGTCGCCGAAGCGCGCGCCGCCATTGCTGCCACCAGCGACGAAGAATGGAACAAGAACTGGACGCTCTCGATGGGCGAAAAGAAAATCTTCAGCGGCACCCGCCGGACCGCCATCCGCCGAATGATGATGAATCACATCATCCATCACCGTGCCCAGCTGGGAGTCTACCTCCGTCTCACCGGAGCCCCAGTCCCCTCAATCTACGGCCCCTCCGCCGACGAAGGAAAATAATTAACAGCAGTTGGAGCCAGAGTAGCTCTGCTAACCTGTACGCGTCTTTTGAGGTTCGGCTACTCGACTCTCTACGACTTCTCGCCTGATGGGGTGCTTCTTTGCGTCTTGCGCGACAACTCGCTGTCTTCTCTTTTCTCCTCGGTGTCTCCATTTTGTCTGCGGCGGAGAATTCCCATGCGCTTTCGGCGAAGGTCGCTGAGAATGTTCTGCCTATCGTGTTCGAGCCGGCTTCCAGCCAGCCTGACGGTGCGGTCGCCATGATCGGACGTGCACCCGGCATGACGCTGGGCTTCCGTCCCGCATCCATCGTGCTAGATTTCTCAGGAACTCTGCAGTTCCACATTGAGTTTGGCGGTGCCCAGCCTGTGATTCCACGCGGAGCCGAACCGCAGAGGAGTACGACCAATTACCTCCTGGGCAATGATCCGGCGCATTGGCGTGTCCATGTCCCGAACTATGCAAAAGTGATTTATACCGGGTTGTATCCTGGCATCGACGCTGCCTTTTACGGTAACGGTCGTCAATTCGAGCACGACTTCATAGTGTCTCCGGGTGGGGACTACCGGCAGATTTGCATGCATTTTCCCAACAATGTGCGGGTTTCGCTCGATAAGGACGGCGCACTTAACCTCACCATCGACGACGGATTGTTGCAGATGCAGAAGCCGGTGATCTACCAGGAAGAGCATGGCAAGCGACAACTAAGGAGCGGCTCATTCAGGATGCTGCCAAATGGAGACGTCGGCTTCAGGATCGGAAGCTATGACTCTCGGCAACCTCTGGTCATCGATCCCGTGCTCACCTTTTCTACGTACCTTTCGCCACTTGGGTCGGTTGCAAATCTGATCGCGACCGACGCTAGTGGGAATAATTATGTTTCGGGAATAGCCAGCTTGGGATTTCCGGTCACACCCGACGCCTTTGCGGGCTGCGTGAACTGCACGACGAATAACGTCGTTTCCTTCATCAGTAAGTTGAGTGCAGATGGCACGACCCTGATCTACTCCACAGTGCTCGGCGGAAATTCGTTTGCGCAACCCACTGGAATTGCCGTTGACGCAAATGGCAATGTGCTGGTCTCCGGCTGGACTGCCGCAACGGACTTTCCTACGAAATCGGGACAACCAATTGCCGCGCCCGCGGGAAACTACGTTGGCTTCCTCGTCTCGCTTTCGGCAGATGGCTCCTCCCTGAATTATGGAACGCTGTTGGGCAGCAGCCCATCGTCTGGTCAAAGTAATTTTACCTATGCAAACTCCGTCGCTCTCGATTCTTCTGGAAACGCTTATGTTACGGGTGACACAGGCAACGGATTTTTCACCTCGCCCGGCGCTTTGAATCAGGGAGGTGGTGGCGACTTTGGGAACCAATTCAATGTGTTCCTGGTAAAGTTAAGCCCGACCGGTGGTCTGCTCTACAGTGCTGTCATCGGTGCGGCTGACCCGCAGAATGGAGGCGGGGGGCCGATTGGCGCCTCCGCCATCACAATCGACTCTTCTGGGGATGCCTACGTCGCGGGCCAGGCAGGCACTCTGTGGCCCATTTCGGCCGGCGCATACTTGAGTCAAATTTCGGGATCAATGCCTTACGCCGACCCATTTGTAACAGAGGTATCGCCTGATGCGACGAGTCTTCTTTATTCCACCTATCTCGACTATGCCTATCAGGTGACCGGCATCGGTGTTTTGCCCAATGGCAATGTGTTTGTGACCGGGTACAGTGTGGGCGCAACCTACCCGACAACTCCAAATGCCTATCAGCAAAATTCCGGCTCAGGCGGAGCTGCATTCCTCACCGAGCTTAACTCCAATGGATCAAGCTTGGTCTACTCGACGGTCATCGGTGACTCAACCTACCGCATTAGCGGGTTAGCGCTGGATCCTAATGGCAATATCTGGCTGGCTGCACAGACTGGAAACCCGCAGTTCCCACTCGTCACGCCTTTGCAGTCTGTGTTTCCATTCCCCACCGAGGGCGTTGGTAACGGACCGGTATCCGTTGTAAACCAGTTCGATCCCACTGGCCAAACGCTCGAATTCTCTACTTTTCTGGGCGGCGCCGCTTTCGGCTATGCCAGCAGTATCGCGATTGACACCAATCATCGCGCACACATTGCTGGAGCTGCTCAGTATGGCATGTACACGACACCGGGAGTTTATGACGGCCAGGTACCCATGCCAGCCCCGAATTTCTATCCAACCTATGCCTATGTCGCGATGGTCGACGCCACTGTGCCCACTCCGGCCCTATGCGTTAGCCCGAATGTCGGCTTGACTTTCGGCTGGGTCCCTGTCGGCACCATCGCGGACCAGCCGATAACCATGACGAGTTGTGGCACGCAGCCACTCACGATCTCCAGCGCGTCCGCGGCCACGAGCATGTTCACGGTGCCGGCCTCAGAAAATGGCTGTACTCAGGCTATTCCCGTTGGTCAGAACTGCACTCTGAGCGTGCGATACACTCCGACTGCCGCGGAGACAGATTCGTCCACATTGAGCATTCAATCCGATGCGTCCATCCCGCTGGCCGTGATGCCTCTGACCGGCACTGGCCTGCTTGTCCCGATCGCGGCCCTCTCACTTACTTCGCTCACCTTCACGCCGCAAGCGGTTGGTACGTCGTCGACTGCGCAAGCGATTACTTTGTACAACACCGGGCTAGCCGGCCTATCGGTCGTCGGCATTGCACTCAGCGGTTCAGGCGCGGGAAGTTTTGCGCAAACGAACACCTGCGGCTCTGCGGTAAGTGCCGGGCAGTCCTGCGTCATAAGCGTCGTTTTTACGCCGATAATTGCAGGCACAGTGTCGGCGACCTTATGGATTACGGATAACGCCGGAACTTCACCCCAGTTAGTCAATCTCTCCGGAACAGGGCCGCAGACGCCGTTCACCATCGCCCCACAGACCGGAGGAAGCACCAGCAGCACGGTCGCGGCGGGGCAGCCTGCAAATTATGCTCTCTCGATTTCACCCGCCAACGGGTATACCGGCACCGTCAGCTTGACGTGCAGCAATTTGCCAGTACATGCATCGTGCAGTTTCGCTCCTGCCGGTATCGCGCTCGCTGGAGGCCTGTCGGCGCCCTTCACTCTCACAATTTCCACTGTGGCTAACGAGCCTGCGGCCATGTTACGCAATCTCAGTCTGGGCTCGGCTCTTGTAGCTTTCCTGTTCCTACTTCCGTTGAATAAAAGGCGTCAGCGTGGCGCGACTTTAACCGCGCTTTCCCTGCTCTTGTTCGCGGCAGCGATAAGCTCCTCCGCATGCGGTGGAGGATCCTCGGGCTCCCCAACGACGGTCGCGCCCGGCAACTACAACCCTCAGGTCGTCGCATCCGACGGCACTGCGAGCCAGACTTTGCCGCTTACCTTGATCGTTCAGTAGCTCTTACTGCTGAACACTTTCCGGGGTTGATAGACTCATCGCCTTTGTGCGACCTGTAAAGCTGCTGAAAAAGATTGTCTGACAAAGGGAGGTGAACCGATCAGACCGCAGACTTCCCTGCGGTACTTCACGCGAGAGAACTTGGCTATTCGGCTTATGAGAGAAAGCAGATGACAACAGCGCAAGCTGCTGGTGCGGTTTCAAGCGAAGCGACGGAGTGGTATGCCATCGACTGGCAAACCATCCACCGTCAAGTTCGCCGACTCCAAGTGCGTATCGCGCAGGCCACGAAGCAAAGCAGATGGGGCAACGTGCGAGCCTTGCAACACCTGCTGACCCACTCCTACAGCGGCAAGGTTCTTGCCGTTCGACGAGTGACGGAAAACGCTGGCAAGAAACCCCCCGGTGTGGACCAAGAAATTTGGGACACGCCAGAGAAGAAAACACAGGCAGCTCACGAACTCAAGCGCAGGGCTATCAACCTCAGCCCCTCCGACGCGTCTATATCCCCAAGTCGGACGGCAAAACGATGCGCCCGCTCGGAATCCCCACCTATGAAAGATCGAGCCCAACAAGCATTGCATTTGCTCGCACTCGATCCCGTGGCGGAAACCACTGCTGACAAAAACTCATACGGGTTTCGTCAGCAGCGATCGTGTGCGGATGCGATCCAACAATGCTTCAATGCACTGAGGGGCGCAACCACTCAGTGGGTTCTAGAAGGCGATATCAAAAGCTGTTTCGATGCGATCTCCCACGATTGGCTCCTGGCTCACGTTCCCACGGACCGGGCCATCCTCCAAAAGTGGTTGAAAGCCGGGTATATGGAGAAACACGTCCTTCACGAAACGACGGAAGGAACGCCCCAGGGCGGAATCATTTCCGCAGCGCTCGCCAAATGTGCGCTGGACGGTTTGGAGCGAGTACTCAGAGAAAAATATCCAAGTAGAACTCATTTCAAATCGCTAGGAGACAAACTTCCCTCCCTGAATTTCATCCGTTATGCAGACGACTTCATCATCACCAGTAAATCGAAAGAGCTACTGGAAAGGGAAATCAAACCCATCGTCGAGCAATTTTTTGCAAAAACGAGGGCTTGAGCTCTCTCCCACGAAAACAGTCATCACGCACTTTCGGATGTAGACGGATACTCTCACAGGGAACTGCTGTCATCTGGGAGGTATGTAGTCGGCATCAATCTGCCCGGCAAACCAACTTGGAAGCCTTCAGGTTGCGCCGGAACACCCGGAGCTTGCTCGGTTCCAAAGGCGTCCTTGTACTATCCCAACATGAGAAATCGCGCAGACGCGCTGGTGATTAATTTGGCGACGGATGAAAAGCGCGACGACATCGACTTCACCATTCCTGCCCACTAAGGGGGCGCACGCTCGCCAATATTCATGGCGGCCATCGCGTACGTTTGTAATCAGGTCATTTCACTCAAAATCCCTCAATGGGCGTTGGGGAGTGTCGAACTGGGATCGAGTTCGCGAAACTTCACACCCCGTTCTTGAGCCACGGTCGTCGCAATGGTGCGAGTACAGCGCAGTAATGCTTGGCTATAATGCCGCTGCTTCAAATCGGGGACCATGTCAGCAACGATTTTTGCCACCCGCTCGTTGGGGAATAAAGCTTCAAATCCGCGTCCGATTTCGATCCGGGACTTGTGATCAGACAACGCAAGCAGGATCAGAATGCCTCGATTGTCATCTTTATGTCCAATCCCCCATTTGTTGAAAAGTGAAGTAGCGTAAGACTCGATAGGAGCGCCGCGCAGGCTTTCAATGGTGACGATAGCGACCTGCGCATGTGCGTTTTCGTCGAGTTCTGTACACAGCGCGTTCAGACGGTCCCTGCTCTGGACGTCGATAACATTTGCGAAGTCGTTGACATACCCCTTTGGCTCGGGATAGTCGAGCGGCGCCGCGCCCCCGTCCGCTGTCCATGTAGCTATGAGAGTGATCAGTAGAGAAATGGAAGTTAGTGCGCGCCAGAACATGGGCGGCAAGCATATCACCGCTGGAGTAACTCAACTTGCAAAATCAACCTGTACCGGCACAGTGACTCCGGTTCGGGCATACTGGAGCCAGCCAGCTCGTTGATTATCCTATGGAACTTTTTGGGATTGCTCTGTTCCGCTCTGAAGAGGGCGGTCTCAACGCAGGAGGGCCGGCAGACCCTCCGGAGACAAAATTTCTAATATATCCAACCAGCGTGCTGTTTCCTTTGTCCCATAGGTCATTGTGCTCAGCTCCATCCAGCATGTGCAGAGCTTTGGGCTGGTTGGCACGATCGTAAAGCAGTCTCGGCATCCAAGGAAGAGCGATGGTATCGAGGGCGCCTGAAACGATGAGAACGGGGATATGCACGCTTGCGATTTTGTTTTTATTCTGAAAATTGTTGGCGTTATCGATCCATTGACTCGGTCGCAGAACGGTTCTGTAGATCAGGTCCTGATTTGCAATGTCGTAAACGCTTGAGATGGGACTGATCAGAATGAGTCCGGCCGCGTGCGGCGACTCAACCGCAAGCTGAGTAGCAACGCCCGAGCCGATGGAATAACCCGCGATATAGATATTAGAGGGAGAAACGTGACGCTGCTGGATGAGATAGCGCATCGCGGCGCGCGCATCTTCCGCCGTGAGAGGACCAGTGGCTTGAATGGGACTGCTGCTGCCGTATCCTCGGTATTCAATCGCTAGCACGTTCGCGCCTGTTTGATGAAGCAGCGGAACCTCACGGGTTGGTTTCATAACCTCGCTATCCAAGACTTCGCCATTGCCATGGAAGTAGAGAATCGCGGTCGCAGATTGCTTTTCGGCGGGGATCCACCAGGCGTGTATCTGGGTCGAGGCGTCCACCGGAATATGCAGGTCCTCAAAGGGAAGATTCAGGTCCGCAGGAACTCTGTGGGGATAGTTGGTTGGCGGAGCAAAAATGAGCTTAGGTTCAAGGTAGAAATGAGCAGCGACGATGACCGCAAGATAAAGCCCAATAACTATGCGCGCTGTCCAAACTAACGTTCGCTTCCATCTTCGGCGCGGACTAGCTGCAGCCCGTGTTGCCATCCTCTCTCCTTGGAACCGCAAGAAGTATAGTTCCGAGTAACTGTCTGACGGAAACAGGGACAATTTTTTGCGGCGTTTCACGCAACTGTCGTAATCAGGCCTTCACACTCGTAACCGATGGGTTGCGACTTCGATGGGGATTTCTTGCCAAACATCCGACCTCCTCACCAAGGCCATCGCCGCACAGGCGGCATCTTGGCGAGGGGTTTATTGTAGTCCGGCGTGTATCCAATGCACTCGATACGAATATCGCCTGACTTCGCCTGGCAGCGATATTCCTCGCCATACTGCGGCGGAGGGAGAAAAATGTTCTTGACAAATCTTTTTATAGATCAGGCCATAGCACTCAAATTTCGACTTCTTTCGATTCGGTTAACATCTGAAGTGTTCGAAACTAATTGGAACATCCAACTGTCTCTTGGAACCCTGTCAACTCCCCAGCTTTCATTGACTTGCCCCTTGGCATCCGCCTAAGATTGCGCGACCCATGATCGGTCAAACCATCTCGCACTACCGCATCGTCGAGAAGCTCGGAGGCGGCGGCATGGGTGTGGTCTATAAAGGCGAGGACACCCGGTTAGATCGTTTTGTCGCCCTTAAGTTCTTGCCCGACGAAGTGGCCAAAGACTCGCAGGCGTTGAGCCGCTTCCGCCGTGAAGCAAAGGCCGCCTCTGCGCTCAATCATCCCAACATCTGCACGATCTACGACGTTGGTGAGCAGGACGGGCAGGCCTTCATTGCTATGGAGTTTCTGGACGGTGTGACGCTGAAGCATCACATCGCCGGAAAGCCGGTCGAGACTGATGTCCTGCTCGATTTGGCGATTGAGATTGCCGACGCTCTCGACGCTGCCCACTCCAAAGGAATCGTCCACCGCGACATCAAGCCTGCGAACATCTTTGTCACCGAACGCGGACACGCTAAGATTTTAGATTTCGGGTTGGCCAAGGTCGCACCCACCGCCAGTTCTTCGAGCCAGATTGCATCTGCGAACACGCTGACCGCCGTCGATGAACCGCATCTTACCAGCCCCGGTTCTACGCTAGGCACCGTGGCCTACATGTCGCCCGAGCAGGCGCGCGCGAAAGAATTGGACGGCCGGACGGACCTTTTCTCCTTTGGAGCAGTGCTGTATGAGATGGCGACGGGCGCGCTGCCATTCCGTGGAGAGAGTTCAGCAGTGATCTTTAAAGCCATTCTGGACGGGACTCCCACCTCCGTCGTGCGGTTGAATCCCGACGCCCCGGCGGAACTGGAACGGATAATCAATAAGGCGATGGAGAAAGATCGCGGCCTTCGTTACCAACATGCTTCTGACCTGCGCGGCGATCTCCAACGTTTGAGGCGCGATTCCGCGACCTCCAGCCATGCCACGGCAGCCGAACCCTCCTCCACGCCCAGCGTATTCACTTCCCGGAGAAAGTCTCTGCTTGCGGGGCTCATCCTTCTCGCCGTGCTTGTTGGGTACGGAGGTCTCCGTTGGAATCGATCGCGTTCCGCCCCGTCTTCTGCTGCGGTCGCGGCCAAACCTTCGGTCGCGGTCCTTCCCCTGCAGAATCTAAGCGGCGACCCAGCCAACGACTATTTCAGCGACGGCATGTCGGAGGAAATCGGCACCAAGCTATCTCGCATTCAGGGTTTAACCGTCGCGCCTTACGCCTCCACTGCCCGCCTCAAAGCGGAACAGAAGTCACCTCAGGAAATTGCGCGCGATCTGCAAGTCCGCTATTTGCTGGACGGTACCGTCCGCAAGGCCGGAGACCAGGTGAAAGTCAATGTGCGCTTGTTCGACGCCTCCACCGGCTCGCAAGTCTGGGCCGACGACTTCGTGGGCGAAATGAAAGATATCTTCAAGCTGCAGGATCAAACCGCAATCAAGATCGCTGACGCTCTCAATCTCCATCTCAGCGCGCAAGAGCAACAGGATGTGCAGCGCCACTACACGCAAAACCCCCAAGCTTATGAAGCATTTCTTGCAGGCCGGGCGCTGCTGGTCTTCGAAGACCAGCCGGATAAGCTCGCCATGGCCGAAAAACACTTCGAGAAAGCCCTGGAACTAGATCCGAACTACGCTCCTGCCCTTGCGGGACTTTCGCATGTCGAGGGCTTTACGTATCGCGATATCGACTCCGCACCCATCCACCTGGAGCAGGCAGAGCGGTATGCGGCACGCGCGTTGGCCATCGATCCCCAACTTCCCGAAGCTCATTTAGCCATGGGACGGGTTTACGGCTTGAAATTCGATTACGCGCACGCGGCTCAGGAGTGTCGTGAGGCCGTTCGCCTTGAGCCTCAGAACGTTCTCGGTTGGGACTTGCTGTCGTGGGCCCTTGGCTACCAGCAACCTCCAGATCCGCTAGAAGCGGAGAAGGCAGCGCGTGAGGCACTCCGGCTTGAGCCCTCACGTTTCATGGGGGATTACCATCTCGGCCGAGCTCTCATGTTGCAGGGTCGCTACCAGGAAGCCGAAGCGGCTTTCCAACAGGTGAGAGAGGCTAGTCCTAGTTCGACGACGGCAGATTTCGGTTTGGGTCAGATGTACCTACTGCAAGGAAATTCGGAACGCGCCTTGCCCCTGCTTGAAAAACAAAGTAGGAAATCAAGCAATGAGGTTTTCTGGATGGCCTGCGCCTACTCCGCTCACGGCGACAAAGACAATGCCATGGCCGCAATTCAACTAGCGCTGCAACTTGGGTTTCGCGATTTTGCCGCCATTGATGCCAGTCCCGCCCTTGCTGCCCTCCGCTCCGATCCACGATTCCAGCAGTTGATGCAGCGCTACCGCAGATAATGGTCGCGGTGCTGTGGCGCTAGTTTGCAGCCGGTCAGTCAAGGCTGCCGGAACGACGGGGGATGCGAAGCTGCGGTGGCCGTAAAGATGGACAACTGCTCGCCGATGATTGACCCAAACGGCAGTTGCGTGAACCGCCTGCCAACGACTCTGGGCGAATCACGGGCAAAACCGAAAGCGCTGTTGTTAACAGCGATTACACTCTTTGACCGATCTTCGGCTAATCTGCTCGTTTGTTTTTGCGCTGCCGACTCCGAAGGCGATCCGCTACAAACCAGGTCACCGATACTAAAACGAAAATCAGCGCCACGCACCAGGGAAGCGCGCCGAGCATCGCGATAAACCAATCCTCTGAGGGTACGCGAAACAAAGCGCACACAGATACGAATCCAACAGCGAAGATTGCAAGCGAAACCAGCAGTCGCTTCAGAACTGCACCGGCGAGTAGTTGCATGGCCATCATTGCGCGATTGCCACTCAGGATACCGCCAACGCCAAAGTTAAGCAGCGATTAAGGAAAATAACTAACTAGCACTCGCAGCAGGAGTAGCGCCGCGGTCGCGGTGGCTGTCCGGTGGTATGCGTACCGTTGCAATGCCGTGGAAGAGCGGCCCTTCCAGGGGGCCGTGTAAGCAATCGAATGAGGTCGGGGCTTTCAGCCCCAGTGGTCGCAGTTTCTATCGCTAGGGAGGTCTCTCGCAAAAGAGACTTCGCTATCGAAAGATTTCGCGGACGATCGCGGCAATCTGCTCCCGCCGCCACGTGCCGTTCAACTCCTCAGCCAGTTCATCCCGCTGTTAGCTCTTTGCCAGTTTCTTGAGAAGCACCTGAGCTCGTTTGTTGGGCCGCTGATTCGACAGGCGCAGCTCAAGCCAATCAACCATCTCCCGTGGGCCGCCAGAGTGCTCAGTCCAATCATCCGGGATCGCAGCCCCGAAGCCTTCCTCGATCGACATCAAGTTTTCAACGGTGTCGAGGCTGTCCATCGTTCTCTCGAGTGCTCCGCCGCCCGACATCTGAAATCTGAAATCGCCCCCGCCCCTACCGCAACCCCACCTGCATATGCAAATTCCACGCCACAAACGACAACTCGTCCCCCACCTCATCAATCTGCTTCGAAATCGGTTTTCCCGCCCCGTGCCCCGCCTTCGTCTCCACACGAATCAGCACCGGAGCCGTCCCCGCCTGGTCCGCCTGCATCGTGGCCGTGAACTTGAAGCTGTGCCCCGGCACCACGCGGTCGTCGTGATCGGCCGTGACAATAAACGACGGCGGATATTTCGCCCCCGGTTTCAGATTGTGCAGAGGAGAGTATGCATATATCGCCTTGAACTCCTCCGGATCGTCGGACGATCCGTAATCCGACGTCCACGCCCAGCCAATCGTGAACTTGTGAAACCGCAGCATATCCATCACGCCCACGCCGGGCAGCGTCGCGCCGTAAAGATCCGGACGCTGCGTCAGGCACGCCCCCACCAGCAGCCCGCCATTGCTGCGTCCGGAAATCGCCAGCTTGGGCGTAGAAGTGTATTTGTTCGCAATCAGCCACTCGGCCGCCGCGATAAAATCGTCAAACACATTCTGCTTATGCAGCTTGGTCCCGGCCAGGTGCCACTCCTCGCCATATTCGCCGCCGCCCCGCAAATTCGGCTGCGCATACACCCCGCCCATTTCCAGCCACACTAAATTAGGCACGGAAAAAAACGGAGTCAGTGAAATATCGAATCCGCCGTACGCATACAACAACGTAGGATTCTGCCCGTCAAGCTTCAACCCCTTCTTGTAAGTCAGGAACATGGGCACGTGCGTGCCGTCTTTGCTGTTGTAAAACACCTGCTTGGTTTCGTAGAGGCTGGGGTCAAAATCGACCTTGGGCTGCCGGAAGATAGCGCTCTTGCCCGCCACCGGATCGTAACGATAAACCGTGACCGGAGACACAAAGCTGGTGAAAGCATAAAACGTTTCTTGGTCCGCGCGCTTGCCGCCAAACCCGCCCGCCGTGCCGATCCCCGGCAGATCCACGTTGCGTACGAACTTCCCGTCCAGGTCGTAAACGCGAACCTCGGTCCGCGCGTCCTTGAGATATCCCGCAAGAAACGAATTGTTCACCACCCCCACGGAATCCAGTTTGTCCGCGCTCTGCGGAATCACCGTCTTCCAGTTGCCGCGTTCCGGATGCCGTATATCAATCGCCAGCACGCGCCCGCGCGGCGCATCGAGATCCGTGTGAAACCAGAAAACCGGGCCGTCGTTATCAATAAAGCTGTAGGCCGCGTCGAAATCATCCAGCAGCCGCACCACTTGAGAATCGCGCTGCGTCAGATCCTTGTAATAGACGCGGCTCTTCGGCGAAGTTCCCTGTGAAACGTGAATGATCAGATAGTGGCCGTCATCGGTCACGGCCCCATTGAAAAGTAGTTCCTTATTGTCGGGACGTTCGTAAACCAACTTGTCTTCGGATTGCTGCGTACCCAGGCGATGGTAGTAAAGCTTGTGAAAATAATTGGCGTCCCGCAGACTCGCGCCGCCCTTGGGCTCGTCGTAGCGGCTGTAGAAAAACCCTTTGTCATCCTTCGTCCACGATGCGCCAGAAAATTTCACCCAATGGATAACGTCCGGCAGATCTTTCCCGCTGTCGATATCGCGCACGTGCCAATCGTTCCAATCCGACCCGGAAGCCGCAATTCCGTACGCCATCAGCTTGCCATTGTCAGAAATGGCGCGCCCCGACAGCGCCATCGTGCCATCGGCAGACAAAGTGTTAGGGTCGAGCAACACCCTCGGTTCCGCGTTGAGCGATTCGGCCACCAGCAACACGCTCTGATTCTGCAGGCCGCTATTGTGGTCGAAAAAATATCTCCCACCCTCCTGTTCGGGAACTCCGAAGCGCTCGTAGTTCCACAGCTTGGTGAGGCGCTCGCGAATCGACGGACGGTAAGGGATCTGGTCGAGATACCCGAACGTCAACTTGTTCTCAGCCTCAACCCACGCATGAGTCTCGGCCGAGTCCGTATCCTCCAGCCACCGATAAGGATCCGCCACCTTCACCCCGTGATAATCATCCACCTGGTCCCCGCGTCTGGTTTGGGGATAAGCCAGCGATGAAGATGAGGTCTGCCCCGCGGCCACCAAAGTCAGGAGGACAAACAGAAGAGGAACCAGAATTGCAGCCAGGCGAGCGAGATGCATGGAAGCCTCGTGGAATCGACTCGTGGGATTGAACTGATCGAGCGATCTATCTTGCCTGAATAAGATCAGGCAAGTACACTCCAAATTTCGTAGTGCCCCAATTTCAAGACGATTGCAAAACGGATGTCGGCCCGAGCGCGGCAACAGCCGGGCGAGGGACCTTACGTCAGCGGATGACATCGCTGCTGTGAGCGGGAATGCCCTCACTAACTATGTGAAGCGAAGGCTTCCTCGAATCCGTACCAGCGATCGGCGTATCTCGGAGGGGATGACATCGGTCGGTCAGGCGGGGGTCCATCCTAAACTCGCTCTTTACCTTTAGGGGTGGGGATTTTGACTTTCGCGCTTCCAGTGTTGCTTAGCCCGCCCACTACGGCACCGTCCTGCGCCCCGTCTTCCCCGCAGCCGGCTTGTAATCGGCCGGATACACCACCACGGACCTCCGTGGCCCCTCCCCGTCGCTCTCGGTTCGCAGATCGGTCTGCTCGCGCAACGCCAGATGCACCATCCTCCGCTCCCGCGAAGACATCGGAGCAAACTGGTAAGGC
>Ga0209006_10003651_pt1 | contig 13990 bp, 11 predicted proteins | sample JacPin_JW_Ref_O2_FD_188567 | JGI IMG/M metagenome (GOLD analysis project Ga0209006, IMG submission 188567) | Forest soil microbial communities from Algoma, Ontario, Canada - Jack Pine, Ontario site 1_JW_Ref_O2 (SPAdes) (version 2) | ecosystem: Environmental > Terrestrial > Soil > Boreal... | reverse complement strand
TGGATTGACGGAATTGACCCGGATCCCCTTGGGCCCAAGTTCGCGCGAAAGCACGCCGGTGATGGCGTCGACCGCGCCCTTGGTGGCGGTGTAGACTGCCGAGTTGGGCGGCGTGATGCGCGAAGCGCCCGACCCGATATTGACGATGCTGCCGCCCGTTCCAAGGTGCTTGGCGGCTTCCTTGCTGATCAGCAGCAGACCCAGCACATTGACGTCGAATATCTTGTGATAATGCTCCTCGGTGATCTCTTCGAGCGGCTTCATGTCGTAAACGCCGGCGTTGTTGACCAGCACGTCGAGACGGCCGAAAGTCTTGATCGCGGCGTCGACGACGGCGCTGGCGTCGGGCGCCTTTGATAAGTCGCCCTTGACGGCTACCGCCTTTCCGCCGCCGGCTTTGATCGCTTCGACGACCTTGTTCGCCCCTTCCTTGCTCGAAGCGTAGTTTACGACGACGCTAGCGCCGCTGGCCGCCAGCGACTTAGCGATCGCAGCCCCGATGCCCTTCGAGGCGCCGGTCACGATTGCAACTTTTCCGGACAGTTTGCTCATTGAGTTTGAACTCCGATGCGGGCGTAAGGCCCCGGCTCTCGCTAATTCGAGAGTTCCGTAGTTCGGAACTATGGAATGATCTGTCAAGAGGTCTATATGGAAGAAATCATGAAGCCGATCTTCCACCCCCCGCTCGACGCGATAACGCTGGAGGGCATCTTCCATGCGCTCTCCGATCCCGCCCGGACCGCCATCTTCGCCAAGATCGCTTTTTCAGAATGCCCGCAGAACTGCACGATGCTAGCGCACATCAGCGACCGGACAATTCCGAAATCGACCCTGTCGCAACATTTCAATGCGTTACGCGAGGCGGGGTTGATCCGATCCGAGCGCCAGGGCGTAGAAATGAAGAATATCTCGCGCTGCGACGAGCTCGAACAGCGCTTTCCCGGGCTCATCCCCTCGATCCTGAACGCCTACAAAAAACAGCTTCAGGAAAACGCGGCGTCAGACGCGGCTTAGGGGTTCATCCCCCGCGACACCGAGGGCGAGGCCGAGGATCATAATCGTCGCCGGGATCGTGGACACCGGGCCCTAGAAGCGCACGAAAGTCTCGACGATCTCGCTCTCGTCAATAAGGGAGATCGCCGGCGTTGCTGCGCTATCGCCAGTCGCGCACATCGACGAAGCGCCCGGCGATCGCAGCCGCTGCCGCCATAGCCGGCGACACGAGGTGGGTGCGGCCGCGGTAGCCTTGGCGCCCCTCGAAATTGCGGTTCGAGGTCGAAGCGCAACGCTCGCCGGGCGCAAGCTTATCCGGATTCATCGCCAGGCACATCGAGCAGCCGGGCTCGCGCCACTCGAAGCCGGCGGCGAGGAAGATCTTGTCGAGGCCCTCGGCCTCGGCCTGCGCCTTGACCAGGCCTGATCCAGGCACGACCATCGCGTTGACGCGCTCGCTGACCTTATGGCCGTTCGCGATCGCCGCGGCGGCGCGCAGATCCTCGATGCGGCCGTTGGTGCAGGAGCCGATGAAGACGCGGTCGATGGCGAGATCCGTCATCTTCTCCCCGCCGTGCAAGCCCATATAGTCGAGCGCGCGCTGAATCGAGGCGCGCTTCTGCTCGGTCGCGCCATCCTCGACCCGCGGCACAAGGCCGAAGATCGGCGCGACGTCCTGCGGGCTCGTGCCCCAGGAGACGATCGGCGGCAGATTGCCGGCGTCGAGCGTCACATCGGCGTCGAAATGCGCGCCCTCGTCGCTGCGCAGCGTCTGCCAGTGGCGCTGGGCGTGGTCCCACAGCGCGCCCTTCGGCGACTTCGGCCGGTCCTTGAGATAGGCGTAGGTCTTCTCGTCGGGGGCGATCATGCCGGCCCTCGCCCCGCCCTCGACCGACATGTTGCAGACCGTCATCCGCCCTTCCATCGACAGCGCCTCGATTGCCGAGCCGCAATATTCGATGACGTGGCCGGTGCCGCCGGCCGTGCCGATCTGGCCGATGATGGCGAGGATGATGTCCTTGGCGGTCACGCCGGAGGGAAGCGCGCCATCGACCTTGACCCGCATGTTCTTGGCCTTGGTTTGGATCAGCGTCTGCGTTGCGAGCACATGCTCGACCTCGGACGTGCCGATGCCATGCGCAAGCGCGCCGAAGGCCCCATGGGTCGAGGTATGGCTGTCGCCGCAGACGATCGTCGTGCCCGGAAGCGTGAAGCCCTGCTCCGGGCCGATGATGTGCACGACGCCCTGACGCGGGTCGAACTCGTCGTAATATTCGATGCCGAATTCGCGTGCGTTTCTGGCTAGCTCCTCGACCTGCTGACGGCTCTCCGGATCCTCGATGCCGCCGCTGCGGTCGGTGGTCTGGATGTTGTGGTCGACGACGGCCAGCGTCTTGTGCGGCGCGCGCACTTTTCGGCCCGACAGCCGCAAGCCCTCGAAGGCCTGCGGGCTCGTCACCTCGTGGACGAGGTGACGGTCGATATAGATGAGGCTGAGATCGCCGGTCGTCTCCAAGACATGCTCGTCCCAGATCTTGTCGTATAACGTACGCGACGTGGACATAACGATCTCCGGCGCCAGATGGCGCAAATGGAAGGGAGTTCGCCCTACTATGCCTCATGGGGCCGCGATGAAAGGGGAATCGCCACGGAAACCGCCCCTCCCGACTCCCCGCCCATCGCACTGCAGGCAGGTCGTTTGGCGAAGGCCGAAGCGCTGGGCGGGTTTAGCTCCCATGCAACCGGTACGCGAAGGTCGCTCTGAGCAAATCCACATAAACGCTCTTAAACGCCTGTAAGCGCTACTAAACGTTAGTAAAATTGCTAGCGTTTACTAGCGTTTATTTTTTCGAATCCCGACTTTTCAAATGGTTACGATGGATTCAAATAAAAAATTCTGCTCCGTCTGAGCACCTAGCGTCTCAGGTTGTGGGCCGAAGCATCACAACGCTCGTTCCTCTCTTTCTTCTAACCGGCCGCCAGGCGCGGCACGGCATCTATCCGGCGAGTGGGAAGTTTATACCACGAAATTCTGTATTTCGGAAAGCAATTGCTCGAAAAGCGCTGGCTGCCAATCAGCGGCGGCATCAACTTCTATACGCGGCTTCCTGGACGTCTACGGCGGTGGGTCCACCGCCTCGGAACGATCGGCTGGCTGGCGGCCGCAGAAGGCGACGCAGTGGGAGATGACCGCGATGCGCAAATAGCACTCATTCCCCGGTTCTCGTGCTATTGTGTTTGGCGCGTGAGGACGCGCCATGAGCGAAACTCGAAAAATCGCGGCGATCCTAGTCTCGGATGTGGTCGGCTATAGCCGGCTCGCGGGTGCGGACGAAGATCGAACTCTGGCGCGGCTGCGCGCGCTTCGCAGCGATCTGATTGATCCCACAATCTCCGTACACCATGGCCGTATTGTCAAGCGCACCGGCGACGGCAGTGTCATCGAGTTCCGCAGCGTGGTCGACGCGGTGCGTTGCGCGATCGAGGTTCAGAACGCGATGCTCGAGCGCAACGCGGGCGTCGCGCCGGAAAAGCGTATCGAGTTTCGCGTCGGCATTCATCTCGGCGACGTGGTCGAGGAGGCCGACGGCGACCTGATGGGCGAAGGCGTTAATATCGCCGCGCGGCTCGAGAGCATCTGCGAGCCGGGCGCGATCTGCCTTTCCGAGGACGCCTATCGCCAAGTGAAGGGGCGGGTCGATCTCGCGGTGGCCGATCGTGGCCCGATCGAGCTCAAGAACATCGCCGAGCCGATCCGGGTCTATTCGCTGCAAGTCGGCGTTCCGGCGCAGGCCAAGCCCACGAAGCCGGCGGAGCCTGTTACGCCCACGCTGCCGAATAAGCGTTTCGCCGTAGCTCCGCTCGCCGCCTTGACCGCGGCGCTGCTCGTCCTGATCGCGGGCGGCGCTTGGTATTTCTTCATCGCGAACCGACCTCCGCCCGTCGCCTCGAACGCGCCTCCGCCGCTCGTGGCCCAACGTCTTTCCATCGTCGTGTTGCCCTTCGCCAATCTCTCCGGCGATCCAGCACAGGATTACCTCGCCGACGCCCTCACCGATGAACTGACCACCGCTCTGTCACGCACCCGCAACAGCTTCGTCATCGCGCGCAATACCGCCTTTACCTACAAGGGCAAGGCAGTCGACGCCAAAGCGATCGGCAGGGAGTTGGGCGTGCGCTATGTGCTCGAAGGCTCCGTTCAACCCAGCGGCGCCCAGATGAGGGTCAACGCCCAACTCATCGACGCCGACAGCGGCGCCCACCTCTGGGCCGACCAATTCGACACCCCCCGCGCCGATTTGCTGAAGATGCAGGACGAGATCGTCACCCGTCTCTCGCACGCGCTGGCAATCGAACTCTCACAGGTCGAGGCCGCCCGTCTCAAACGGACGCCGGCGGGAAATCCCGATGCCGAAGATTTGGCTCTCCAATGCGAGGGCGGGTTGCTGAAAGGGGGATTTCTCGGCAAGGAAGCGGACGCGGTCTACCCTCTTTGCGAACAGGCGCTCGCCATCGATCCCAACAATGACCGCGCCCTGGGCTACTTGTCCACCAAGTACTGGTTGCCGGTTGGGATGGGCGTCAGCGCCGACCCGAAGGCCGACCTCAAGCGGGCCGACGAATTGGCGTCCCGAGCGATTGCCCTCAATCCCAACCTGGACCTCCATCACGGCGCTAAAGCCATGATCCTCTTGAACCAGGCGCGCTACGAGGAATCCGCCGCGGAGAATGAACGGGCGCTTGCCCTGAATCCTGCCAACGTGGACGCTGTTGGGGCCCTGGGCTGGGATTACCTCTATCGCGGGCAATTTGAAAAGAGCCTCGAATATTTTGACAAGGCGATTCGGCTCAGTCCGCACGACCCTGCTATGGGGGTATGGGTTGATTCGAAATCCGGGGCGTATTTCGCGCTGAAGCAGTACGATCTGGCGATTGAATGGGCTCGCCGGGCGATCGTGATCGATCCGAGTTTCAGTTCAGATCTCGTCGCGCCGCTGGCTTTGACCGGTCACGAGGCGGACGCCCGAGAAACGCTACAGCGTTACCTTGCACTGCCTTCCAGCGTACAACCCAGGACGCTCGCGGCGATGAAGGCGTACAACGACCATTTCGTCAATGCGAACGCCGATCCGCGCCTTCTTGAATCTTTCGACCGGTATATCGAGGGCCTACGGAAGGCGGGGATGCCCGAGCAGTGAGCGAGACCCGGAAATTGGCGGCGATCTTAGTCTCCGATGTGGTCGACGATAGCCGGCTCGCGGGCGCGGGCGCGATTTCGTGGACGCCCGCCCCGCCGTCGTCTTCGACGAGCTGCTTCGGGCCACGCCTTTGCCGAGGTCAATGATGGCGAGCGGCAGTACCTCGACCGTCCCGCCTGACACCCGTTGGGTGTTTTCGGTGTGGGCATTCAAGTGGGGCGCTCCGGTCAGGCCGACGGGAACCGGAGTTCACGAGCCAACGCGCCGTGGCCGCTTGGACTTTTATCCCCTCCCTCGTTCAAGCGGGCGAAGCGCGTCAGCAGCCCGTTCACATAGTCCGGCGAGAGCTCGCCGTTCGCGAACAGGATGCGGTAGCAGATCGGAGCGATCAGGATGTCGATCGTATCATCGACCGAGAACCCGGCCTCGCCGCGCGTCAGAGCGCGGTTGTTCAGGGTTTCCAGGTGATGGGTCGTGTAAGCGCAACAGCGCGCGGCGGCGACTTCTGAATCTGTCTCGGCCAGCACGTCGCGCATCAACGCTCGGCCGACGGAAGAGCCAATTTCCTCCGCATATTGTAGTACGAAGGCCCGCAGGTCGCCGGCAAGAGAGCCCGTGTCGTCCGGATCAGCCACAGGGCGCAGCCGTTCGGCGGCGGTGTCGGCCAGCAATTGCGCGAGGTCGCCCCAGCGGCGATAGACCGTTGACGGCGTCACGCCTGCGCGTTCCGCGATCATCGGCACGTTGATCTCGCCGCGGCCGACTTCGTTCAAGAGGGCTTGCGTCGCCAGGTGAACCGCCTCCTGAATGCGGGCGCTCCGCCCGCCCTGCCGAATCATTTCACGCGTCATTCGCATGTCCCTGAAAAGATCGACCCACCCTCATGCTGAGGAGCGCCGACGGCGCGTCTCGAAGGATGGTCCAGTTCGCCCCTTCGTCTGCGCCTCCTGGAACGCTCTTCGACACGGCGGCCGCGCCGTCGGCTCAGGACGAGGGGGTTGGTCCTCACCCGCTTAAAGCAAAGATGTTGCATTAAGCCGCGTCCGTGCTATCTTTCCTCTATCGCAATTATTTAGCTCTGGTTACGACAGCGCTGTTTTGCGGCTCGGCCCTCGCGCTGAGCGCCCTTGTGACGCTCGCAGTCGAGACGGCCGCCGCGCGGCGGTGAGCGCTTAGCCGGCCTGGGGATCGCCGGGCCGATCGGATCTGCATCGAAATGACGATTTGGGGGTAAAGGCGGTGGGCGACGCAGCGCGCGCCGCCTCCCCTTGCATGCCGTCGCTCCCTGCGCCATACTGAACCATATGGTTCAGTATGCTCGGACCCCCTTCGACGCCTCGTTCGCCGCGCTGTCGGACGCAACCCGACGCGGCGTTCTGGAGCAGCTCGTCCGTGCAGACGCCTCGATCACCGACCTTGCCGATAAGTTCCACATGACCCTCACCGGCATGAAGAAGCATGTCGTCGTCCTGGAGCAGGCGGGGCTCGTCACCACCGAGAAGCTCGGGCGCGTGCGGACCTGCAAGCTCGGCCTCAGCCGGCTGGAGGAGGAGGCGGCGTGGATCGAGAGATACCGCCAGCTCTGGGACGCACGCTTCGACGAACTGGAGAAGGTTATCGAGGACCTGAAACACAAGGAGACGATCAATGGACGCAAGAGGAAGTGAGCCAACGAACCGCACGAAGGTGGAACGGAAGTCCGAGCGTGAGCTCGTCATTACGCGAACCTTCAACGGCCCGGCGCGTATCGTGTTCGAGGCGTGGACCAAGCCCGAGCTGCTCAAGCTTTGGTGGGCGCCGAAGTCGACCGGCATGTCCCTGATTTCCTGCGAGGCGGATGTTCGGGCCGGAGGCAGATACCGTTTCGAGGTCGGCCGCGAGGGCTCAAAGGCGATGGCGTTCTTCGGCCGGTATGTCGAGGTGATTCCGCACTCGCGCCTCGTCTGGACCAATGAGGAAAGCGACGACGGCGCCGTCACCACGGTGACCTTCGAGGACAAAGGCGGCAAGACGCTCTTGGTCATGCACGAACTTTATCCCTCGAAGGAAGCGCTCGACGCTTCCATCGCCGGGATGGAGGGTGGGATGCCCGAGACGTTCGCGCAATTGGACGCGCTTCTCGTCACCCTGGGCGCGAGCGTGGGGCGGGTCCCTTAGCCGTCCCAACGCGAGGGGTCAGAAGCTGCTCGATCTTGCCTACGACAAAGGTTGGCGCCAGGGCCAGCGACAGCGCCGGTAAGCGGGTTGTGAAGGCCGCCTACATTTACTTTGCGCCCATTTCGCCGGACACTGGCGGATAAGAGATCGGCGCGCTGGGCCGTCCGAAATTCCAAAATGGGGAAGGAAATGACCGACGAAGGCGCGACCCGGGTTGGACTTCTGCTCAAGCGCTCTCTCGTCGCGGGCCTCTGCTTGGCCGCGCTCGCAAGCGCCGCGCCCGCCTTTGCATCCTCGTGCGAGGATCTCGCCAACCTCAAGCTTTCCGACACGACGATCGAGACGGCGCGATCGATTCCGGCCGGCGACTACACGACATCGGACAAAGTTGCGCGCAAGGGGATGCCAGCCTTCTGCCGCGTGGTCGCCTCCGTCAAAGCCGCGCCCGATTCCGAGATCCGTATCGAGATGTGGCTGCCAAAAGTGGGATGGGCCGGAGTCTTTCACGGCAACGGGAGCGGCGGCTACGCCGGGGTCCTCGCCTATAACTACGGCGCGATGGAGGCCGGCCTCAAGCGCGGATACGCGAGCGCGATCACCGACATGGGAGCGGCGCCGGCGACGCCGCTCGACGGCGATGCGCTCGTAGGCCATCCGCAGAAGTGGAAGGACTGGGGACTTCTGTCGACCCATGTGATGGCGGTCACCGGCAAGGATGTCGCCAAAGCGTTCTATGGCGATGCGCCGAAGCGCTCCTACTTCACCGGTTGCTCGACCGGCGGCCAGCAAGGCATCGTCGAAGCCCAATATTATCCCGCAGACTTCGATGGCGTCCTTGTCGGGGACCCGGTCGTCAACCGGACGTGGGGTCATGTGGCGGCCGTGTGGGACTATCAGGCTGCAAATGCGAAGCCGGGCCACAAACTTTCCGACGCGAAACTCGCCTTGCTGACCAAGTCGGCGGTGGCGGCATGCGGCGCCAAGGGCAATGGGCTCAGGTCGGATCCGTTCATAGCCGACCCCACCGCCTGCGACTTCGACCCCGCCGCGCTCACATGCCAGGGTTCGCCGAGCGACGCGTGCCTCACGTCAGACGAAGTTGAGACCGCCAAGGCGTTCTATTCGGGGCCAACCGATCAGGTGGGCAAGCCGCTTTTCTACGGATGGCTGCCCGGAAGCGAGGCGGGCCTGTTCAATTGGGGCTTTCTCGAAGCGCCAGGCAACGCGCCGGGCGAGCCCGGGTTTGATGGCCTCTTCAAGTGGGTGCTGGGCGCGGATTGGAATTGGCGTGACTTCAATCTCGAGCGGGACATGGCGAAGGTCGACGCCACGCTTGGGCCGTCCGTCAATGGCGCGACGGTGGGCGATTTGAGCAAATTCCGTGACCGCGGCGGAAAGATGATCATCTACCAGGGCTGGGCGGATCCGATCGTACCGCCGCTCCAGACCGTTGGCTTCTACAAGGGCGTTTCTGACAAGTTCGGGGGCGATCAATCCGCTCAAGGATTTGCGCGGCTCTTTCTGGCGCCCGGCTTCGGACACTGCTTTGGCGGCCCCGGCCCCAACCGGTTCGAATCGACTGCGTTTCTCGGCTTGGGGCCGCCGTCGACCGACCCGGGCCATGACGCGTTCACCGCGCTGACCCACTGGGTGGAGGATGGAGCGGCGCCGGCCCAAATCGTCGCGACAAAATTTGTCGACGACGATCCCGCCAAGGGGATCGCCATGCAGCGTCCGCTTTGTCCCTATCCGAGCAAGGCCTGGTACAAGGGCGAAGGCGACGCAACCGACGCCGGAAATTTCGTTTGCGCGGCCACGAAGCCCTGATGCAGGCTCGCAAATCAGGTAAGACGGAGCGCGCGTCGCAATCCGAAGCGACCGCGAGTGTCTCACGAGGAGGGAACGGAAATGAGTTTCGTCAGGCGTCTCGCGCCCGTCTTGGCCATGCTCATCTCGCTTGCGCCATTCGCGGCGCGCGCAGCGGACAAGGTCGTCATCGGCGACATCGACGATTTGTCCGGAGTCTATGCCGACGTGAACGGCCCGCGGGCGGTCGAGGGGATCAAGATGGCGATCGCCGACGTCGGCGGCAGCGCGCTCGGCCAGCCGATCGAGTTCCTGACGGCGGACCACCAGAACAAGCCCGATATCGGCGCGAGCAAGTTTCGCGAATGGGCCGACACCAAGGGCCTGACGATGCTGCTTGGCGGCTCCAACACCGGCGTCAGCCTTGCGATGGCGCCAGTCGCCAAAGAGAGGAAGATCCCCTTTTTCGCGATCGGCGCCGCAGGGGCTTCGCTTACCGGCAAGGATTGCAACGCCTACATGATCCATTACGGCTACGACACGACGGCGCTCGCCAACGGCACGGCCAAGACGATCGTCGATCAGGGCGGAAAATCCTGGTTCTTCATCACGGCGGACTACGCGTTCGGCACCCAGCTCCAGGGGGCGGCGACCAAGGTTGTCGAGGCCTCCGGCGGCAAGGTCGTGGGCGCGGTGCGCGTGCCGCTCTCGACCTCGGACTTCTCGTCCTACCTCTTGCAGGCGCAGGGGTCTGGCGCACAGGTTTTCGGCCTCGCCAACGCCGGCGCCGATTTCAGCAATTCGCTGAAGGCCGCGCATGAATTCGGCCTTAACCAGACGATGAAGCCCGCGGCGCTGCTCGCCTTCATCACCGACATTCACGCGCTTGGCCTCGAGACGGCTCAGGGCCTCGTGCTGACCGCGGGCTGGTACTGGGACCTCAACGACAAGAGCCGCGCCTTCGGCAAGCGGTTCCTCGACAAGACCGGCGCCATGCCGACCTTCAATCAGGCGGCCTATTATTCCGCGACGATGACCTACCTCAACGCGGTCAAGGCTGTTGGTGGGACTGACCCAGACAAGGTGATGGACGAACTGCGCAAGACCAAAGTCGACGACATGTTCACGAGCGACGGAATCATTCGCCCCGACGGATTGCTGCAACATTCGATGTTCGTGATGCAGGTCAAGACGCCCGCGGAATCGAAAGGGCCCTGGGACTATTACAAGCTCGTCCGAACAATGTCGGGCGAGGAGGCCTTCGGATCACTTGCCGACTCGACCTGTCCGCTGGTCAAGAAATGAGGCGCGAGCAAAGGGCGCCCGCCGGTGCCGCGCAGCGGAAATAACCCTCCTGGCGCGTCAATAGAGGCAAGAAATGCAAATAGATTGAAAGGAAATGCAAGGAAATGAAAGGAAATTAGCTTTCATTTTCTTTCATTTTCTTTTTCGAAACGGGACTTTTCAATGGGTTACAGGCGATTCAAATAAAAAAATCTCCAGCCTTTCGATTTTTCCTAACTACGCAACCAAATCGACCTTTCACCAATCTTTCCAGTCATACCTCTCGCGTGAGGGAACCGACGAAGGGAAGCTATACCACAAATTCTCTTTTTCCGCAATCAGGCGAGGAGTCTATTTGCTTCCGGGGCGCCTCGCGAGGACGAGGCCTTTGCCGGATGGCTGTGCCCCGATATACATGACGACATATAGCGGCGGCGGGGCACATGAAGAGACTTGGGATCGCGCTAGCCGCGGTGGGACTCGCCAGTCTCGCGCACGCGGCCGATCTCCCGACGACGAAGGCGCCGGACGACAAGCCGGCCAAGCCGCCGTGTTTCAGCAGCCTTTGGAACTATCTCAAGTCCTCCGTCAAGGACTGTCCGCTGAGCATCGGCCCGCTCACGCTCTATGGCACGCTCGATGGCGGCTATGGCTACGAGCAATGGGGGACGCATGTCGGCAGGTACGCGGACAAGCCCAATTACGCCATCCAAAGAAACAGCGGCGACACGCACTGGTTATGGTCGCCGAACGGCCTCAGCACCTCGACCATCGGCGTCAGCCTGTCGCAAAAAATCGGCGGCGGCTGGGCGATCGTCGGCGCCGCCGAAGCCGGGTTCAATCCCTATTCGCTTCGCCTGGTCAACGGGCCGAAGTCGCAAGCCGACAACAATCCCTACACCACGGCTTTCCAGAGGACTGCGTTTGATTCCGCGCGGGCCGGAACGTGGGACAACGGGCAGGCGTTCGTCGGCATAAGCAATCCCAAATACGGGACCCTGACCTTCGGCCGAACCACCCTCTTGTCCATGTCGGCGCTCAGCGCCTATGACCCGGTGGCCTCGGTTGCATTTTCCCAACTGGGCTTCACCGCGCTTTACGCCACCTTCGGCGCCAGTGCGACCTCGCGCATCAACACGGCGTTCACCTATCGCCTCACTTACCAGGGCTTCCGGGTTGCGGCCCAGGCGCAGATCGGCGGGTACGATCAGGACAATGCGGCGACCGAGCAATATCAGGCCCAGATCGGAACGGATTTCAACGGCTTCTCGTTCGACGCAATCGCTGGATATGCGAAGAACGCGCTGATTTTCCAGAGCTTTGGCGGAGCGCCCGTGCCGCCCGGGTTTGATCCTGACTCCGTCGTCCGGGCGACGGCCAAGAATACGGGCGGCGTGGAGCTCCTCGGCCGCTACCAATGGGACAAGTTCAAATTTTACGCCGGATACATCTACTCGCTGTCTGTCAACCCGAGCAACACGAGCTACCCGGACGGCGTGTCGTCGATAGCGCCTGGGATCATCGTTCCTCCCGGCTTCGTGACGACCAACGCCTATACGGTTCCACGTAACCTCAACACGGTCTGGACGGGTCTGCGATATTCCGTGTGGTCCAATCTTGATCTCGCCGGAGGCGTTTACTGGGAATCTCAGAACGACTACCTGGCTGCGCCCCCCATTTGCACTGGCTCGGGGTCGGCGACCAGCAACGCCAAATGCGGCGGAGGCCGCTATTCCACCTCGTTCCTCGTTGACTACAGGCCGATTCCCCGTGTGAATCTTTACGCAGGTCTTTTGGTGTCGAGCGTCTACGGCGGCCCCGCGAGCGGCTTTCTGCACACGGAAAACGTCGCGCCGACAATCGGCATGCGCGTCCGCTTCTAAGCCTCCGTGCTCAGCCGGGATTGCCGCCGATGCAGCCCTTCATGCAATCGTCGGGATCGCGGCTGAGCCCGTCGTCGTCGCCCTGTCCTGGATCAGCGTAGGGTTGGAACATCTGGTTTGTACGGGGCGGCTGACTGTCAGGCCGTTCGGCGACTGGCGCGGCGCCGGGCGCGCGGTCGTGCGCCACGTAGGGATGGTGAAGCGTGTGGTGCGGGCCGTAATAGCGATGGACGTGACTATGGTGATACACGGTTGGCTGCCCGGTCTGCGCACAAGCCGCGAACGAACCTGACATCGCCAAGGCGAGCGCGATAGTCGCCAATCTCTTCACTTTAGCCTCCCGTGCGAGAGTGCACGAATACTCGAACCTAGCGATTACATAGCCTCTTCCGACGCCAATATTACAGTCGCGCAAACTGCGCCAGTTAAGATAATTTTTATGAGGAGCGCGAGGGGACGCCCGGCGCCCCCGATTCTATTTGGGCCCTGACGCGAGGCGGGCGGCTCGCAAGGCGAAGCAGGTCTGGGAGTCAACCCGGTTCGCCAACAGCCGCTTCCTCGTAAGGACAAGGGAGGGATCACCCTCACGAGAAACTTCACCCGCCTCGCGACCCCCAGTCCGTGGGGGCCGATCATCGCAACGGCAATGATGACTGTCCTGGTCCCGAATTTGCTGGCTAGCCAAACGCGGGCTATGTACCACAGCATACAACGCGCTGCGAGTCCTCCTGGCAAAGATGGGGAGCCGGGGACCAGGGGTCGCGCGTTCGACGAGCAAGGGGAATCCCATGAAACTGACCGTGCTTGCCGCCGCATTGGCAGGGTTTCTGAGCTTGCTTGCGGCGCCGGTCCGCGCGGACGTGACTCATGTCGCCGTCGCCGCCAATTTCACCGAGCCGGCGAAAGAGATCGCGGCTCTGTTCAAGCAGAAGACTGGCCACGAGGCTGTGCTGATCTTCGGCGCGTCGGGCGCTTTCTACACTCAGATCACCCATGGCGCGCCGTTCGAAGTCTTCCTGTCGGCCGACGCCGAGCGACCGAAAATGGCGGTCGACAACGGATTCGCGGTGCCCGAGACGGTTTTCACCTATGCGATCGGCAAGCTCGTGCTGTGGAGCCGGGTCGTCGATGTGACGAACGGCGAAGCGGCGCTGAAGGCGGGTAACTTTCAGAAACTCTCGATCGCCAATCCGGTGGCCGCCCCCTATGGAACCGCCGCCGTCGAGACGATGAAAGCGCTTGGCGTTTACGACGCGCTGAAGCCGAAAATCGTCCAAGGCAACAGCATCGCGCAAGCGTTCCAGTTCATCGACACAAGGAACGCGGAACTCGGCTTCGTCGCTCTGTCGCAACTTAACGGGGTGACGGAGGGGACGCGGTGGCTCGTTCCGATGAAGCTTCATGCACCGATCTTTCAGGATGCCGTGCTCCTAAAGACGGGAGCCAATAGCGAGGCGTCGAAGGCCTTCCTCGCCTTCCTCAAAGGTCCGGAAGCGCGCGCGATCATCGCGAAGTTCGGCTACGTTCTTGAGCTAAGCTAGGCGCGTCGCGCGTGTAAGCGCGACATGCTCGGCATGCCCGACGATATCTGGGTTCCGATCAAGCTCACGATCGAACTCGCAACCATTTCGACGCTCGCCCTGCTCGTCGTCGCGACGCCGCTCGCCT
>Ga0209006_10003650_pt1 | contig 13995 bp, 11 predicted proteins | sample JacPin_JW_Ref_O2_FD_188567 | JGI IMG/M metagenome (GOLD analysis project Ga0209006, IMG submission 188567) | Forest soil microbial communities from Algoma, Ontario, Canada - Jack Pine, Ontario site 1_JW_Ref_O2 (SPAdes) (version 2) | ecosystem: Environmental > Terrestrial > Soil > Boreal... | reverse complement strand
CGCCGAGACGGCGCAGCGGGTCATCGTCATGTACGCCGGGAAGAAGGTCGAGGAAGCCGAGGTCGAGGATCTGTTCGGCGCCCCGTTGCATCCCTACACGCACGGGCTGATGGCCTCGATCCCTCAGCTCGAGGTGATCGGCGGCGAGTTGCCGGTGGCGAACGGCAGGCTGAAGGAAATTCCCGGCATGGTACCGGCGCTGACCAACCTGCCGCCGGGCTGCGCCTTCGCGCCGCGCTGCGCGTTCGCCGACGACCGCTGCCGCGCGGCGGCGCCGGATTACGAAGAAAAGCGGCCGGGCCATTGGGCGGCGTGCTGGCATTCGGAGCGGCTTTATGGCTAGCGCCTCTTTAGTCAGCGATGGGATCGCCGTGAACGGCCACGCTCCGCAGGCGGTGGAGGCCGCCAAGGTGCTCGACGTCGTCGCGCTGAAAAAGCACTTCCCGGTCAAGAAGGGGCTGCTGCGCCGCACGGTCGGCCAGGTTTACGCGGTCGACGGGGTCAGCTTCTCGATCGGCGAGGGCGAGACCTTGGGTCTGGTCGGCGAGTCGGGTTGCGGCAAGTCGACCGTCGCGCGCACCGTGCTGCGTCTCATCGAGCCGACCTCCGGCTCGATCCTGCTCGACGGGCACGACGTGACGCGTCTCGGCAAATCGGCGATGCGGCCTTACCGCCGCCAGATGCAGATGATCTTCCAGGACCCGTTCTCGTCGCTGAACCCGCGCATGTCGGCAGGCGACATCGTCGGTGAGCCGCTCGACGTGCACGGTCTCGCGCACGGCAAGGAGAAGGAGGCCCTTACCGCCGAGATTTTCGACCAGGTTGGGTTGCGACGCAGCCAGATGCGCGCCTTCCCGCACGAATTTTCGGGCGGCCAGCGCCAACGCATCTCGATCGCCAGGGCGCTGGCGCTGAATCCCAAGCTGATCGTCGCCGACGAGCCGGTCTCGGCCTTGGATGTGTCGATCCAGGCGCAAGTCATCAATCTGATGATGGATCTGCAGCGCGAGAAGCGCCTCAGCTATCTGTTCATCGCCCACGACCTCGCAGTCGTCGAGCATATCAGCCACCGCATCGCCGTGATGTATCTCGGTCGGATCGTCGAATACGCCGAGAAGCGGGCGCTCTTCACCCAACCGAAGCATCCCTATACCGAGGCGCTGTTGTCGGCGGTGCCGGTGCCGAACCCGAAATTGCGCCGCGAAAGGCGGCTGTTGCAGGGCGATGTGCCGAGCCCGATCAATCCGCCGCCCGGCTGCACCTTCCACACCCGCTGCCCCTATGCCGAAGCGCGCTGCCGCGTGGAGGTGCCGGCGCTGAAGGAGATCGCGCCCGGTCACGGCGTGTCGTGCCACCTGGTGAATTAGGGCCGCGTTCCCTTCCCGACTTCGACGGCGACGGCGTGCGAGGCTGTCTCTGCGGCGCGGCGCGCATCGTCAGGGCGGTCTCTGCGCCAGGCTTCGCCGGCGGCACGCTGGGCGATGAGATAATCGGGCAGCATGTCCGGCGTCAGGCGGACACCGAAATCCGGAATGCTGGCGCCGTTGAGCAAGGTATCGAGGATCAGGCGCCCGATTTCGGGTTTGGTGTGGGCGCCGTCGATGAAATTTTCATCGCTCGTCGCGAACGGTACCGTGGTGATGCGGTTGTAACCGTTGAAATCCCACAGTTTCACGCGGTGCTCGGCGCAGATCGCGGTGACACGCCGCAGCCATGCCTCGTAAGAGGCTTCAAGACCGGCGGCCTTTAGCGCCTCGTACAACGCGGCATGCGCCGGCGTGATGTAGACGTAGATCGCGACGCGCGGCGGCAGGCCGGCCAGAAAGGCGTCGAAATCGGCTAATGCGGGCTCGGGATTGAACGTCCGGCGGTAGAACCGGGTGTATTGCCCGACCTTGTGGAGAAGCCGAATGGTCGGGTCCGGATCTTCGTGCTCGTTTGCGGCGATCAACATGCCGTCGGCGGCATAGCGGGGCTTCGCATGATGATGCGACTGGGTGAACGTGACCCGCGATTGCAGGAGTTCAGTCTGGGAAATCAGCATGTCGGGCAGCGCGCGCCAGAACGCGAAACGGCCGAGTATCGCCAAGCGATACGCCGACGAATATTTGTTCAAATCGTCGAATGACGCGTAATCGAGCCCAAAGATAACCCGCTCGACCGGCGCATAATCGATGGCATAGCGCGCGAACGCGATATGCTCCGGCACCGTCGATCCCAAAAGCCCAAGATTATAGGCGTCTCCTCCCGGCAAATCGTGAGGATCGAGGCCGACCGCGACGCGTGACGTGCCCACAAAAATCGTGCGCGGCTGGCGCAGCTCGACGGCCAGCGGCTTGAAAAAACGGTCGTTTCCCGGAGCTTTGACCTGGTTGAGGCCATCGATCAGCGGCGCCCCAAGGAGGCCGGTGGCATCGATCAGCGCATTCAGCGCCGCGATTGCGCCAAGGAGCGCGAGAAACGTGACGAAAAATCGCCGCAGATAGGCCATGCCTAGAACTGGAAATAGATGAATTCACTGGCTCGACTGCAATACAGCACCGCGACGACGGCAATAACCGCGGTGACGCAGGCCCAGCCGCTCGACAGACGCCAGCGAAACCCGAGTATCGGGAAGGGTAGGCGGTCGGCGTGCCGTCGCGGCGGCAAGAGCGTGCCGAAGCGCGAGAAAAACTCCTGCGTATTCGGCAACAGCCACACCGCCGGAAGCAGGACCGCGATCCAGCGCCAGCTGCCCATCCAGCGCGGCGCGGCGTCGCCGAGGACGCTATCGACGGCGACCGACGCGTTCGCCGGCAACCAGCCATGCCAGCCGACAAGGCTCGCCAGTATCGTTTCGGTCGCCGCGAACCCGTTGGCGCGGAACGGGACCCAGGCGATGACAACGCACAGGAACGTCAATAGTCCGGCCGCCACGCTCCTGGCCATCGATGACCGACGTCGCTCGCTTCCGGTAAGGGCGCGCCAGGCGTGGTTGATCGCCAGGTAGAGCCCGTGCAGCCCACCCCACAGCACGAAGTTCCAGCCGGCGCCGTGCCACAACCCGCCGACCAGCATCGTCAGTATGAGATTGATATAGCGTCGCGCCGGGCCACGCCGATTGCCGCCCAATGGGATGTAGAGATAGTCGCGCAGGAAGCGCGCCAGGGTCATGTGCCAGCGGCGCCAGAATTCGATGATGCTCGTCGCCTTGTAGGGCGAGTGGAAATTGAGCGGAAGTTGCACGCCGATCATCCGCGCCAGGCCGATCGCCATGTCGCTGTACCCGGAAAAGTCGAAATAGAGCTGCAGCGTGTAGGCGAGCACCGCGCCCCATGCCTCGGCACCGCTCGGCGCCATTCCCTGCGCGGCGCCGTCGAACACCCGGCCGACATACGGGGAGAGCGCATCGGCGATGACCGTCTTCTTGAATAGACCGATCGTGAAGTAGGAGAGGCCAAGCGCCAGCCGTCGCGGCGAAAACCGCACGATGTCGGCGCGGTCGAGCTGCGGCATCAGTTCCTTGTGATGCAGGATCGGCCCGGCGATCAGATGCGGGAAGTAGCAAACAAACAGCAGGTAGTGGGTGAACTTGTAGTCGCGGGCTTGGCTTCGCGCGGTGTCGACGAGAAAAGCGATCTGGGTCAGCGTAAAGAACGAGATGCCGAGCGGCAGGACGATCGCCGGGATCGGCCAGGCGCCGCCCAGGATCGCGTCCGCCGCGCCGACGAAAAACCCCGCATATTTAAAATAGCCGAGCAGCGCCAAATTGGCCGCCACCGCCAGGATCAGGATGTGACGGCGGCGCGGCGGCGCCACTCGTGACAAGGCAAGGCCGGCGCCGAAATTGACCGTAACCGAGGCGAGGAGCAACGCCAGGTAGAACGGATACCACCAGCCGTAAAAGAACAGGGACGCGGCGACCAGCCAGCCCATCGCCAACGCATGCGAGTGCCGTCCGAACGCAAAAAAGCCGGTGAGGGTCACCGGCAGGAACAGAAACAGGAACTCATAGCTGTTGAACAGCAAAGCGAGAAATCCCCCGGCCCCGCATGACCTGTCTTAGGGCAAAAGTCGCTGGGTTTGAACCTCTCGCATCGCCCCCCAAGTGGCGCCGCAATAGCTGATCGCTTGCCAGATGGTTTGCCCGAATGCCGATGCTGAATGGCTCGCCGCGCAGCGTTGATGGCGCATTCGCAGCGGATGCTGGCGGCGGGGCGGCAGGGTCAAGCGATTTATCGCGGTTTTGGTCCCAATCCCCTCGAAGGCCGGGGGCCCATTTGTCGGCCTCATCCGGCCGAAGATGGGTTCCGGCCTCCGCCGGGGAGGAGTTCTCGAACCTAGGCGTTGATGTCGGCGAGTTCCTCGATGTCGAGGCCCTTGCGGATGCGGACTACCATCTCCTCGGGGTCGAAATCGATGCCGACCGGGTTCTTGTCGCTGGGCGAGCGGTTCGTCATCCAGTCACGGCCGGCCCGCGCGGTGTGGAAATTGTCGAACAGCAGTTCGACCTGGTTGTGGTCCGGGTCGTAGTAGTACATCGACGTCGTCATGCCGTGGTTGACGCAGCGATGCGGGCGGATGCCCTGGTCTCTCAGCTCCTCGTAATGGTCGGCCAGCACTTCGGGATCGAAGGTGAAGGCGACGTGGTGGAGGCCGACCTCGCCGCCGGCGCGCGCCGTCTTGCCTTCGGCCGGCGCCTTTTCGGCAAGCGGGCCGGGGTCGATAAAGGCGACGCGGTGGTGCTCGTCGTCATAGCTGATGAAGGCGATGAACTTGTTCTGGTAGAGCAGTTCGGCGCCGAGCACCGTGCAGTACCATCCTACCATCTCCTCGCGCCGATTGGTCTGCAGCACGAGATGCGAAAGCTTCTTCGGTGACGCCATGATCGCCTCCTGTGAGCGGCACGTTTTTCTGGCGCGATCGGTGCACCCGAACGACGCGCAAGTCAACACAGGATAGGCCGAGCCGAGAATTCGTATGGCTAAATCTTCGGCGTCGCATGGACGGTGCCGGTCCCCCGCCCTATCTTCGTGATGCAGGGCATGTGGAGCGCGCCATGACGCAGTTCGGCATCGGCCAACCGGTGCGCCGGGTCGAGGACCGCCGGTTCATCACCGGGCGGGGCCGCTATCTCGACGACATCGACCGGCCGCACCAGACGCATGCTGTGTTCCTGCGCTCGCCGCATGCCCATGCCTTGATCCGCGCGATCGATGTGACCGACGCCGCGGCGTCGGCGGGCGTCGTCGCGGTGCTGACCGGCGCCGACCTTGCCACCGATGGGGTCGGCACGGTGCCGTGCGTCAGCGGCCTCACCAATCGCGACGGCTCGCCGGCCGTGCTGCCGCCGCGACCGGCGATGGTCGCCGATCGCGTCCGTCATGTCGGCGATACGGTCGCGATGGTGATCGCCGACAGCATCGCCGCGGCGCGCGACGCGGCCGACCTGATCGCGGTCGATTACGAGCCGCTGCCGGCGGCGATCGATACGGTGGGCGCGCTGACTCCGGGCCAGCCGCAGGTCTGGGACGAGGCCCAGGGCAATCTGTGCTTCGACTGGGAGATCGGCGACGGCGCGGCGGTGGCGAACGCCGCTTCCGCCGCGCGGCACAAGGTGACGCTGACCCTCGTCAACAACCGGGTCGTGGTGACCTCGATGGAGCCGCGCGGTGCGATCGGCGAATACGATTCCGGCGAGGATGCCTACACGCTGTGGAGTTCGACGCAGGGCTCGCATTTCGTGCGCAACCTCTTGGCTGAGCACGTCTTCCACATCCCGGAAAACCGCATCCGGGTGGTGACCCCGGATGTCGGCGGCGGGTTCGGCATGAAGCTTTTTCTCTACCCCGAGCATGTCCTCGTGCTGTGGGCGGCGAAGCGGGTCGGCCGCGCGGTCAAGTGGGTTCCCGACCGTGCCGACTCGTTCATGACCGACACGCAGGGCCGCGACAACGTCACGAAGCTCGACCTGGCGCTGGACGAAAACCTCAAATTCCTTGGCCTGTCGGTCGAGCTGATCGCCAACATGGGCGCTTATCTGTCGAATTTCGCACCCGAAATTCCGACCTTTTCGGGCGCGGTGATGCATAGCGGCGTCTACGCGATCCCGGCGATCCACGTCGCGGTCAAGGGCGTCTTCACCCATACGGTACCGGTCGACGCCTATCGCGGCGCCGGGCGGCCCGAAGCCGCCTATGCGGTGGAGCGGCTGATCGAGTTCGCGTCGCGCAAGCTCGGCGTCGCGCCCGAGGAATTGCGCCGACGCAATATGGTGCCGGCCGCCGCGATGCCCTATGCGACGCCGCTTGGCCTCATTTATGACAGCGGCGATTTTGCCCGCAACCTCGATCAGGCGCTGCAATCCGCGGATCTTGCCGGCTTCGCGACGCGGCGCGCGGCGGCCAACGCGCGCGGGCTTTATCGCGGCATGGGGCAGGCGGTCTACATCGAACAGTCGGGCTTTCCACCCGACGAGTTCGCCGAATTGCGCTTTGACCCGTCGGGCACGCTGACCATTCTGATGGGCTCGCAATCCTCGGGACAGGGGCACCAGACCGCTTATGCCCAGCTCGCCGCCGAGAAGCTCGGGCTCGACCTCGACCATATCCGCGTGGTGCAGGGCGACAGCGCGGCAATCGCCTTTGGCCGCGGCACCGGCGGCTCGCGCTCGATCCCGGTCGGCGGCGGCGCGCTGATGCATGCCGCCGACAAGCTGATCGCCAAAGGCAAGCGCATCGCCGCGCATCTGTTGGAGGCCGCCGAGGCTGACATCTCGTTTGCCGAGGCGCAGTTCTCGATCGCCGGCACCGATCGCGGCGTGTCGCTCGACGCGGTGGCGCGTGCCGCCTTCAACCCGGCGCAGTTGCCGCCGGATGTCGAGCCCGGCTTCGCCGAGAGCGGGCATTTCACCCCACCGGCGCCGACCTTTCCGAACGGTGTCCATATCTGCGAAGTCGAGATCGACCCGGAAACCGGCATCGCCAAGATCGAGCGTTATCTGGTGGTCGATGATTTCGGCGTCGTGATCAACCCGCTGCTGCTCGCCGGCCAGGTCAATGGCGGCATCGCGCAAGGGGTCGGCCAGGCGATGCTTGAACGCACCGTGTTCGATCCGGAAAGCGGTCAGCTAGTCAGCGGCACGCTGCTCGATTACGCGCTGCCGCGGGCCGACGACCTGCCGGCATTGGAATTCGCCTATAACATCGTGCCGTGCCGCACCAATCCTTTGGGCGTCAAGGGCGCCGGCGAGGCGGGGGCGATCGGTTCGCCGCCGGCCCTCATCAACGCGATCGTCGATGCGCTCTCGGACCTCGGTATCGACCATATCGACATGCCGGCGACGCCCGAGGTTGTTTGGCGGGCGATTCAAGCCGCCAGCCCCAGTCGCGCGGCATGATGGCTGCAAAGCCGGAGAGGTGCCTTTGCGACGCGCCTGCCGGCGCTCCTCAGCAGGACGGAGAGTTTCAATGACATCAAAAAAAGCCGTCATGCTGCTGCGAAGCAGCCGTCTCGAAGGGCGCACATTCCGGGTACGGCCGTGAGCGACGGGCTGCTCGACGTCGCGTTCCGCGCCGCGCTCGCCGCGGGCGAGGAGATCCTCAAGGTGTACGCCGAGCCGTTCGAGGTCGTGCAGAAAAGCGACCAGACGCCGGTCACCGAGGCCGACCTCGCCTCCGAGCGGGTCATCGTCAAGATGCTCACCGAAGCCTTTCCCGATATCCCGATCGTTTCCGAGGAGACCGCGCCCGAGGACGGCTTCAAGCCGCCCGCCGCGCGCTTCTGGGTGGTTGATCCGCTCGACGGCACCAAGGAATTCGTCGCCAAGAACGGCGAGTTCTGCGTGTGCATCGGGCTCGTCGAGGATGGCATCCCGGTCATGGGGGTCGTGCATGGGCCCGCACAGCGCGTCACTTATGCGGCCAACGGCCCCGACACCGCGATCCGCATTCAGGACGGTGGTTCGGCCGAGAAGATCGCCGCGCGGCAGCCCGCTTCCGAGGGCATCGTCGTGATTCATAGCCGCAGCCATGAAAATAGCCGGCGCCTCGCCGAATACTTCGACGGCCATTCGATCCTCGAGCGCAAGGTGTGCGGCAGCGCGCTCAAATTCGGCGTGCTGGCGGCGGGCGACGCGGATTTCTACCCACGCTTCGGCACGACGATGGAATGGGACACCGCGGCCGGCCAAGCGATCCTCGAAGCCGCCGGCGGCGCGGTTTTCGACCTTTCCGGCGACCGGTTGCGCTACGGCAAGCACGACCTCAAGAACACCGGCTTTCTCGCCTGGGGCGCCAAACCCGCCTGGTGACGCCTCAACGCGGATAGGCCTGGATCCCGGCGGCGACCGCGTCGGCGACGTGTTCCTTGGTGATGACGCCGAGCACATCGGCCGGGCGCGGCGCGGGAGACTTCGGCGCCTCCTCGCGGACAACAATCGCCATCGTGCTGCCCTCGCGCCATAGCCGCTCGATCACGTCGAACGCGACCTCGTTCTCGTAGACGGTCGTGAAGTCCGGCCGTGCGACATCGCTAAAGGTGACGCCGGTTTCGAGCTCGACGATGTTGCTGCGCAGGCTCGTGTTGATCCGTACCGCCCCGGCGATGCGGTCGCCGTGGGTGATGACGACGTGGCACATCCCGTCCTGGTGCTCGGGCTGGCGCAGAAAGGCGTCGAGCCGCATCTCCGCCGGGACGATCACGAAGTTCTTCTCCATGACATCCTTCGCCGCGCGCACCAGGAACATGTTGGCGTGCAGCGCCTTGGGGATCGCGTGGCCGCGGCCGACCAGCTTCGCGGTGTAGATGTTCTCGCTCGACAGTGTGCGGCGGACACCGAGCCCCGCCGCGACGGCGAGGATCATCGGCAGCACGATGTGATAATCGAGCGTCATCTCGAAGATCATCGTCACCGCGGTCATTGCCGCGCCGGTGGCGCCGCCGACCATCGCGCCCATGCCGACCATCGCAAAGGCCGGCACGTTGATCGCGAGGCCGGGCAGGATAAGCGCGGCGAGCGTCGCGAACGCGGCGCCCAGGGTCGAGCCCATGAATAGCGCCGGCGAGAAGATGCCGCCCGAGGAGCCGGCGCCGAGGCTCGTCGAGGTCGCAAACAGCTTGGCGACGAAGAGCAGACCCAAGAGCCACGCCGCCGCGCCCCAGCCGTTGAGGATCGCCTGGATCGTCGAATAGCCGACGCCCTCGACGAAATAATGCCCGAACGAGCGGTGCAGCGCGTAAATCAGCCCACCGACCAGCAGCATGCCGAAAATGTGCCGCGTGTAGCGGCCGGGCACCTTCTCGAACACATCCTCGGCGAGATGCAGCGTCTTGATGAAGAGCGCCGCGGCGACGCCGCACAACGCGCCGAGCGCCACGTAGAGAGAGAGGGTCGCCAACGCCAGCGCGGGGTGGGCGAGCGGCAGCGCGTCGATCGCCGGCACGCTGAACGCCGGCTGCGGCCCGAAAAGCAGCCAGCCGATAAAGGTCGCGGTGCCGGTCGCGGCGGCAACGGGGAGGAAGGTGTTGACGCTGACCTCGGGCAGCATCAGCTCGATCGCGAACATGACGCCGCCGATCGGCGTGTTGAAGGTCGCGGCGATCCCGGCACCGGCGCCGGCGGCGACCAGGGTGATGCGCTGCCCGGTCGGCATTTTGATGAGCTGGCCGAGCGTCGAGCCGAGCGCCGAGCCGATCTGGATGATCGGACCCTCGCGGCCCACCGCGGCGCCGCTGCCGATCGCCAGCGCCGAGGCCAGCGACTTGGCGACCGCGACGATCGGCCGGATGCGGCCGCCATTGTAGTAGATCGCGTCCATGACTTCGGGGACGCCGTGGCCTTTCGCCTCGGGCGCGAAATTGGCGATGATGAAGGTGACGCCGATCGCCCCCACCGCCGGCACCAGGATGACCCACGCCCCCCACGGGTTCGCCGGGGTGAAGACGCCGGAATCGTAGGCGAAGGAAAAACTCTGCAAGAAGAAAAGGTTGTGGACGAGGCCGATCAGCTCGCGGAACGCCCACGCGCCGATCCCGGTGATGCAGCCGACCCCGACCGCGAACAGCGACATGCTGATGAGCCCGAACGCCGGAACCCCGACTTCCCAACCCTCGGGCAGGGTACGCGCCGGCCGCTCCGGCGCCGCGACCACCGCCTCGGGCTTCAAGGATGGATCGGGGATCGTCTCCGCCACGCTCGCCTCGGTGCCTCTACGCGCTCACCCGCACCATAACCCCTCAAGCCGGAGGTTCAACCCACGCGGCCCGCCTGCTTGTTCCACCTCCTGTTATCCCTATTATTTGCGGGTTTTAACAGGAGGACCAGACGGCGCGGAAGCGGCCTGCTTCGCCTGCATCTACTGGAAATCTGCAGGCGAAGACGTATCTCCCATGGCTGATGGCTTTGTACTTTTGCACGATCAATGGTCAGATGGGTAGGAACATAACGAGAATATTGAGGCTTTTGAAAGGCGCTGGCGATGGCGGAGCGGTTAGGCATACCGCAAGGCCAACTGTAATCGGTTTTGCAAATAGCGGGATATCGCGGCCCGATCCGCGAGTGGTAATTTGCCAAGACGGTCGGCGTCGCGTTCCTCAATCGTCGCGAGCTTCGCCGGTCGGACGACCGAGGCCACGGGCAATCCGGCTTCGCCCAAATCCGAGATGACGACATCGCCGTGCCAACCTCGATTGGCCGCACTAGTGATCATCGCCAACCATAAGAGCGCCTCGTTGTTACCTTCGAGGTCCCCGGCGGCGACGACCAGTGCGGGCCGGCGCTGGCGGACGGCGACGACCAGTGCGGGCCGGCGCTGGCGGACCGGCCGCTCGACATAAGGAAAAGGGACTCGGACGATGTCCCAGGTCTCAAAGGTCGGCATAGCCGACGCGATCGGCTTCCGACGACCATTCGCTGAAGGTCGCAAACGGATCATCGCTCGGCTCTCGGCTCGCTTTGCTCAAAACGACGCGATCGCCTTCGATGAGGTAGACAATCTCATCGCCTCCGGCGAGCCGAAGCGCGTTGCGCACCGGCAACGGTATCGTCGTCTGCGCCTTGCTGGTCAGTTTGCTGGTAATCATCATTGCGATGTAAGGAATTTCCTTACCGGCGTCAAGTCGTGGACCTTGCCCATAAGTCGGAACGACCGGCTACGACCGCGCCATACCGCACGCGTCAAAAAGCTTTACGAAGAATGGTTCTATAGCCTGCTTTGCAGACATCTCTGCGGAAAATGTTCCTTCTGCTATCACACTTTCCGCCAAGCATTTTCGGTGGCTGCCCAGGGCCATTGCCCCCCATGACAAAGGCGCATAGAGATTGCGGTTAGCCAAATCTTCCATTCCGGCGACCCACTTGTGTGGTCGCGGAACACCGAGCCCTTCCAAAAAGTCTGAGTAAAATTTCAGCGAGTTTGAAAGATCATTTTCGATGTCTGGAATAAATTTTTGCCCGCTATGCATCATATTTCGCAAGGTAAAGTTTCGGCCGACCCCGGTTGGCGTGTCCGCTTGCCAGGAGAAGAAGATAGTTGTCGCCATTTGGTAGTCATCCGCAATCCAATACACCTAAAGATGGGCAGATAGGGGCGTTGTCCCAATAGCCGCACTTGCCCGCTTGGCCTTCCGCGCGCTACTCGTTGCGCGAGCGATCGGCGGGGCCACTCAGCCGGGCCGGATGGAGGCAGCGGGACTATTTCGGGCGAATATGACGTCGTCGTGGTCGGTGCGGGGAGTGCGGGCAGGTGCGCGGCCTTGGCGGCGTAGGCGCTCAAACCAATTGGACGAGTTCCGAATAGGCGGACAGGTGGCGGTCCGCCGTGAAGAGCATTGCTGGTAACGCCATCGCTTGGACGACGAGAAGCCTATCAAAGGGGTCGCGGTGAAGCCGCGGAAGGGTCGCGACGCGAGCGGCGATCGACGACTGCACCGGCAGTTCGACAAAGCCGATATCGAGCGCTTCCTCGGCGACTTCCTCCGGCCGAGCGGCAAAGTCGGCATAGCCCAGACCGGCTTTGATGGCGATCTCCCAAATGCTCGCGGCGCTGAAGAAGACGCTTTCGGCGTTCTCGATTGCCGACAGGGTTTCGCCGGTCAAGCGCTCGGGTGTTGAAATCACCCACAGTAGAACATGCGTATCGAGCAGGATACGCATCAGCGGCCCTCAAAAGCGTCCAACATATCGTCTGGCAATGGATCGTCGAAATTGTCAGGTACGTGGATTTTCCCGCGCAAGCGCCCGAACACCCGCTTTCGTGGTGGCGCGGCGAGCGGACATAGCCGGGCAACCGGCTTGCCGGCTTTGGCTATGATGATTTCTTCACCAGCACCGGCATCCTCGACGAGCCGGGAAAGCTGGGTCTTTGCCGCGTGGATATTGACTGTGCGCATCGAACTTCCCGAGATCGACTAAACTTAGTTTAGCTTCCGACGATCCGCAAGCTTTCCTTGCCCCCATCCCCTCGCGCTTGCTACTCGTTGCGGCAGCGAATCGGCTGGGCCTCGTTGATCGGGGCCGGATGGAGGAAGCGGGATGATTTCGGGCGAATATGATGTCGTCGTGGTCGGCGCGGGGAATGCCGGCATGTGCGCGGCCTTGGCGGCGCAGGAGAATGGGGCGCGGGTGCTGGTGCTCGAGGCGGCGCCGTTCGACGAGCGCGGCGGCAACAGCCGCTATACCGCCGGGGCGCTGCGCTTTGTCTATAATGGCGTCGAGGATTTGCTGAAGCTCTGCGACCTCTCGGAAACCGAGATCGCGACCAGTGATTTCGGCACCTACACGACCGACAAGTATTACGACGATCTCGGTAGGCTGACCGACTACAAGTCGAACCCCGACATGGCCGAGCAGCTCATCACCTTGAGCCAGGAGACACTGTTGTGGATGCGCTCGAAGGGCATTCGCTTTGCGCCGATGTATTCGCGGCAAGCCTTCAAGCACGATGGCAAGTTCGTGTTCTGGGGCGGGCTGGCGCTCGAAGCCTGGGGCGGCGGGCCGGGGCTCGTCGAGGGGTTGTTCAAATCGGCCGAAGATCGCGGGATCGAGGTCGCCTATGAGGCGCGCGGCGAAAGCCTGATCCACGACGATAACGGCGTCCATGGCGTCGTCGCCAATGTCGAGGGCAAGACCACCGAGGTCAAGGCGAAGGCCGTCGTGCTGGCGTGCGGCGGGTTCGAGGCCAATGCCGAGATGCGCACCCGCTATCTCGGCCCTGGCTGGGACCTCGCCAAGGTGCGCGGCACCCGCTTCAACACCGGCGGCGGCATCAAGATGGCGCTGGAGATCGGCGCGATGTCGTACGGCAATTGGTCGGGCTGCCACGCAGTCGGCTGGGACTACAACGCGCCCGAATTCGGCGACCTCGCGGTCGGCGACAATTTCCAGAAGCACTCCTACCCGTTCGCGATCATGGTCAACGCGACCGGCGAGCGGTTCTGCGACGAAGGCGCCGATTTCCGCAACTACACCTACGCCAAATACGGCCGCGAGATCCTCAACCAGCCGCACCAGTTTGCCTGGCAGATCTTCGACCAGCAGGTCGTGCATCTGCAGCGCGACGAATACCGCATCCGCCAGGTGACCAAGGTCGTCGCGGATACGATCGAGGCGCTGGCCGACAAGATGGCCGAGTACGCGCCGGTCGATAAGGCGGCGTTCCTCAAGACGATCGCGGACTACAACGCTGCCGTCCAGCGCGACATCCCCTACAACCCGACCGTCAAGGACGGGCGCACCACCAAGGGGCTCAAGATCGACAAGACCAATTGGGCGATGCCGCTGGAGAAGCCGCCCTATGAGGCGTACTGCACGACCTGCGGGGTGACGTTCACCTTTGGCGGGGTGCGGATCGACACCGACGGGCGGGTGCTCGACACCGCGCAAAAGCCGATCGCCGGGCTTTATGCGGCCGGCGAGCTGGTCGGCGGCCTGTTCTACCACAACTACCCGGGCGGGACCGGACTGGTGTCGGGTTCGGTGTTCGGCAAGATCGCCGGTACTTCGGCGGGCAAGCAGGT
>Ga0209006_10003649_pt1 | contig 13997 bp, 13 predicted proteins | sample JacPin_JW_Ref_O2_FD_188567 | JGI IMG/M metagenome (GOLD analysis project Ga0209006, IMG submission 188567) | Forest soil microbial communities from Algoma, Ontario, Canada - Jack Pine, Ontario site 1_JW_Ref_O2 (SPAdes) (version 2) | ecosystem: Environmental > Terrestrial > Soil > Boreal... | reverse complement strand
ACGCCAGTGAGTTGGGCGGCAAGTTTCATTCCCTGCAAGTCAGCCCCGGCAAGCACAGGATTAAGGTCGAGCTGCCTGGCTACCGGACGTTTGAAACCGACGTCGACGTGCTGGTAGGACAAAAGTCCGAAATGAAAACCGAATTGGTCAAAGGCAGCATCGAACAGGCCGGTTCGGAAATCAAGAAACCCCAATAATTCCTGGGTCCGGTGATAGCCGCATTCTTCTCTTGCATATATTATATCCACTACTTAATATATCTCTTAGGTAATACTCCGAACCGCGGCTGGCAGCATCGCCCTCAACATCCGTCTTCTGATTCTGGCACACGACCTAAACTTCTAGGGGCGGGCTGGTTTGCCCTGCGCCGCGAAGGCCCCCCAGCCCTCTTCAGCTGCGAACAAGCGCAGTCCTCGCATTGATAAATACCCGTAAAGATAAGAGAACAAAAGCTTTGTAAGTCATTTAGCTTGCAGACCTCTGTGCCTTAAACCCACGTTTTGATCTTCTTAAAAAAGGAGGGAGGGGAGGGGCCACCCATTCTCAAAAATGGAACACCGCGAACTGCTAATCACTGCGGCCCAGTGAGATAAGTTTTGCGCGAACGCACGTGGTAATCCCCGTTCAAGACCTTCACCTCAACCTTGCGGTACGTATTGGCCGGCCCGCGAGGCGTCGGGTAATAGGCTAATCGATACTGCGTGCGTAATTCGCGGTCGATCAAATCAAAGATTACGTCGAGCTCCTGTGGCGTATCCGGAAAAAACATATCGCCACCCGTAGTTTCCGTGATGGTAGTGAGTGCGTGCTCCCCGGCCGTATTTCGCCCGCTCTCATTTTTCACCGGGCGAATGACAATGGTGTAAAGCAACGCATCCGAGCGCACCGCCTCTTTGCGAGCCGCGTCAAAATCGGCGGTGCTGGTGGTTTCGCCGGCATCCGTAACCAAAACGATGACCCGTCGTCGCTCTTCTCCGCGGCGCTCCAGCGCCTTCGCTCCCAGAAGCACCGCATCGTAAATCGAAGTGCCCGCACCCGGGGGAATCTTTCGCACGGCGGCCTGCAGCGTTGCCACACTGTCGGAGAAGGCGGCAAGCTGCGTGACGTTTTCGTCAAAGCCAAAAACCGACAGCCGATCGCCCGGACGCAACACCTGGCGGATAAAATGCGCGGCTGCCTCTTTTTCGAAACCAATTTCCTTATTCGCGCTCAAACTTGCATCGATCATCAGCGCAAGGTCCAAAGGCATCTGCGTTTCGGATTCAAACACTTCGATTTTCTGGGCCGTGCCTTCCTCGTAGACCTGAAAAGCTGCAACCGGCAAATCCGGCGCGGGCTTGTTGTGCTCGTCAAGCACGCTAGCCAGAATATTTACCAGCTCGACCTTCACCTTTATTTTGCCGCGCTGCGGGTCGGCATCTTCCGGCAAGCTGATCGGCTGCGTCGGAGTTGGCACAATCCCTGGCGTCGGCCCGCTTGCATCGGTAGAAGACGAGGTGGCCGGCGGCTTGGGCTTCTGCGCCCAGGGCGGGCGATCAGGCTTGTCTTGAGCGAAAGCCATCCCAACCACAAAAAGTGCGGCGAGAAAAGCGAGGGCGGCTGCACCGGTGGCGCGAAAGAGTTTGGAGATCATTGATTCACGAAGGTCATTGATTCACTATGATGCAGGTTTCGCCGCGCGTGTTTCCAAGGGAGCTGGAGGAATTTCGCCGTCGGCCCAAACAGCGCCGTCCTCGAAATACTCCTTCTTCCAGATCGGAACAGTGCGCTTGAGTGTGTCTATGGCGAAGCGGCAAGCCTCGAATGCCGCCGGCCGGTGGGCCGAGCTGACCGCGATGAACACGCTGGTTTCGCCGATTTCGAGCCGCCCGAGACGGTGAGCGATAGCCACCCGGTGAATGGGGAATTCCTCGTGGATTTGCCCGGCGATTTCACGGATTTTTCCGAGCGCCATCGATTCGTACGCCTCGTAATCCAAATAAAGCGTGCGACGCCCATGCGAATGATTGCGCACGCAGCCATCGAACGTCACGACGGCGCCGTCTTCGGCCGCGCGAACATGCCCGATCAAAGCGGCTTGATCGATCGGGTCGCGCACTAGAGCAAGAAGGTCGGGTTGTAGCGGTTTGCTCATGAAAAATCGCGCTAGCCGCCGCTTACAGGCGGAAGAAAGGCAACTTCATCCCCGGAATGCAGCGGCGTGCTCCACGCAGCAAACTCCTGATTGCGCGACGCAACCAGCGAAGCGCGAAAGGGCGCAAGTTCAGGGTGACTGGCCCCGTAGTGGGAGAAAAGCGCCTCAATCGGCGCGCCGTCGGGAACTTCGACGGAGTCTTCCGCGTAGCCGACGATTTCTTTGAGGCGGCCAAAGAAAAGAACCTTTACGCGCGCTGTCTGTGAAGGGAGGCTCACCAGAGAATTGTAACCCGCAGAAGTGTACCGGGCCATAGCCTGAGCGGTTAGCGCCAACAGTCAGCCCGTTCCCACGCGGTTCAAACATTTCGCAACGAACAACTGTTCTAAAGCTTTCTACCGCTTGACCCGCGAACCGCGGTTCAGTAGCGTTTCGACGTACCGCATTTTCAGCTTTAGCCCAAGAGCATCGAGCATAATCAAAATGAAAATTGTCGTCACCGGTTCCAGTGGACTGGTAGGAAGCGTGCTCGTCCCGGCATTGGTAAAGGCCGGCCACACCGTTTGCCGGCTCGTGCGGCCCGGAAGCTTTGCAAAAAATGAAATGCACGACGGCTTTCAAGTCGCCTGGAACCCGGCCACCGGCGAACTGGGCGGCGCCGCAGTCGGCGCGGACGCCGTCGTCAATCTCGCCGGCGCCTCCATCGCCGATGCACGCTGGACCGAAAGGCGCAAAGCGGAGTTGCGTTCCAGCCGCATCGATTCCACACGCGCGCTGATCACCGCGCTGGCCAAGATGAACGCACGTCCGAGAGTGCTCGTGTCCGCGTCCGCGACAGGCGTCTACGGTAATCGCGGCGGCGAAATCCTGACCGAAGAGAGCAGTCTCGGAAACGATTTTCTCTCGAACCTTGGCAGGGAGTGGGAAACCGAAGCTCTAAAAGCTGAAGCAATCGGCGTTCGCGTAGTTCTCGCGCGCTTCGGTATCGTTCTCGCGAAAGACGGCGGAGCACTCCCGGCGATAATGCTCCCCTTCCGTTTCTTCGCCGGCGGGAAAATTGGCTCCGGTCAGCAATGGATGTCCTGGATTTCGCTCGACGACGTCATCGAGATCTTGCGCCTCGCCATCGAGAACGGAAATGTGCGCGGCCCCATCAACGTCATCTCCCCACATCCAGTACAAAACGCCGAATTCACAAGAATTCTAGCCAGCGTGATGCATCGCCCCGCGCTCTTGCCCGCCCCTGCCTTCGCACTGCGCCTTGCGCTAGGCGAAATGGCCGACGCGCTGCTCCTATCCAGCCAGCGCGTCCTGCCGAAAAAGTTGGAAAGTCTCAGCTACCACTTCCAGTACCCAGACCTGGCCCTCGCCCTGAAAAATATCCTGAAACAAAACGCAGCAGCGTAAGGACCTATTTCACGACGGTAAAGCTGATTTCGACTTTCAGCACCTTGCCGCTGATAGGGTCTGTCGCCATATTGCTCTCGACCGGCTGGCCTTCTCGCAATTTCAAATCCAGCTCCGATTTGAAACCACGCACGATCGGCTCTTGAAAATGACCGCCCGAAGAGTCCGAGGAAGAGCTGTCCGATTTCGTCACAGGAACGGAAACTTCCCCTTCCACCCAGGAACGCTCAAGAATCATTTGAAGGAGCACATGTCCGTCGCCCGTGTAGGCAGAGCGAGCGTCGACGTTCGTGCCCACATCCATGTACTGCATTTCGTTTTTGCCGACATAAATGGGCAAGCGGCTTCCGATGCGAAACTTGACCCAGCCGGCTCTGATTTCGCTCGAGTCAGGCGCGTTCACATACATCACATACGGAAGACTCTTGGTCTTCTTGTCGCCCTCAAATTCCGTGAAAACGATCTGCACTTTTATCGGTGTTGTTTGCACTTCGACTTTTGCCTTGTCGTCTGACTTGGGTTTGTCTTGCGCCAAGACGATCGGTGAAAGCATCCCGAGCAGCAGAAGCGACGCCACTTGAACTGAACCGATTCTCATTCCATCCTCCGCGTACGTGATTTTGATCAATCGTTCGCTACTGCTTTTCTTCCGTGCCGTCAGGTACTTCGCTCACCTGCGATTCGAGCGCCGTAACCTCAAGCTCGGCAATCTCCAACGGCTCCACACTCAATGGCTTATCTTTATTGGCCGAGGCAGCGGTCGCCACAGCGATGACCACGTCGCTTCGCTTTTGCTGCGTGCTGATAAACCGAGCGAACGCTTCGCGTTCGTCCGGAGGCACGAAGACCTCGAGCTGACTTGACGACGCGAAATTTGCAGGAGTGGAATTTCTCCGTGGCAGAGTTCGCTGCGAACCGTGGCTAGCAACAACGGCCGGTGTCGCGCTCGCCTCACCGCGAACTGGCGTTTTGGCCGCTTCGTGAGTTGGCGCAGAAAAAACCTGCTTGGCTTGATCATCATTTACTTTGCGACTTGGGCGCGCGGCGATGAAAATTGTCAGAGCAATCGCCGCGCCGGCAGCCGCAAAGATCAGAAAAGGGGTCCAGAGCCGCCGGGGGGCCGAAGCATTTTCAAGGCTAGCGCGAACGCCCGGCAGAAAAGAGGGCGGGACTTCAGAGTTTGCGGTGGCGCGGAGGCCGGTGTCGATGGCGGCGAAGAGTTGCAATTCTTGGGTGAAAACGGTGCGGCAAGACCCGCAAACGTCCAAATGCGAACGAAGTTCGAGCGAGGGCTGGATAGCCGCTGTAGCCGCGTCCGTCAGCGCTGTGCGATAATCTTCGCAAGTTTTCATTTTCGATGGCATCGCAATTTCTCCGCTAACTGTTTTCTGGCAAAAAACAATCTCGATTTCACCGTTCCCATTGGCACACCAAGCGTCTCCGCCACTTCTTCGAGCGACTGGCCCTGCATCGCCGCCAGCAAAAGCACAAGCCGATGTTTCTCCGGCAGTTCGTCCATCGCGCGATCGACGTGCTCCTGAAACTCACTGCTCGCCGCCAAATCTTCCGTCGAAGGCCGCGGCGGCGACTGCGACCAAAGCGTTTCGCGCACTTCGCGCCGCTTCGAGGAGCGGGCGCGATCGATCGCCAGCCGAAACGCGATACGCACCAGCCAAGCACGAAACCGCGTGCGATCGCGTAGGCGTTCAAAGCGCCGGTAAGCGCGCAGCAACGCCTCTTGCGCCACGTCCTCGGCGTCCGCGCCGTTGCGTAACACGCCTCGTGCGACGCGATACGCCAGAGGCCCGCATTCCGCAAGCCGCTCCTCAAATTCGCGCCGAAGAGCGGCCGCTTCCTGCGCGATTTCTTTCTCGGCGGTCCGGCCCGGCTGGATCAGAACCAGCTCCTGCATTAGGTTTTTTGCGCGAGCCGAAAGCACTCGCCCTCCCCGTACACCTGCCAGACGCCGCGGCAAGCGATTTGGTTCACGGAATCCGAGTCACCGATGCGTTCCGCGCCTCGGGGCCCTAGAGGCCGCGTATAGGCCAGCGTATGTAACCAACCGGTTAAATGGCAACCGGGCGTTAAAGGCCATGAGATGACTCCCGTTCCGGAACAGTGGCTCGAGGCCGCAGTTCCATATCGGGAAACGTTAGCCCGTTGCATCCTAAGCCAAGACTCGCGCCCTCCGCCAACACCGCACCTCCGAGAGATCTTCGACAGCTTATAAGTCTATTATTTTAAATAGATTAGAAGAATCGACCGCGAGACCTCCGCAACCAGCACGCGCTAGAACCAGCTCTACCTTTCGCTGGCCCTTCGCCTCCGCTCTGCATGCGGCCTCTCACGCAAAGCGCAATAAACGTAAAGTAAGGATCGACGCGCCTGACCGCACCGCCCGGAGCGCTCGCTCTCTTTCCGTTCCTCCTGGCCCTAATGACCTGTGCATGGCTCCAGGCTTGCAATCGTTCGGCCGCAATCGGGCGACGGACGCCGGTTGGCCGCCTTTGCACGCGTGCGTAGTGCCTTAGTGTGAATACCAGCTTCACGACGCGGGCGCGCTCTGGATCGTCAGCCAGTCGTTGTGGGAGCAACAATCTTCGTCTTCGGTCTTCCGCTCGCTGAAAAACTACTCCAAAAAAGCGACCGGCCCCGGAGGGTTGCCGGGGCCGGTCGGGGGTGCCGCTGTGGCGCGGCGTTCTACTGAGTGGGAAGAAGTAGCTGTGTAAAGCCCGTCGTGTTCACGTCGCGGAACAGCGGCGTGCGCGGCGGCAACAATGACGGCGTCAAGAACTCCGTGTCAAAGTTGTAGCCGCGGGTTGGCGGCGAATAAACCAACTGGCAGCACTTGAAGGTGCCGATTGCCTGACGACTGGAATACATGCTGATGATGGAGCCACGATAGTTCAAGCCCTGACCGCCCCAGTTTTCGATATAGCGGAGGAAGTTGTGGACACCGCCATCAGTCCCGAAGTCTTGGGGATCCGTGGTAAACGGCTGGGGGAACGAGATTCCCTTCCCGGCCATGATCGCGGTCCGGTACCAGGTGGTGACGGCAGTGCGGACATTGCTTCCAGTGGTCGTGTTCGAGCTGTAGGGGTACCGGAAAGGGAACGCGAAGCTGTTTACGTCGTTGAAGTTGTTGGAAAGGAGCGTCACCGCATCGGCGTTCACGGAGACGGCCACGTTCGGGTCGCCGAACTGGTTGCCCCCGGAGTTGGCGTTGAAGTCTCCCTGGATGTACGCTGGATTCTCCGTGGCAATGGCCAAACCGCAGGGCACGGTGCCCGGGCAAGTGCCGAGCGCGGTCAAGAGACTGCCGTCCATGATCTTAATCGCCCGGCGGAAGAACGGATTGGGATTCTCGCGCGCTTCATTGGCGCGGATGGCATAGACCATCGGCCAGATCTTCGAGGGCGAATTCACGGCAGAGCAGACTGGGTTTGGATTAGCCGTTATAGCATTTGTGGTCACCGAGTTGCCATAAAGGTTGCCAGGGCCCGCCAGGCTATACATCCCGTATTGACCGGGATTGAGGGAGGTATACGCTGTGCCCGCGGCCATGACGTACGTCGGGTCCTGCCCGTAGGTATAGAAACCAGTGCTGCCGAGGGCGTCGAGATCTTCCCCGGTATCCTGCGTTTTATTCGGGCAGCCATTCGGGTCGCTGGAGTTCACAAAATCATCCCAGCCGTATTCACCGGTCTCGTGAGAGCTAGGTGAGAGCGGCGGCCAGGCGTTCGTGAGCGCCGAGGCGGTGTAGTTGCCGCGCCGGTCAGATATGTAGACGCTGAAATCGTTAGGCGCGTTGAGAGAGTCATAGGCCAAGGCGCCAGATCCTGGAAGGGCGCCGCCCAGGTAGCGCGCGAGGTTTTTGGCATCAAGTTCGATGTACTGCATCACGCCGCCGAGCGTTATCATTTGCGAATAGTAAATACCGCCTAAGGTCCCGGAGGGTTGGGCGTCGCGGAGGGTGCCCTCACGCGTGTCAAAGAGGGCGTTTGGCCAGTAGTCCGCCGGCAACGACGGAGCATTTGTCACATTTCCGGCGGTCACAGTCACGCCGCAGGGACCTGCGGGATTGAGGCCAGTTGCAGCTGTCCAGTTGGATGGGTTGTCGCGTATGCGTTCCAATCGGATGATCGCGTTTGGATGAACATCCGGGCAGTTGAAATTGTTGGTGGGTGTCAAGAGGGTTGTCGGCAAGCCTTGCAGTGGCTCGGCAGAGCCGTACTGCGCAGCCGAGAGGGTCTGAGGGTAGAGATTCTTTCCAGCATATCCGTAGCTCAGGACCTCAAGAGTCACGTCGTGCCAGGTGCCGCAAGGATTTCCATAGGGCTTCTGATATTCGATCTTAATGAACCCCTTAATGATTGGCAGGCCGAAACCGGCTGCATAGGGGGTTCCATTCGGGGCGTTTCCATTCGGGGTCGGCAGCCAGTAACCGTCGGCTGGACTGTAGCCCGGCGCTGCCAGCGCGGCACCGGATGCCGCCAGTGGCACGGGCAGCGTGCTATAGGTAGCGGTATGGGCGTTCATCAGCGCCTTCAGAGTGGCCGCAGTACCGGTCCAGCTGGCGACGGGCATGGCCAGCGAGGACAAGTCGAAGGGCGCCACGGAACCGTCAATGCAAGGAAGCGAGGTGATATCGGCCGAGTTGTCCGAGAGCAGAATCCTGAAGCTAGCCTGCGCGTAATAGCGCAGGTTGGTGACGGCCGGGTTTTCTGCGGCAGCCGTCAAAGGCCGACGGATCAAGTCCACGGGCTGCGTCGTGCCATTCCCAAGCAGCACGATGCCGAGATTCAAAGGTGTCGCACCGGTCGCACCGTTGCGCAAATCACCTGCATAGTTGGTCGCGCCAAGCGAGATGTTCGTCCAAAGAGGGTTGACAGCCGAGCCAACGTTATTCACCAGGCTCCCTTCCGTGTAGGCCAGCGCACGATAAGAAGTGGTGCCTGGCGACGTGGTGATGTCCACGGTGCCGTTATAAGATCCAGTGGTTGTGGGAAAGCCGTTTGAGAGGTTTGTGCGAATGACGTCTTTCACCGCGGTAACGCGATCGGAAAGCTTTAGCGTGCCTCCCGCGGCCAAAAAGAGGTTGCCGTTGGTATGAGTACGACCGCCAAAATCAAAGTTAGGACCGGGGAAGAAGCTGAGATCGGTATCCGAGAAGATGCCGAACTGAAACATAGGAATACCGACAGTTTGCGTGGTGCGCTGCAACTTCACTTCGCTGTTACCGACTGTGCGTGCCGCAACGAGCAGGGTGTATTGGGTTGCAAGCGCGCTCATGCCCTGATAAGGCCCGGACTGAATCTGAGAGACCGTGGCGAGAGGATTCCCGTTCGCATCCGTGTTGTAGTTGATCTGGTAACCTGAACAGCTGGGGCTCGGGCCGCAGCTAGGCCCGTACTGTACATATTGAATCCCGGGAATGGCGGGTGGCGCCGCGGCAATGGCATTGATCTGGGCCGCCGACGGTGAATAGTTGGTGTCAAAGAGCGTGCCGAGGTCCGCGGTGATTTTTTCCATGCCGGCTTCCGAAGCATAAAAGGCACGGCTGTAGTCGTTGTTGGCTCCGCTGAGCTTTTGGCCTGAGGTGATCAGCAGGATAAAGCCGACCAGCAGGCTGGACATCAACATCATGAGCAGCAGAGTCGTGAGAAGGGCTATGCCCGAATCGCGTCGCGTCAGTTTTTTTTCGGCTTTCATCGTGGAACTCCTCGTTATTTATACCGGTTCACGTAGGCCATGCTGCGTAAGCTGACTTGCGTCATGAAATTGCTTCGTAGATAAGTATGGTTCTGGCCCCAGGCATTGGTCGAACGCGCACCGAGGATGACATCGACGGAGCGAATCTGACTTTCCGATTCGCCTGTCGGGATGCTCGGCTGGCCGGAAGGATTGGTGACGCCATCGACGAAGTTATATTTGAACTGGAGATTCTCGATGGTTTCGCCGACAGGCTGGCCGGGATTCCAGTTGATGCGGCGAATCAGGCGAACATGAAGCGGGTCGGTCAGATTGTCGAGATAATAGGTGATCATCCAGATGCGTGTAGCGGTGGTCGGGGGAAAGGTGCCGTCGGGAAGTTCAAGCTGGGTCATCGTGCCTTGTGGGTCGGTGCGAGCGTTCAGATTCAAGCCATCGCCTCCGACGAATTGCAGAGTCTGGCCCGATACGCTCGTCACTTCCTGAATTCCATTCCCCAAGGCATTGCTGAACATGATCAGGTCGCCGGAATTGATCTGAACTCCCGTGGGCGAAAACAGGATGCAGGTGGGATCGAACGTCACGGTTTGCCCGTTATTGGTGATCCTTCCGGCCGGGCAGCCCGGATTGCCAGCCACGGCGGGTTCGTTCACCATTCGGGCGTTCAGGGCCAGAGTGTTGTCCACGTACAGTATGGTGATCAGATCCGTATTTGCTCCCGCCGCGGAGTCCGGACTCGTGATTGGCGGGCCGTCTTGAAACCCGGGTTCGACGGCGTTAAGACTCACGTTGCATTTAGGAAAGGTCAGCCCGCCCGTCAGATTGGGGCGGTTAACTGGCGCCCCGCCGCTCCCGAGGCAATTTGCGGGCCCCGGCGTGTAAGGAATCGGTATGCCTGCTGTCGGGATCCCTGTGCCGGCCTGAATGAGATCCTGCTCGATCAGGTTTACTCCGGCACGAAGGTTGTCCGAAATGTCGGACTTGAGCGTGACGCTCTGGTTCGTACTGGTGGCGTCTTTGAACGCCAGCATGGTGGCACCCAGGGCGAGCAGTGTAATGCCCATGGCGATCATGAACTCGATTAGCGTGAATCCAGATTGTCTCTTCATGATGATTTCTCTCCCGCGATCCTCACGCAAACGCCGAGATATAGCTGATGAGCGTGTAGGTGCGTCGTATTCGCCCCATCTGGTAGTTAATGGTGATCGTAATTTGTCGGAGATTTGTTTCTCCGGTCACACCGGCGATAGCAATGGTGCGCGTCATCCAGGGATTCAAATTGACGACTTTGTCGTCGGCCGTGCCCAAGATACCGTCGGGGCCTGGGCCAATGATGATGGAATCCGGGAGGGCTGCGTTGTCATCCGCAGTACCGATCAGTCCATCGGCGCCGGGATCTAGCAGAGGCTGGGGGCCGCCTAGAAAGACACCGCCTTGAGCCGCATTCTGTATCTGCGCCCAAGTAAGAACCTTGGTATCGCGCGCCGTGAAGATCGTTTCCACGGCTTCTTCGGCCTTCTTTTCGGCTATGTAGTCGTACTGCGTAAGGCTGGCAAACATGATGCCTTGCGCGTAGACAGCCGCCAGAGAGAGCACACCGAACGAAAGGATGACGATGGAAATCATCGCCTCGATCAGCGTGAAGCCGGCTGGAAGGCGAGAGATTTTGCGTTGTCGGTTCATTGAACTTATCTCCCTATTCCTGCCAGGATGTGCCGGTCCAATAGTAGGAACGGACGCGGCCAGTCGCGCCAAAAACCGTGACTGCGCGCGCGCTAGTGGGCTTTCCCGTGATACCCAAAAAGATCGAGGCGTTCACAGGGTTGTTATTCGTTGCCTGATAAAGACTGGCTGCCGACTGCGCGGTGCCGACAAACGCGCCAGAGGTTGTGAACATGCAGGTCCAAGCTCCGCCACCCGTGGGCTGTTGCAGATTGATGGCTGTCGAGTTGCCGAAGCCCATCGGTGTGTCCGGGAGGGTTGGAAATACGGTGAAAGTAAGTCCGCCTCCGACGTTGTCGTTTAGAAAAGTGGGTGCAATGGCCTGAGGAATGGGTTCGCCTGGCAAAGTCAGCACGGTGAGTTGTATTTGGTTGGGCGCCGTGAACTGCACTTGAACGTTGCGGCGTTTCGCGATGGCCAACTCACGCGCCTGGCGGAGTTGGGAGATGACCGCGTCCATCGCGGAATTGGACCGGGCGTTTTGTGAGGAGCTCATCGTGTTCATGACTGCAAAAGCCATCACCGTGAAGGCCAGCCCCACCACGACCACCATCTCGAGAAGCGAAAATCCTTGTTCGGCTCTTTTCGTGCGCTTACTCATTCCAGAACTCCTCAAGTTTCGGCCGGTCGCATGCCGGGTGACAGGAAGAGTGCACGTGCCACGCCGGGCCCGCCAACCTAGTAAGTACATTGTTTTTGGTATCTTAGAAGATCATTCACTTCCAGGAAGAACCGTCCAGCCCTTTGCAATGTAACAAAACGTTACAGGTCGCCACCTTTGAAACAAGGGTCGGACTGGGGCGAACGTCAGGCGGAAACGAGCCAACCGCCCCCGAAAAGGAGACCCGGACCAAGAGATGCCAGGAATATCGGGCCGGGCTCGACGCGCAGACCGCTCTGCACGGATCGCAAAATCGTATCGAGGGCCACTCCGCAAGTGGAAGAACCGAGATTCCCAAAGGTTTGTGCCACGGCAGGAAACTTGTCGGAGGATAGGTTTAGCTGCTTCGCGAGGAGTGTAACGAGGCGGGGATTGGGTTGATGTGTTGCCAGCCCCCGCGTCGAGGACCGGGCGATGCCCGTGCGGAGTTCGACGTCCACGATTACTTTCTCGAGCTGCGTGATGGCCGCGCGGGAGAGAGCTTCGCCATCAAAGTGCACATCAAGGTTCCCGTTCGCGGTGTCCGACACGCGAATCGCTCCCGCGTATTGCCCGGTGCAACCAAAGAAAAACTCTCCCAGCACATACGCTTGTTGTAGGGCGGAGCCGTGCTTTGCGCGCAAAAGAAACGCGCTGGCGCCGTCGCCAAACAAGCCGCCGAATTCTCCGGCCACACGGCCGGGTTCGAAAATGCGGCTGTGAATGTCGGACGTGATGACAGCAATGGTGCGGGCTTGTCCCGAACCGATGAGCCCCCGCGCAACGGCAAGTCCGTTCAGCAAGCCGAGGCAAGCGCCGCCGACATCCAGCGCGCCGCATGTTTCCCGAGCAAGGAGTTGAGAGTGAAGCTGTGCTGAGAGAGAAGGATAACTGCGATGCGTCTCGCTCGTGGCGATGATCCAGTCGAGTTCTTGAGCCCCGCAAGCCGCAGCGTGAAGCGTCTGCTGCGCGGCCCGCGCACCGAGCGTGACTTCATTCTCGTTTTCGGCGGCGTAAGCAAGCGATTCGATTCCAGCGCGAAGGCGGAGTTTCCCTGGAGGCATGCCGAAGGCCCGGTCAACTTCCTCGGAAAGAATTGTGCGCGAGCCGACGGCCGCGCACGAACTGGCAATGATAACGGGGATTGGTATGGTGTCGCGCCTGGTGTCGGAGAAGTCCGCGTGGACAGATGGACTCTTGGCTCGAGCCTCCTTGAAAACCTTATAAATGCTTTCGAGAGACGGAGTGCGGTCTGTGAGAAGCGCACCCAGTTCATTCAGGCCGCTCGCGGATTCCAATGCGCGAAGAAAACTGACCCAGCCCATGGAGTTGAGAACGCCTGTTTCAATGAGATCCTGAGCGGGATTCGGGAGGGATGATTGCGGCCCCGCTTCGCGCCGGAAACATTCTTCGACAAGGTGTCGCCAGCGAGTCTCGTCTTTGATCGGCGCCATCAAAACTCCTCGAGCCAGTCATGTTTTGCAGGCCCGATGCGGGTGATTTCCGTGATGAGCAGCTTGGTCATGGCAAAGACTTGGGCTTTGCGCGGCGCGTTCTCGGAGATTTCGAACGGGCCGCGATGAGATGGCGAATCTCGACCTCGTGGCCTTGCGTCCGCCAGTGCGCCGCGAGCCGATCAGCGACGAGACGAGGGTGACATTTCTCCGGGCCAGGCTCAGAACAGAGAAGGGCAGCTCGCGGAAGCCATGAGTTTGCATCGAGCGCCTGCGGGATCCCCCGTTTTTGCATCAGAGCCAGAAAACCAGTTTCATAAACCGCCCAGTCCTTGCTATCGCGATGGGCTTCGAGGAACTCAGGAGTTGGCGCAAACCTTGGCTCATGGGAGTATCCGATGCCGGCAACCTTCTCCAGGAAATAGGCGATATCTGGGTGCTTGGCGAAGCCGGAGAGCTGGCCTCCGCGGTTCAGGCGAACATCAATCGACCCGTTGACTCGCGCTTCCTGGAGCAGACGAAAAAACTCTTCGGCAGTTTTTCCCGCAAATCCGATCGTGCATAGAAGGATTTTCATACAATTAAAAGTACCCGATGGCTTCCGGAGACGCGCGGAAGGCAAACTCCTGGGCTTGCCGGCGAAGCGCATCCTGGAGAGCCACGTCACGTTCGGAAATAAAAAGGGAGCCGCTGTCAAAGGCGGCGAGGTCGTGCAATTTGAGGAGCCTATCTTCGGCTTCGCGCTGCGATTCCAGGCCGCCGCCGCGGCGAATGTGCGCAGGAGTAAAGCCGCGATCGAGCAGCGCGGGACAAATCATGAGGAAACGGTGGCACTGCAGAGGGTCTTCTTCAGCGCACATCAAGGCGATGTTTGACGCGAGAGACAACTCCAGCGCGCGATCGATGCCGGCGCGAAAATCGGCGGCCT
>Ga0209006_10003647_pt1 | contig 14000 bp, 14 predicted proteins | sample JacPin_JW_Ref_O2_FD_188567 | JGI IMG/M metagenome (GOLD analysis project Ga0209006, IMG submission 188567) | Forest soil microbial communities from Algoma, Ontario, Canada - Jack Pine, Ontario site 1_JW_Ref_O2 (SPAdes) (version 2) | ecosystem: Environmental > Terrestrial > Soil > Boreal... | reverse complement strand
AAACGCGATGGCCATGGTTTTACCGCGCAGCGTGGCGAGTTTCTTGAGCGGATGGCGTTGGAATTCCTGGAATGGCTTGGCTTGATCTAAAATAAATGCAATTTGTTCGCGGGTGAGGTTTTCCGTACCGAGCAAGTGTGACAGGCGCTGAAGCACTTTTTCCCTTTAGGCACTGCCTCCGGACCGTTTCCGAACGGGGTCAGGAAACGCGGTCCACCAGCATAACGCGTTCTTCGCCATCGATTTCGCGCAGGCGAACTTCCACGATTTCGCTGTCGCTGGTTTGAATCTGCTTGCCGATGAAGGACGCCTCGACCGGAAGTTCGCGATGGCCGCGGTCGATGAGCACGCAGAGCTGGATGCGGCGCGGGCGGCCGAGATCGAACAGGCCGTTCATCGCGGCGCGGATGGTGCGGCCCGTGTAGAGCACGTCATCGACGATTACCAGGTCGCGATTGTCCACCGGAAAGTCGATCTGCGTGGATTGCACCACGGGATGCGAGCCGACGGTCGAAAGATCGTCGCGATAGAGGGTGATATCGAGCGTGCCGACCGGAACTTCAACCTTGGCGAAATCGCGGATTTGGCTGGCTAGCCGCTCAGAAAGCGGCACTCCACGCCGGCGCACTCCGATCAGCGCGAGATCTTTCGCTCCGCCACTATTTTCAACGATTTCATGAGCCAAACGACTGAGGGTGCGGCCAATTTCTTCGGCGGAAAGGAGCTGACGTTTTTCTACGACCGGCATCGCAGGCCACATCCTAGCATAGAGTCCGGCGAGTTCGCGCGACGGAATGCCCGCGAGAAATTGCGTTAAATCCGCCTGTCGGAGCGCGTTCGCTACGCTATAATCCGCGGCCAATGGCGCTGGTTTCCGGGACCAAACTTGGACCGTACGAGATTGTGGCCCCGTTGGGAGCGGGCGGAATGGGCGAGGTGTATCGCGCCCGGGATGCCCGGCTGGGCCGCGACGTGGCCATCAAGATCCTGCCGCAGCATCTTTCCTCGAACCCGCAACTGAGAGAGCGATTCGACCGCGAGGCGCGCGCGATTTCTTCGCTGAATCATCCGCGTATCTGCACGCTGTACGACGTGGGGCACCAGGGGGGTGTCGATTTTCTGGTGATGGAGTATCTGGAGGGCGAATCGCTGGCCGACCGGCTGCGACGCAGCCCCATTCCGCTGAAGGAAACCCTGCGGATCGGCATGGAAGTGTGCGAGGCGCTCGATACGGCGCATCGGGCGCGGATCATTCATCGCGATTTGAAGCCGGGCAACATCATGCTGACGAAAGGCGGCGCGAAGCTGATGGATTTCGGCCTCGCGAAGGCTGCGCTGGCCGGAATGGCGGCCGATGGCGCCGCAGCTCCCCTGCTTTCCGCCGCAAAAACGATCAGCGGAATCAGCCCGATCTCACCGCTTACGACCGCGGGCGAACTGCTGGGCACGATCCAGTACATGTCGCCAGAACAGCTGGAAGGCAAGGAAGCGGACGCGCGATCGGATATTTTTGGGCTGGGCGCGGTGCTGTATGAAATGGTCACGGGCAAGCGGCCGTTTGACGGGAAAAGCCAGATCAGCGTGGCCAGTGCGATTCTGGAAAAAGATCCCGAGCCGATTTCGGCGATTCAGCCGCTCACACCGCCATCTCTTGAGCGCGTCGTCAAAACGTGCCTGGAGAAAAACCCGGACGACCGCTTTCAATCCGCGCGGGACGTTCGGCTGGAGCTGAAATGGATCGGCGAGGGAGCGGCACAAGGCACGCCGCAGTCTGCCGGGCCGGTTCCTGCGGCCTCCGCCGCATGGAAAGCATTGCCGTGGCTGATTTCCGCCGTGCTGGCAATCGCACTGGGTGGGGCCCTGCTTCTCACGAGAAGCCAGCCTTCAGACATTCGCTATTCGATGGTGACATTTCGCGAAGGAGAACTGGGAGCGGCGCGATTTTCCCACGACGGGAACACCGTGGTGTATACCGGCTGGTGGGAGGGAGAGCCGCAGGAAACCGACACGTTTCGTGTGGGGAGTTTCGAGTCGCGGGATTTGGGAGTGGGCTCGGCAACCATCGCCAGCGCATCCGCGACGGACGAACTGGCGGTCCTGCGCAATTGCGAGCGTATTTTTCTTCTCGAATGCGGCGGGACGTTGGCGACGGTCGATCTGGCTGGCGGATTTCCGCGCGATATCGCCAGCCATATTGCGTACGCCGACTGGAGTCCGGACGGAACCCAGCTGATGGTTTCGAGGATCTCGGATGCAGGAACGCAGCTGGAGTATCCGCTGGGACATGTAATCTACCAACAAAAAGCGGGCTGGTTTGGGCGACCCAGACTCTCCCCCGACGGGACTCTGATTGCTTTCGAGAACCATGCCAACATTGAGGACGACGAGGGAGATATTGACGTAATCGATCTGCACGGGAAAGAAACCACCCTGGCCACAGGCTTCATCAGCCTCGAAGGAGTTGCCTGGGGTCCCGGCGGCAAGGAAGTGTGGTTTGCGGCAAATTCGCCGCGCACGGGTTGGGCCGATTCGATCCGCGCCGTCACGCTGTCCGGGAAAACGCGCACGCTGCTTACTTCGCCTTCGATCCGCTTGCACGATATCTCCCGGGACGGCCGTGTGCTGTTGTCTCGCGAAAGTTGGCGGAGCCAATTGATCGGCTTCTTTCCGGGCGACAACGACATCCATCCGTATTCATGGCTGGATAACACCGAGCCGACAGCCATAACTTCCGATGGACGGACCGTGAGCTTTGTTGAGGAAGGCGAAGTGTGGGCGATAGCCAGCGAGGGGCAGTGCTATATCCGCGCTACAAATGGCTCGGCTGCCGTCAGCTACGGCGCAGGCCAAACCGCGATTTCGCCTGACGGAAAATCGGTCATCGTATTGAAACAGCAGGAATCCAAGATGGAGCTGCAGCCGGTGGGCGCCGGTGAGTCGCGGGACCTATCGACTCCCGGTATCACGCAATACGATCACGTCTCCTGGTCAGACGACGGGCGCTTCATCGCCTATGAAGGAGAAACGACACAACAGGACTGGAATGTTTACCTGCAGGAGGTTGCCGGCGGCGCCCCGCGGCTCGTTCAGGGCGGCTCCCGGAATAGCTTTCCCAAACTCTCTCCCGACGGCCGAATGCTGGCACTGCGATTGCAGCGCAAAGGGGTCCTGCTGAACAAGCTGGATGGAAGTCAGCTCGTCCCGCTATCCACCGGCCATGAAAAGGAGTACCCCGTGCGGTTCACAGGTGACGGTAAATCCCTCCTGGTCGCAGAGCCAACCGGGCACGAAGTGATTGCGAACATCGTGAACCTTGCCGACGGTCGGCGAACGCTCTGGAAGCAATTCAAATCGGAAAGCTCGGATGCATCCAGATTTGTGGTCACGCCGGATCTGAAATACTACGCGTTCGTGGTTCCGCGCTATTCTTCGGTCCTCAATATCGTAAGCGGCCTCCACTGAGCTCTTGGAGTGGAACCAAATCCTTGACCGGGGTGCTAAACTCTACGTTTAGTGAGCTCGCCAGAGCGGGTAAGGATCCCCGGGACATCGTCGGGGGTTGACCTCCGAGTCAGCATCGGCAGTATCCATCTCAAAAATCCAATCATTGCCGCGAGCGGGACCTTTGGCTACGGAGTCGAATTCGCGGAACTGGTCGATCTGAACCGCTTGGGCGGTATCGTCGTCAAGGGACTTTCCGCACAACCGATCGCCGGCAACCCCAGCCCCCGGATGTACGACACTCCCAGCGGCATCCTGAACTCGATCGGGTTGCAGAACGTGGGCGTGCGGGCGTTCGTCGCCGAAAAGCTGCCCCAACTGAGGCGCTTCGACACTGCCATCATCGCCAATGTCTTCGGGTACAGCATCCCCGACTACATTGAGGTGATTCGTGTCCTGGAAGACACAGACGGCCTGGCTGCGTACGAGCTCAACATCTCCTGCCCGAACACCAAACGAGGTGGGGTCGAGTATGGTACTGACCCTGTTCTGGCCGCCGAGGTCATCAGCGCAGCCAGGGCGGCTTCGAAACGCCCGCTCTGGGTCAAACTTTCACCTGTTATTGGATCTATTGGACTTATGGCGGGAGTCGCAGAAAAGGAGGGGGCGGACGCTGTCACCATCGCGAACACATACCCGGCCTTGTGTCTGGATCCCCACACTCGGAAGTCCCGACTTGGTAGTACGACGGGTGGGTTGTCGGGTGCGGCCATAAAACCTATAACCGTGAGGCTGGTTTACGAGGCGGCTAGGGTAACAAAGTTACCGATCATAGGGCTTGGCGGTATAGAGAGCCCGGCTGATGTCGCGGAATATATGATCGTGGGTGCCTCGGCGGTAGAGGTAGGCACTGCGCACTTCGCGGATCCGAGGGCTTCGGAAAGGCTCGTAGGCGACCTCGAAACGTGGTGTCGGGACGAAAATTTACTTGAAATCAACAGCTTACGGGGATCGTGGAAGGCCTAGCGCGGTTGCTTCCGTGACCCTCGAAATGCTAGAATCAATTGATTTCAGGGAGGTTAGTTCCACATGAGAGCGAAGCTATTCGTAGTTCTCGAGTCGGTATTTTTAGGACTGGGTTTGCTTATCCTTACTCCATCGGCCAATCCCACGGCCCTGGGTAAGGCTGGCAGCCCTTCCCAAACGGCATCTGCCCCCCCACACTCAACTGAAACGACTTCAAAAACCCAGCAGAAACCGCTGGCTACTTGGGAATGCACCACCAGCTGGTACGGTCACGATTTCGACGGCCAGCAGACGGCAAACGGCGAAACCTATGATATGTACGCCGAGACGGCAGCCCACCCGACGCTGCCCCTGGGATCCGTTGTCCGGGTCGTGAACACCCGGAACCACCGGAGTGACGTGGTTCGGATCAACGATCGTGGCCCCTATGTGGAAGGCCGCGAGCTCGACGTCTCTTACGCCGTGGCCAAGAAGCTTGGAATTGACCATCGCGGCACCGCCAAGGTCCGCCTGGAACTGCTTGAGGTGCCCACACGCCCCGCCTCGGAACGTCACGACTAATCGTAGCGTTGGATCTGGACCGCCTGGGGCCGGCCACGGCCCTGGCGCGGCGTTTGCGTGGTTCAGCTGGCCTGTTTAAAGTTGGTTTACAGCTTTTCTCGGCCGAAGGTCCGCGGGCGGTCACAACGCTTGCGGGCCTCGGTTTCGAGATCTTCCTCGATCTGAAATTCCACGATATCCCCAATACCGTGGCGGGCGCTATTGCCGCCGCCGCAGCCCTACCGAAAGTGCGCCTAATCAACGTACATGCGCTGGGCGGGGTGGAGATGATGCGGGCGGCGCGCGACGCCATCAGCGGCCTGCGGAAGCGGCCAGCGCTGCTGGGGGTGACGATTTTGACGAGCATGGATGCGCCAGAGCTGCGGCGCGTGGGGATATCGGGTACACCTGCCAAGCGAGCGGTCGAGCTTGCGAAACTGGCGAAATCGGCTGGGCTTGACGGCGTGGTCGCTTCCGGCAACGAGGCACTGGCAATTCGGCGGGAGTGTGGGCCGAAATTCCTCATCGTTGTGCCGGGGGTGCGGCCAGCGAGCGCGGACCTAAATGATCAGGCGCGCGTCACGACACCTGGGCAGGCGATTCAGGCTGGCGCCGACTATCTGGTCGTGGGCCGGCCGATCACCGGCGCGAGGGATCCGCGTGCGGCGGCTTTGGCGATCGCCAGGGAAATCGCCCGTACGCATCGAGCTCCCGCTGCGCGCGTCTGAGGGTCCCGTCGAAGCTGTCCCCAACCCTGAAGCGGGAGCAGTGCGCCGTTTGGCCGGCCCTGTCACGCCGGTCCGGTGCGGGCGTGCTATACTGAGCCTGGTTTACGCGTGATTCCGGGGGTTTTGCCTACTGGCAGCCCGGGTGTGAAAGGCAGGTGTCCGATGTGGGACAGTCCGATGCATTTGTTGATTATCGCGATCGTCATCCTGGTGCTTTTTGGCGGCCGCAAGATTCCGGAAGTGATGAAAGGACTCGGACAAGGAGTCCGCGAGTTCAAGGAAGGCATGCGAGGCGATCAGCCGCCCGCGCAGGCGAGCCAGCCGGTGAATCCTCCAGCGACGAACGCACCGCCTTCCGCGCCCGTAGAAGAGAAGAAGTAGCCCGATATTTAAAAACCGAGATTGAAATTGAGACGGCGGCCTGAGGGCCGCCGTTTTTTTTCCCCAGGCTAGTCGGCGGGCGATTCCCTCCAGCCGAATTCATCTAATAGCGTCCAGAGCCGCGCCAGCGGCAAGCCCATCACGTTGAAATAGCAGCCTTCGATGCGGGTGACGTAACGCCCGCCAATCGCTTGGATTCCGTAGGCGCCGGCTTTATCGAACGGCTCACCGGTCGAGAGATACGCTTCGATTTCGTCGTCTGAAAGCGGTGCGAACGTGACGCTGGTGACTTCGTCGATGACCGCCTCGGTGGCGCCCGGCCGGCGGGCAATTGCAAGACCGGTGTGAACTTCATGAGTCGCGCCGCTCAGCAGCCGAAGCATCCGGCGCGCGTCGTCCTGCGATTCAGGCTTGCCGAGAATTTCGTCACCGGCGACGACCACTGTGTCCGCACCGATGAAAAGGCAATCGGCACTCTGGTGCTGCAGGCCGGCGGCGGCCCTAGCCTTTGCGAGGGCGAGGCGACGAACGTAATCCGCGCGCAGTTCGCCGGGGCGGCGCGATTCGTCGATAACCTCGGCCATCGTCTCAAACGGAATCGCCGCGTTGCGCAGGATTTCCGCGCGACGGGGCGACGCCGATGCCAGGATAATTTTCATCCGCGATTTTGGCCTCTCGGTTTTTGCGTTGCGGCTTGCGCAGCGCCGATTGCGGCCGCCGTTTCGTCCCTCGACCAGCCGAACAGTCGCGACAATTGTACCGGAGGGGCGCCGGGTCGCAACTGCCGATACTTCGCGGCCAGTTTCGCGCGGGCCACGGCTGGATCGATCGCGCAAGCCGCAGCCGTCTGCGCGGGAAAAGCGCGGCACGTCAGCTCGAACCGGGTGGATTCCCATGCGCCGGTTTCCTGTTCCTTGCCGAAGTGACCGACCAGGAGGAGGGAGTGGAGGTCGAGCATGGCGCGCTTGAAGCGGATGTTGCCGGCTTTTGTGTCCATGTGGCAGAGGTGGCGGAGTGCAAGCGTCGGGAGCGGGCCTTCGACCGCCAGGGCTTCCCAGATGCCGCGCGCGTCGTCGCGGATGCGGCCTTCGGCATACAAGCGTGCGTGATCGGTCGGGCTCACCGCGGTCCCCCGCATGGCCAGGAAAAACGGTAAATATTCCAGCGAGATGAACGTGCCACGGGTGCGGAAGTACTTGGCGTAGATCGCGTAACGACGGCGCGGCAGCTCGTCTTTCCAGCGCCAGATTTGTTCGAAGTATCGGTCGAAGACGAAGTCGTCATCAGGGCCGCGGCGTGTGACGGGCCAATAGAGCGACGGTAGCGCGACGTTCTTGACCGGGAAAAGGACGCAGAAGCCGAGGGCATCGATGTATTTGCGGGCGTCGGCGAGCGTGGCGATGCGCTTGGGCCAGCGGATTTCGTTGGGGGGCGTACGTGTCATTTGGCTGGAACGTCAAATGACCACTGATTCGCGGTATTCGCCAAAGGCGCGGCGCAGGGCGTCGGAAATTTCGCCGACCGTGGCGTGGGCTTCGACGGCTGTGAGAATCGCGGGCATCAGATTCTCCGTGCCTCGCGCGCGGCGTTCTACTTCTTCAAGTGCGGCGCGGGATTTCGCGGCGTCGCGGCGGGCGCGCAGGGCGTTGAGGCGCGCGATCTGCGATCGCTCGATTTCAGGATCGATGCGCATCGTCGGGATTGTTTGCTCTTCCTCTACCTGGAACCGATTGACGCCGACCACAACCTGTTCGCCGCGCTCAACCGCTTGTTGATACTCGTACGCTGACTTCTGAATTTCCATCTGCGGATAGCCGGCTTCGATGGCGCGCAGCATCCCACCCAGCGCGTCGATTTTGGAAATGTAATCCTGGGCGCCTGATTCGATTCCACTCGTCAGCTTTTCGATCACGTAGGAGCCGGCGACCGGATCGAGAGTGTTTGCAACGCCGGTTTCCTGAGCGATGATCTGCTGCGTGCGCAGGGCGAGGAGTGCCGCGCGTTCGGTGGGCAGCGCCAACGCTTCGTCGAGGCCGTTGGAATGCAGGGACTGGCAGCCGCCGAGCACAGCCGCGAGGCTTTGCAGCGCGACGCGCACCAGATTGTTTTCCGGCTGCTGCGCCGTGAGCGACGAGCCAGCGGTCTGCGCGTGGAAACGCAGCATCAGCGAGCGCGGGTCTCTGGCGCCGAAGCGATCGCGCATCGTGCGCGCCCACAAACGGCGAGCGGCGCGGAATTTTGCGATCTGCATCAGAAATTCGTTGTGCGAGTTGAAGAAGAACGAAAGTTGCGGTGCGAATTCGTCCACCTGCAAACCCGACGCGACGGCGGATTCAACATAGGCGATCGCGTTCGCCAGCGTGAAAGCGATTTCCTGCACCTCCGTCGAGCCGGCTTCGCGGATGTGGTAGCCGGAGATCGAGATCGCGTTCCAGTTCGGCAGCTCGCGTCGGCACCAGCCGAAAATGTCGGTGACAATGCGCATCGCCGGGCGCAGCGGGTAGATGTAGGTTCCGCGCGCGATGTATTCCTTCAGGATGTCGTTCTGCACTGTTCCGGCCAGCCGCGCGAGACTGGCGCCCTGCTGCTTCGCCACGGCAACGTAGAGCGCGAGCAGGATCGCCGCAGTCGAATTGATCGTCATCGAGGTCGAGATGTGCTCGAGCGGGATGCCGTCGAGCAGCATTTGCATGTCCTCTAGCGAGTCGATCGCCACGCCGACTTTGCCGACTTCTCCGCTCGCGAGCGGGTGGTCGGAATCCATTCCGATCTGCGTGGGCAGGTCGAAGGCGACCGACAGGCCCGTCTGCCCCTGTGAGAGCAGGTAGCGATAGCGGCGATTGGAATCGACCGCGCTGCCGAAGCCGGCGTATTGCCGCATGGTCCAGAGCCGGCCGCGATACATGGTGGGATAGACGCCGCGGGTGAACGGGAACTGACCCGGAAAGCCGAGGTCGCGCTCAGAGTCCCAGCCTTCGAGATCGCCCGGGCCAATGACCGGTTCCATGGGCAGGCCCGTGGGCGTGGCCGATTTCTTCTGCTGTACGGCTGAACGGTCCTTTGCGTCGGATGTCATGTGTCAGCGATCACCGGACGCGTCGCGCGCGGCGAAAAGCGGTGAACCCGAAAGCCGCCATCATCAGCGCGTAGATCACGACGAAGCCGATGATCCAGGGCGCCGGGCGATGCTTCCATTCGCGCCAGACCACGAACGCACCGTAGGCGGCAAAGACCAGAAACAGCGCGCCGGTAAATTCGTGGAACAGCTGGCGGATGACGCGCCACCAGACACGCAGCGTGACCACGAGCGAACGCCAGAGCGCCGGAAGCAGGCTAGCGGGCATGGGTCAATTCTAGGAGTTATCGCGCAAATGGCAAGCGTGGGGAGGTGCGGCTGGGCCACCCAGATTCCCGCAACCTCACTCCCGTAATTTCCACGTCGTGGCGGGCGACATTCCCGTGAACTATACTTTCCCGATGATCTCGAAGACGGAGCTGTTCGGCGCGCTGCGCCGTTATTGGGGATACGAATCGTTTCGCCCCATGCAGGAGAAAATCGTAGGCAGTCTGCTGGGCGGACGCGACGCCTGCGTGGTGATGCCGACTGGCGGCGGAAAGTCCCTTTGCTATCAGCTGCCGGCGGCGATGATGGACGGGAAAACGGTGGTGGTGATTTCGCCGCTGATCGCGCTGATGCAGGATCAGGCGGCGCAACTTGCCGAGATGGGGATTGCGGCGGCCGTGCTGAACAGCTCGCTGGGCGCGGCGGAGCAGTCGAAAGTGATCCGCGACGCATGCGCCGGGAAATTCCGGCTGCTCTATGTCTCGCCCGAGCGGCTGGCGCGCGAAGACACGGTGGAATGGCTGAAGCGGGCACCGATTTCTTTCTTCGCCATCGACGAGGCGCACTGCATTTCGGAGTGGGGGCACGAATTCCGCCCGGAGTACCGGCAGTTGAGCCGCCTGCGCCAGCATTTTCCGGATTGCTCCATTGCGGCCTTCACGGCCAGCGCCACGCGGCAAGTGCGGCACGATATCGTGGAGCAGCTGAAGCTGCGCGATCCGGACAAATACATTGCGAGTTTTCACCGGCCAAATCTGACGTATGCGGTGAAAGAGTGCGACTCGAAAACGCAGCCGGGTCTGTTGCTCGCCACGCTCGGAAAGCATGCCGGCAGCAGCGCGATCGTTTATTCTCCGACAATCGCGCGCGTCGAACAGACCGTGGAATTTCTGAAGGAGCGCGGCATTGCCGCAATCGGCTACCACGGGAAGATGGATCCTGCAACGCGCAGGACGAACCAGGAAAAATGGATGTCGGATGAAGTGCGCGTGCTCGTGGGCACGGTCGCATTCGGACTGGGGATCAACAAAGCGGCGGTACGCGCGGTGATCCATCTTTCGCTGCCGAAATCGATTGAGCAGTATTACCAGGAGGCAGGCCGTGCCGGCCGAGATGGCGATCCGGCGGATTGCCTGCTGCTGTGGCAGAGGCGCGACACGGCGCTGCTGGTTCATTTCATCAAGCAGATCGGCGATACGGACGAACAGCAGCGCGCCTGGAAGCGGTACGACGAAATAAAAGCTTTCGTGGGGCCGGGAAAATGCCGGCATCACGGGATATGCGTTCATTTCGGCGAACATCCCAAATGGAAGTCGTGCGAGGCCTGCGATACGTGCAGCGGCGAGCCGGCGTGGTTGCGCAAAGCCAGCGTGACTTCGCCGGCGCCGTCCCGGCGGCGCGCCGGCCGAGGAGCGCCCACGCAACCAGGGGCGGAAAAGTCCGCCGCAGACGGGAAACGCAGAGAAAAATCGATTCCGCAGGACGTGGATCCGGAGCTTCGCGAACACTTGCGCGAATGGCGGCGCCTGACGGCGAAAGAGCGCCGCGTGGCAGCGTTTGTGGTGATGCACGACACCTCCCTGGATGATCTGTGCCGTAAACGGCCGGCCTCGCTCGACGAGCTTCGCAGCGTATCGGGGTTTGGTGAGCGAAAGACGCAGGTTTACGGCCAGCAGATTCTAGAGGCGCTGCGGAACTTCCAGCCGGGGGCCGCGCTGGGCTTGGAATAGGCCTTGGAATTGGCCTCGGGCAGGGAGTTACGGTGGCGAAAGCCTGTACCACGGAGCCCTTGTTTCCGGGCTAGCCAGCGCCCTAAAATTGCGGTATAGAGTTCAAAGGAGGTATTACCCCCTTGCAACTCGACGACCGCATGAAGCAATTGCTGCGAGAGCTGGGCCACGCGATCAACGACACGGTGTCGGATTCGGAGCGGATCGCGGAAGCCATTGCGGGAGTGCGGGCGGCCGGCTTCGATATCGTGTTGAAGCTGGACGCGACAATCGGGCTGGCGCGGCGCACGTCGCAAGACAGCAAGATGACCTCGCAGGACCGGCGCTTCCTGGAATCACTACACATCCGCGTGGATGAGGATGCGCTGGAGGAAGAGCATGCCGAGGCCAAGGTGGAAATCACGCCTCAGGATATTAAGTTCTTGAAATCGCTGAAGATATCGATCGATGAAGAACTATAAGATTTTCGCTGCTTCCTTCGCGCTTGTTGCGGCGCTGGCGGTTTTGGCCGGCCACGCAAAGGCGCAGTCGGTCACCGTCGTCACCCCGAACAAGTCCGTCACCGTGCCGGTGGTCGTGCCTACCTCGCCAGCCAGTGCGGTCGGCACCGTGGTGGCACCCGTGATCACCCGGGTTGTTGATTTGGTCACGCTGCGGCACCCCACGCCAGAGGGCTCGGAGTGGGTGAAGGCGGAAGTGATCCATGCCGACGCCGTAACGCTGATCGTACGCGAGCGCGCAAACGGGTACGCCATTCACACCTTCAATTTCTCATCGGACCTGCAACCCAAAATGCAGGCAATGCTCGACAAGGGTGGCTTTCAGTACGGCGACAAGGTAAGTGTCCTGATGATGCCCGGGCAAACCGTGGCGCTGCGCGTTCACGGCAAGCCTTCGAAGTCGCTCTAGCCCGGTTTTTCGGTTTCCTCTTCCCCCTGCGGTAATCTAATGCTCATGATTCGCGCGCCTGCCGTTGCCGGCCGTTTCTATCCATCCGATCCTCGGGAACTCGCTCGCCAAGTGGATGACTTCACTGGCGGCGCAACCGGAAAGACGCCCGCGCTGGGATGCGTGGTGCCACACGCGGGCTATATGTACTCCGGCCACGTGGCTGGTGCGGTGTATGCGGCGCTCGACCCTCCGGCCCGATGCATCCTGATGGGCCCGCGTCACTATCCGCAGGGACAACCCTTGGCGGTTCTAACGGCCGGAAGCTTTTCCACTCCGCTGGGCGAGGCGCAGATCGATGAACCGCTGGCGGCCGAGCTGGCGCGGGCCTGCCCGCTGTTGCGGGAAGACGCGGTGGCGCACGCGCGCGAGCATTCGCTCGAAGTGCAGTTGCCCTTTCTACAGCGGATCGTTGGCGACGGCTTGCGGTTCGCGCCCGTGGTGCTGGCGACGGATCGCTACGGAGTGATGGAGGATCTGGGGCAAGCGGTTGCCGAGGTGGTACGGGTGCAGGCCGAGCCGGTGCTGGTGATCGCGAGCTCGGACATGAACCACTACGAGAGCGACGAAATTACGCGTGTGAAGGACGAGCGAGCCATCGCGCGCGTGCTGGCTCTTGATCCGCGCGGGCTCTACGACACGGTGCGCAATGAAGGCATCACGATGTGCGGCTACGCGGCGACGGTGGCCATGCTGGTTGCGATCGTCGAACTGGGCGCGAAGGATGCGAAACTGGTCCGCTACGCAACTTCGGGCGACGTTTCCGGCGACCGCGACCAGGTGGTCGGGTACGCCGGAATCGTCATCTCGTAATACGGTACGCGTAAGGGTCTAACGCCGGGCGAGCGCAAACTTCGAGGACTCGGCGCCGCGTGCAGCATGCGGTGCGTATCCATGGAAGCGCGCGACTCCCGCCGTCAACGTCAGCAGCGTGATTGCCGTAACGACCACCGCTGCATTCAACCGGCGCGATCGCTGCCGCAAACCCAGTAGGGCAATGCCGAGACAAAAGACAATCGTTAAGGCAATCGCGCGAACAGCCGGTTGCCAATCGCGAACGTCCATCCGCCGCAACAGCGCAGGAGCTACTGGAGTCGGCGGCGGAACATCGACGTCGGGAGCTGCGGCGAATCCATGCGCCGCGATTAGATTCTCGACATTGACCGAGCCGAGACCAGTAGCCAAGTCATAGCCCGTGCTCGCGCTGTAGCCGTTCTGGATACCAATGGCCGGGGTGCCACCGCTGCCGCCCCCACCACCGCCTCCGCCATTGCCGCCACCGCCGCAGCCGGCATTGGCGGTGAATGCAACCGCTGCGAGAAGCGCCAGCGCCGTCGTCCACGCGCGCGAGCGTCCCCGGAAACAGATCAGCATCAGCCCGACGCAGAATGCACAAACAAGCGTCACGAACGTCGTCGGTGTTGGCCCCTTCACGCGCACAGCCGGCGGCACCACCGAGGCGTTTGTGGTGCAGTCGGGCGAACTCGTGACGCAGGGCATGGCGATCGTCCCGGTCGTGATGTCATTAAACACGCACGTGCTATGAGGCTGAGGATTGTTCGTATTGCAATTCGCCGCAAATTCCGCCTTCGCAAGCGAGTACAAAACGGTGTCGGGATTGCCCTGCCGCGCAAGAGCGTTGTTCTGAATGACGAGCGCCATGATGCCGGCAAACACCTGCGTTGAAACGGAGGTTCCACCGACTTCGAGGAACGGCCCGTTGCTCAAATTACAAGCGGCACCGCCATCCCCTGAAAAGTCACGTTCGCAAACAACGTAGAAGCTCGCCGAGATTTCTCCGTCCCCGGCAAACAGAGAGATGTCCGGGATGTCGCGCGTGCTGCCCGTGGTGACGCCATTCTG
>Ga0209006_10003646_pt1 | contig 14004 bp, 14 predicted proteins | sample JacPin_JW_Ref_O2_FD_188567 | JGI IMG/M metagenome (GOLD analysis project Ga0209006, IMG submission 188567) | Forest soil microbial communities from Algoma, Ontario, Canada - Jack Pine, Ontario site 1_JW_Ref_O2 (SPAdes) (version 2) | ecosystem: Environmental > Terrestrial > Soil > Boreal... | reverse complement strand
ACCCTTCGAAGCGCGCGGCGCCCTTGACGCCGCTGCGTCCCGCGAAACGATCGGCGAGACTCTCATGCCCGCCGCCCAGAATATTCACGCCAAACGTCTCGCTCGCGCGAAGCGAAGCGAGGGTCGAGGACGTGAGGGCGATGCAAACGATCAGGGAAGGCGGTTCGAGAGACAAAGAGCATAGCGAATTGGCGGTACAGCCGTTCCGCTGATCGCCCCGACCCGCGGTGACCAGAGCAACGCCGCTGGCGAACTCGCGCATGGCGAGGCGAAAAGCGTCGCCCTCGCGCTCGGGCGTCGCGCCATTCGTCCGTTCCGTCCGCACGTTGAGACTGGGGCTTTCCAAATAGGCCATTTGCCGTTGTCCTTCTATCCGCCCACGGCGATCGGCGCTTCTTCGAGCAGCGCCGCTTTGCGCTCGGCGACAATGTCGAGCCAATTGCGATAAAGCTGGATCGCCGATTGGCGCCATGGCGCGTTGCCGGCGCCGAGAGCCCCGGCGCTCGGGAACCCCGTCATCAACTCGGGACGCCGCTCGAGCCGCGCGCGTTCGGCGAAGACCGCCAGAGAGCGCTCGACCTGCTTGGGAAAATAATTAACAGGAATGGCCGGCGGCGCCTCTTGTTCGCGCCGCAAAAAGCGATTCATATCGCGGCGATATTCGCGCGCCAGCGAATCATCTTCATATTCGGGATGGCCTTGCAGGAAAACAAACAGACTTTGCTGTTGCTTGATGAAAATGTCGACGCCGACTTCAGGATTATGGGACAACAATTGATATTGCCGACGAACAAGGTCTTGTGGCTTCAGTCCGTTGCGACGCGAATGAGGCGTCAACATCTTTGCTCTGAGGCCCGAGACGAGTTGCTCTCCGGCCGCAGCGTCGAAGTGGAAGACCCCCGAACATTTGGTAGGCAGAGGTTGGCGAACGATTCCGTCCAGATACAGCGCTCCCGCATGTGCCGCCAGGCACGACAGGATCGTTGAGGTTGTGTTCGAATTGGCCCAATCGATCAGGTCGGTAAGGGCCCGCCAATACGGCTCCTGAGTGAGGTCGGCGGCTAACGGTTCCGCGCCTGTTACGATCAGTCCGTCCAGGCGCCTGGCGCCAAGCTCACTCACGTCTTGATAGGCTAGCGTGAGGGTGGCGCGCGCCTCGCTCGAACGCGGAACGTCGCGCAAGGCAAAAAGATGAAGCCGAATGTCCATGTTTTCGGACGCGGCCGCCAGCAGTCTCGAAAACTGCCGCTCGGTCGCGAGAAGCGCCGCGTCCGGCATATTGTTGACGAGCCCGATGTCGATCCTGGCGCCAAGATCGCGTATTGAGCCCCGAGGAAGGCTTCGTTCGCGAATACGGTCGAGTTGAGCGACACCGTCGCGGGAGATGGGTTCTATCGTGACAGGCATTTCGGCTTACTCCGAGGCGCACGTTGCGCCGGCTACTGCGGCGCCTGGTCGAGATCCTCGATGCCAACGCTGGCGCTGATCTGGGCCGTCCCAGGGCGCTTCGTGGCGTTGTTCCGTCCAACGAGCAAACCCCTTGTCGGCGTGATGACCCGCGCCGGTGGAGACGCTCGCCCGGCAAGCGAGGAAGGTTTGGCGGTTGGCGCCTTCGGTCCGCAGACGAATATTGCCATACATGCGCAGCTCCCCAGCTTCCTGTAGACGTGCTTCCTGTAGATGTGCTTACGGCCGGATTCGTATTTCCAAAGTTCAATCTTCGCCACGGCGTCATCCAGAGCGACTGCGCTGACGCTTACGCGAAGAACATCAAGCGGAAGATGGCGGGGGTGCTCAAACGGCGGCCTTCCATACAAGCTTCCGCGCCTCGCTGGGATTCGCCAAGAGAGTTTCGAAATACGCGATGGTCCGGGTGAGGCCTTCGCGGAGCTGAACCTTGGGAGCCCAATGCAGGAGCTCGCGGGCGCGGGAGATATCAGGGCAGCGCTGCCTTGGGTCATCCTGGGGCAGGGGTCGAAACTCCAGTTTCGATCGCGAGCCAACCATAGACACGATAAGTTGAGCCAGTTCCTCAATAGTCACTTCGACTGGATTGCCAAGGTTAACCGGTCCATCCACACCGCCATCAACGTTCATCAGACGCGTAAGCCCTTCCACTAGATCGTCGACATAGCAGAACGATCGCGTCTGCGACCCAGAGCCGTAAATCGTTATGGGCTCATTGTTGAGGGCTTGAATGATGAAGCTTGAAACGACGCGCCCATCTTGCGGATGCATGTTGGGCCCATAGGTATTGAAGATTCGAGCGACCCTGATGGCCACTTGATGTTGCCGCTTATAGTCGTAGAACAATGTCTCAGCGCACCGTTTGCCCTCATCGTAACAGCCGCGCGGCCCCGCTAGATTGACGTTACCCCAGTAAGATTCGACCTGAGGATGAACGTTTGGGTCGCCATAGACTTCACTAGTGGAGGCCTGGAGGACGCGCGCGTGCAGGCGCTTCGCAAGCCCCAACATGTTAATCGCGCCGATGACGCTCGTCTTGGTTGTCTGGACGGGGTCGTGCTGGTAATGTATGGGCGAAGCGGGGCAGGCGAGGTTATAAATCTCGTCGACCTCGACGTAGAGAGGGAAGGTGACGTCGTGCCGGATGGCCTCAAAAGCCGGGTCGCCGAGCAAAGGTTCAATGTTGCGACGCATCCCTGTGAAATAATTGTCGACACAGAGAACCGCGCAATCCTGGTGGAGCAAGCGGGCGCATAGATGCGAGCCCAGAAAGCCGGCGCCGCCCGTCACAAGAACTCGCTTTTTCACTACGCATTCCCTTCGTAACTGGTGCGTCACACGCTTCTCAACCGACGCCGGCCGTGCTTCAAGACTCTGGCCGGTACGCCGACGAATGAGAACTGATCATTGGTGGTAGCCCGGCGAGCGCCTATTCGAACGGGCGGGGGGCAGAATACGCGGGGGGTAACCACGAATTGCCAGGTTCATAGCCATGTTCGTCCCGAACGTCGGGGGGCGTTGCCACTATTCTAGGCCGAAGCGGTGCGCCTGGCGTTAATATGGGCAACGGCGAGAAATCTTTGGGTGTGAGGTGGACGCAATGATTGCTGTTCGGAGAGCGATATTTGTCGCGCCAGGCTGGAACCGATGGAGTGCATGGCATCGATTCAAACCTGCGATAGCTCTGCTCGCAGCGATTGCGTTCTCATCGCCGGTGCTTGCCGATTCCTCGGGAGACATGCGAACCTACAACCTTGAGCCGGGCGATCGTATCGCTGTAACGGTCTTCGGCCAGCCCGAGTTGTCAGGCGACATAATGGTCGATGGCGCAGGCAATATATTGCTACCCTTCATAGGCGCGATCGAAGTCAAAGATCTGACCGTGCTCGACTGCCAAAAGCTCATTCACGATCGGCTCGCCGACGGGGTTCTCAGGGATCCCTCGGTTAATGTGCGCATCAGTGAGCTGCGGCCGTTGTCAATTCTTGGCGATGTAAGAGCGCCCGGCATCTACCCGTTTCGCTACGGTAGCTCTGTCCTCAGCGCCGTCGCCGCGGCAGGTGGCTTTGCGCCAGCCGAACCCGCGGCGATCGCGGACTTTCTGTTCGAGGAGGGGCATGTGCGTCAATTGAGCCTCCAAAGGCAGGCTTTGCGCATTCGCCAGGCGCGTCTCGAAGCTCAGCTTAGCGGCAAGAACGAATTTTCTCCGCCGAGCTTCGGTCCTGGGGAGGACAAGGAGGTTGCCGACATCGTCGCCAATGAGAAGGAGACGTTCGCCTCCCAGGCTGCCATGCTTCAGAACCGGATCGACCTGCTGCGTTCGCAAAAGCCGCGCATTGAAAGCGAGATCGTGGCTCTCACGTCGCAGGTTGCGACGTCGAAGAAGCAGCTCGCGCTCACAGCGCAGCACGCCGATGATTATAGCCGCCTGGTTAAGCAAGGTATGGGACTTTCCAATGAGGACATGCAGCTCAGGATTGCTCAATCCAACCAGGAAAATGAGGTTTGGAGGCTGACGGCTGACGTCTCGCGTCTGCAAATGGATGCCGGCGAACTCGATCTCAGGATCAGCGACGCCGCGGCGTCGTTTCAGACGCAAGCCGAAACCGAGTTAAGGGACGTGCGCGAGCGCCTTAGAGACCTGGATGTTACGCTACCGTCCGCGCGGGCGCTCCGGGAGGCCAAGATGCAGCGAGCCGGCAGCCTGGGAGGTGGTGAAGCCGCCCTCTCCATCAAGATTACGCGCACCCGACAGGGGCAGGTTAGCGTCACTTCCGCAACCGAGACTACGCCGCTGGAGCCTGGCGACGTCATCGACGTCAAAAAGTTGCCTGCCTCGGCGGAGGGCGTCTCATTGGGGCAGGCCGGCGCTTCCTCCTATCAGGTTGGAGATAGTGCGAGTGAAGGTCCGGCGGCCTCGATCGCCTCCACTCATTAGCCAGGTGTCGCGCAATGGGAAACCATGGGGCGCATTCGGGCCAATAGGCGGCGCGCCGCTGAGGGGCGTGGATTGGATGGTCCGTGACTTATAGTTCAGTTTCCCCGACGACTAATTTGAATGACCGTTATCTTGGGCTCCTTTCAGGAGTTCTCCTTGGATACGCGCTGCTTGGGAAAGGCTTCGCCTATATTGGACTACCGCCCCTTTTTGCCGGCGAGATAACCCTGCTTTTCGGTTTGGTTGTTTCGTTGCGGACAAAATGTCTCCTAGCCTCGTTTACGACATTTCCTAGTCTCGTTCTTGCGGCGACTATGTGCTGGGTTTTGGCGCGGACGCTTCCATTTGTGGGTGTTTATGGCTTCGATGCGTTGCGGGACAGCGTTGTGATTATGTATGGCGTTTTCGCCTTCATAATGATTTCGCTTTTAGTCGAAGATGACCGCCGGGTAATCGCTATCATTCAATACTATGGAATATTTGCGAACAGTTTTGTCATTGCGATTCCCTTCGTGTTTTTAATTCAGCGCTTTATGGCTGACTACATTCCAAACGTGCCAGGCACAAATATTCCTATCCTATGGGTCTCTCCCGGCGAGCTAAACGTTCATTTGACGGGGGCGGTTGTCTTTGTCCTCGTAGGTTTTCGTAGAATCAGCACAACCTGGATTGTTTGTTTAATAGTCGCGCTAGTGTTGGCGTGCGCTTCCAGTCGCGCAGCAATACTTGCGTTTATTCTTCCTGTTACGTTCGCGGTTCTCATGCTTGGCAAAGTGCGCCAACTGGCGATGGCGCTCGTTGCGGGCCTTGCGATTTTCGCTGCAGCCTACGCGGTCGAGACAAGTCTTACGACCTACCAAGAAGCGACCTATTCAGAGGAGCGTTCGCTCAGCGCACATCAGATCGTCGACAATTTCTCAAGCATTTTGGGCAAGTCGAATGAACAGGCGGCGGGCACGGAAACATGGCGGCTCGATTGGTGGAAGATCATCATAAACGACACGTTGTTTGGGCCAGATTTTTGGAGCGGACGCGGGTTCGGTTTAAATCTCGCCGTTGCTGATGGCTTCGAGGACGGCGCCCATCCTGAACTTCCCACGTTGCGAAGTCCTCACAATGTGAACATGACGATATTGGCCCGCGGCGGCGTGCCGGGGATCGTGCTATGGTTGCTGTTTGTCGGCTCGTGGCTGTGTGTCGTCATCCACGCTATGCTGACCGCTCGCCATCATGGACGGACCGAGTGGGCGGCCTTATTCTTGTTCACCGCCTGCTATGCCGCGTCTTTTGTCATCAATGCCTCATTCGACGTCGCTCTTGAGGGCCCGGTGCAAGGCATATGGTTCTGGTGCGTGGTTGGCTTTGGAATAGGCTCAGTTCTTGTTTTCCGCTGCCAGCCGACGGAAGTTCCCGCGTCGTGCGAATATGAGTAGGCGCCTTCATCTCAGGGCAACATGCGATTGTTCCTAATAGCCGCCCTCATCTGCGCAGCGATGGTTGGGGTATTAACTGCAATGGGCGGACTGGCGTTCGTCGCCCCCGGCCAAAGAGGCGTTGCCGAAGCGCCCTGCCCGCGGGGCGCAATCGATGTGGTTCCGGGCCAGCCTATTCAGGATGCCGTCGATCGCGCAGGCGACGGCGCGGCGTTCTGCTTAAAGAACGGAATTCATAGGATGCAGGTCATCCGACCCAAAAAGGGTCAGAGCTTTCACGGAGAGGGCCATACGGTTCTGAACGGCTCACAATTGCTCACGACGTTCACTCGCGAGGGGCGTTTTTGGGTGGCGAGCGGGCCGGATCGATATGGTCAGAAGCACGGCGTATGCGCTACCGCCACGCCGGCGTGCGACCTACCAGAAGGCTTCTTCATCGACGATAAGCCATTCGCCCAAGTACTGAACAAGGAAAGCGTTGAGAACGGCGACTTCTTTTTAGATCACGAAAATGGGCGCCTATTTTTCGTCGATGATCCAACGAAGCGCAAGGTTGAGGCGACGATCGACGCATTCGCTCTGCAGAGCGAAGCGTCAAACGTCACGATCAGAAACATCGTCATTGAGAAATACGCGAGTCCTGCCCAAAGTGGGGCAATCCAGAGTCGTGCGGCTAAGAATTGGATCGTCGAAAACTGTGAAATCCGCTTGAATAGCGGGGCGGGAATTGGCGTTGGCGACGGCGCCATTGTGCGAGGCTCCAATATTCATCACAACGGCCAACTCGGCATCGGCGGAGTAGGTCGAAATATCGTAATCGAGAACAATTTGATCTGGGCGAATAACACGCGCGGATTCGATTTCACCTGGGAGGCAGGCGGGGTAAAGCTGGCGCTCAGCCATGGGGCTAAGTTCCGAGGCAACTATGTTCACGACAACGTCGGTCCTGGTTTGTGGTGCGATATCGACTGCCACGACGCGGTCTTCGAAGGCAATCTGGTGGAAAACAATTACGACACCGGGATTTTTTACGAGATCTCATCCGATGCAACCATCCGCGGCAACGTTCTTAGGCACAACGGTATCGCCCGCCGCGTGTGGTTCTGGGGCGCCGACATTCTTATCGCAGCGTCGCAAAACGTAAAGGTATATGACAATACGCTGACAGTGAGCCCCACTGGCTGTGGGATTATGCTAATAGACCAGAGCCGACAAAGGACGGACGGCAAGAAGTACAAGACTCAAAATAATACTGTTCGAAACAATAAGATGCTTTTCGAAGGATCCCCTTGCGCCGGGGGCGTGTCAGACGCCCAGCCGGGCGATGAGAACTACGAAATCATCACGAAAGGCGCCAACGTGTTCGACGGCAACCTATATCAGATTCCGCGAGCAGCCGATCCCCCTCGCTTTGCATGGGGGCACGCGATTTTCGATTGGGACGGACTGCGCCGGACGGGCGTAGAGCCGAACGGTCGATTAACCGAGTACTAACCATCCGACGCAATGCGCGCCTCGCATTTCGGCGCATTTATCAGGAGGCGTATCGATCTGGAAGCGCAGCGCAGCGCCAACACCGTCGGCATTTCAGTCAGGGATTGAAAAGAGAATGTTCAATGAGGTCTTACGGAATTGATTTGATCGAGGAGCCAGAGATCTTGCTGCGCTGCGGCCCTGACATTGCATCGGGCGGCGGCGACGAGAGCATCCGGAGCGTTCCGATGGGCGATGCGTTCGAACGAGCATCGCTTCAACCTATCGACCTGGAAATCGCGCTCGGCGTCGCGTAGCGCCTGTTTCACGATGTCGTCAGTGAGAAGGGCCGTGAGCTGAGCGTAGTCGCGATTGAGCGCCGCCTCCCAAACGAGAAGCTCGCGGTTGCTGCACTCTTCGGTCGCAGCGCTCGTTGACGCTTTTTCAAGACATTTGCTCGAAATGCGGCCGATGCAGGCGCCCGGATCGGTTCTCGCCGCCTGCGCATCGGCTATGCACGCCTCAATTGTCTTCACGTCGGCCGAGTTGGGTTGCCCTGGAATGGATGCGTGAGCGGGTAAAGCGACAATCGCAAGGATGCTCATAAAGGCCGCGCGGCGCGGAAACGGAAATCGATTGAGCATCACATGCCTCCCCGCTCGCGAGTTCAGGCCAATTCGCGATGCTTGCCAATCGGGCGCTGCCATTTTTCGCGTCATTACGCATAGCGCTGGTTGATGATGTGACCTTGGCCGGAGAAGGTCAAGGGACCTGATTGACAGACGCGGTTGCTGGCGTGCAAAGAGCACCGCCGTTAATTGCACAAAACGCTCCAGTTCGTCGACCGTGCCGGCACGGAATTTGCTGCGTGCTTCTTGGCGGCTCACAGTTGAGCATCAGGGCGTCAAATCGAGTGCCAAACATTCGCCACGTACTTGTCTTCTCCTTGACACGCGTCGCAGCATAGATTTGACAGACGGGGGCGGCGTCACGCTCGAGCTGGACCCAATATCGATCAGAGCTAAGCTCACTCTAACGGATTAACCATATAAAGTTGGGAGGGTTGAGGGCAAATTAACGGTAATGCTAACAATTGCCGTCATGAGGATTGGCTGGCAAAGCTTGTAGGAGGGGGCCAATGAATCAGATTGCGCGGCCGCCAGCCCGACTCGCTAGCAGCGAGTCACGACTGGGAATGCTGTCGTATCAGTCGCTTCAGCTTATCGCGGCGACCCTCGATATGTCTTTGCTCGTTTTGGCGTGCGTGCTGGGGTTCGCGATTTATCAATATTTTCTGAACGGCCAGTGGGCCTCGCCAAATGATGGCCTTGGCGTCGGTTTTCTGGCCGGCGTTTTATTCATTGCGCTGTCGCGTTCCCGGGGCCTCTACGAAATTCAGGCCCTTCTCGCGCCCGAGCGGCACGTCAAGAATATCTGGGCGATCCTCGCGGTGACGCTTCTCGTGCTCGCCAACATCATGTTTTTGCTTAAGGTTGGCGTCGAATATTCGCGAGGCTCCATCATCTGTTTTGGAGTTCTCGCCTTCGCATTTATTACCTTGGGACGCCTATCGCTTGCTCATATCGCCGCCATAGGCGTGCAAAAAGGCGTCGTTACCGGAAGAAGGGCCGTGACTGTTGGCGAATCGTTGGAATTGGAGAGGTTGGCTCCTTCCGACTTGCGACGCTTCGGAATTGAGGAGATGGCTCGGATTGGCGTGATCCGGAGCAACGACGGCAAGGGGCTCAGTGAAAGCGCGCGAGGTCGGATAACTTCAGCAATTGATCTTGCGCGGCAGCTTAATGCCGCCGAATTCGTATTATTGGTGCCTTGGGCCCAGGAGCGGTTGCTCGCGGAAATCAGCGATTTGCTGCGCCCCTCTCCGCTGCCCGTCAGACTTCTTCCAGATTTAACGATCCGAAACATCGTCAGAAGCCAACCCAACGGCGCTCCGGACGCTTTTCTCGCAGTCGAGATTCAGCGGGCGCCGTTAAGCCGATGGGAGCGCTGTTGCAAGCGTGTCGTCGACTTTACGCTTTCGCTCAGCGCTCTGGTTTTGCTGGCGCCCTTGCTCGTGATCACCGCCGTTGCAATTAAACTCGATAGCAACGGACCGGTGCTTTTTCGTCAGCGACGCTGCGGGTTCGACAACAAGGAATTCGTGATCTACAAATTTCGCACAATGACGGTGCTTGACGATGGCGAGAACGTCGTGCAGGCCCGCCGCGGCGACGCGCGCGTGACCCGCATCGGCAGATTGTTGCGGCGTTCCAGCATCGACGAGCTCCCGCAGCTCTTTAACGTCATCCGCGGCGACATGTCGCTTGTCGGGCCAAGACCTCACGCGATGGCCCATCACGATAAATACGGCGCGCTGATCGCCAGTTATGCCCTTCGACATCATGTAAAGCCTGGACTGACAGGCATGGCTCAGACGAACGGCCTGCGCGGAGAGACCCGCCAACTTGTCCAGATGGAGCGGCGTGTTGAACAGGACCTCTGGTATATCAATCACTGGTCGCTGATGCTCGATGTGACGATCATGGCGCGAACGTGCCTCGTTGTGCTGAGCCAGGAAGTCTATTAGGTCGAAATCTTCTTGATCCTGATGGCGTCAACTCGCGGCGCGCCAGGAGCCTCATCGGCTTTGGGGGAGGAGCCGGAACCGCTATGCCGGCTTCTTCATGTCGGCGATCGGGGCCTGCCGAACGGCCGTTCGCTTCTGCGTTCGGGGCGCGTCGGCGCCAACCAGCCCGAGCGCCGGGTTCCAAGACGATCTGCATAAGCGCCTTCGATCAAGAGGGCGTCTTGCTCGCCGCTACGCGCAACAGATTGGGCGACCTAAATTCGGTCACCAGCTGTTTAAAATTGGGGCAAGCGCCCTACGCGACGGAGGGAAGAATCGACGGGCGGAGCTGCAGTCCGCAAGCGCCCGGAAGGACCATCTTCTTTCAGACTCGTGAGGTCGGAACGGTAGCCGCTCTTGAAGGATATAGAAAAGTTGACGCGAACAATCCAACAAAATAGCCAACCTGAAGGAGGACGAGACCGACAATCATCAGGATTGATGCGTGCCCGAAGCCAACGTTGGCCGCCATCACGCCACTCGCCAGCGCGACGCCAAAACTTGCAGCCGCCAGCGCATAGCTATTTAAGAACATGCCCATTATAAGGCCGGCCGCCGCCAAGCACGCTAGCGTCATCATTGAATGGTTTCCACTTCAAAACCGGTAGCAGAATTGCTGTGCCTTTCTAGGGGCTGATTTCCTAACAACTTCGTTGTTTGATCTCGTGGAAATGCCGGCCGGACGGGTTCGGCAGAATCCATTTCATCGGGGTGGTTCATACTTCGCTAAAGCGAATGTGTGAATTCATGTGCTGGCGTTACGGACTTCGGCGCGACATGAGCGCGCAGCGGAGTGGAAATGTCGGCCAGGATGACGCCAGATGCAATCAGTTGGGCCCCTCAATCGGCACAATGCGCATTTTCTAGACACCGCGCGACGCGCGCCCGAACAAGCCCCGCCCATGGATCGTTCTATCGGCGCGGCGCTTCACCGCGTCGCGCATTCCACCTTCGCCTTACACGCCGCCGATGCGCCGTGCTTGTTGTGTCGATGGCGAATGCGGTTCAATTGTCTGGCGAGCGCGCCCTCCACACTAAATTCGCCGACTGCTTGTTTCGCGCGAACCGATGGGCAATCCTGTTGCGCTATGGGAAATTCACCACCCGAGGTCGCCTTTCGATTGGGTGAAGGGGCGAATCAAACTGGGACCAAAAAATGAATGTGCCGCTGCGGGAGGGATTGCTCGCCCTTGTGACACTCTCGACCTCGGCGGCCTTTGCGGGGTCATCAGTGCGAATGGGCTTTGGGTTTTGCCCCCCGCCGCCGCCGCCCGCCTGCATGGACGACAACAAAGTTTACGATAATGGTCCTGAAACGAAGGATTGTCAGGAAAAAGTATCCCACTACGTCGCCAGCGTTTTTGCCTATCGGGCATGCCTTCTGCGCGAAACACAAAGGGCAGTCCTTGAGGCGAACACAGTGATCGATCATTTCAAATGCGGATTGAAATCGAAGCGCCGTTGCACCGATGAAGAAGTGCAGCAAAACAAGTGACCTCGTCCGAAGCTGTTGACATCGGAGCCGCCGCCGGACCCCACCGTTCGCCGAACGATGGCGGCCAACAGATCGCGACCGCAGTCGCCAGCGACTTCTCGCGTTTACTGCGTTGCACAAATGCAACGCGACCCTAGAAAATTCTCGAGTTCTTATTCGTGCTCGGGCTAACCCATTGATCTTGACCGCGTCGCCAATAAAAAATGGCTATAACCACGTTAACCGTGATCGCGATCTGATCAATCCTAACGATCTACCGTCTTCCGCCGCCGCGGAAATTCTGTTAACCAGAGGACTACATAAGGCCGGGAAATCCTGGTGTTGCGGGTTGGGGGATCCGGTTGCAGAAAGCGTGGGCGAGATACACGAGATATTGCGGCGGCGCTTGCCTTGCGCTCGCCCTCGCGGCCTGTTCGTCGCTACCCGATAGTGGGCCGTCGCACCGCGACATCGAAACTAACGCGACCGACTCGCTCTTGGGGAGGAGCCGGATCTTTGATTACGCCCTCGTCGATTTAAACAGGAACATTCTGCCCTTTATCGTCGATCCTGGTCCAGGTTCGCTCTTTCATACTTTCGGTGCGGGTCGAGGACCGGCGCCGGAAATCAGGGTCGGAATCGGCGATACTGTCCAGGTCACGCTGTTTGAAGCGCAAGGAGGCGGCCTCTTCATTCCGGGAGACGCGGGCGCCAGACCCGGAAATTTCGTGACGCTTCCGGCTCAAATCGTCGACCGCAGGGGCTACATCACCGTCCCCTATGCGGGGGAGATTCTGGCTCTGAATCGGTCCACGCCCGCGATTCAGCAAGACATCGTCAACAAGCTCAAGGAACGTGCGATCGAGCCGCAGGCGCTCGTTACCATTACTTCTCAGAGCTCAACGGATGTCACCGTCGTTGGCGAAGTGAACAAGCCGGACAAGATCGCCATCAACCAAAACGGCGACAGGGTGCTTGATGCAATTGCTCGCGCCGGCGGGATCAAGGAGCAGGGCTATGAGAATTATGTCACCCTCCAGCGTAATGGCCTGAAGGGAACGGTCTACTTTCTCAATTTGGTTAAGGATCCAAAGGAGAACATTTTCGTCAAGCCTGGCGACGCCATTTATGTTTCGTTCTATCAACGTGCGTTCACCGCTTTCGGCTCCGTTGGCGCCACTGGCAACGGCCTATCGGCTGCCTCCGCGCAATTTAAGTTCCAGCAGGAGAATCTGACGCTCAACGACGCGGTCGGCAAAGCAGGCGGCCTGTTGGATAGTCGTTCCGATCCTGGCCAGGTCTTCGTCTACCGGCTCGAAAACCGCGCCGCGCTTGAAAAAATGGGTGCGGACATCTCGCGTTTCCCACGCGACAAGGACTCAATTCCGACGATTTATCGGGCCAATTTCCGCGATCCTTCGGGCTTTTTCGCCTCGCAGAAATTTCCAATGCGTGACGGCGACGTGATCTATATTGACAACGCCGATGAGGTCGAGGTGGCGAAATTCCTAAGCTTGATTACGACGGTGACCGGCCCCACGAGTTCGGCCGTCGCGACGGGCGCGCTTGTTAAGGCGTATCCGTGACGAAAGAGCAGCGGGCGGGGCTCCGATCTAGCCTAAGTTGAGGTCCGCTCACGCCTATGCTGTCATCGTCCGTACAACACGTCTGAACCAAAGTGAAAAAGCAAAGCCTGGATGTTGTGACGGACAGGAGAGCGCTGTGACGCCGGCCGGTTTTCGGCGGCGTCGCCCCGTCCAAGGATATTCAAACAGAAGCGGCCGCGGCGGGCGCCGATCGCTGCTCGGGCTGGCTGGCCGGGCGAGGCTTGAGAAACTTTGGCATAAGAAATGCTCGAATGGCAGTTCCGGCAACTTTTCTTTCCGGTCGTGTCAAAACGAGGCGCTGTGATAAGCGCAACAAGCCGCCGGTTAACGGCAGTCTTTGATTATTAATCTGCGAGGGAAGAAGGCAGAGATTGTTCCAGAATTAGCATAAGGCGCGAGGTATCGTATTGAATAGCATCGCATCGACCATCCCCGCGAATCCGCTGCTGACACCGAAGTCGAACTGTCGAGAGTTTCGCCGCAATCTCGGCTCAAATACGTGTTCCAACGTTGCGAGCGCGCGTCGTCTCTGGCATGATGGAAAGCGGAACTAACGGATGCTGAAACGCGTCGAGCCGTCGCAAAGTACAGCGCCTGAGGTTGGGGTTGTCGCGTCTGCGGGGCTCATCGATCTTGACCACCTTTGGGCGGCTGTGCGGCGGCAGGCGCGCGTCGTCATGGTCGCCGCGTTCGTTGGTCTGCTGTTGGGCCTCGCCTACATCTTTACCGCGGTTCCGCAGTATACTGCGACGAGCAATATTCTGATCGACAGCCAGAAAGACAAGAAAGAGTTGTCGGCATCGATCGCCGAGTTGGCCTTCGATACGAGCGCCATCGACAGCCAAGTCGAGGTTCTTAAGTCGGAAAAGATCGCGCTGACCGTGATCGGGTCGTTGAACCTCACGCACAACGCCGAATTTATGGGCGGGCGGGGCTCGTTCATTGGCCAGGCGTTCGCGACGGCAAGGTCGGTGTTTGATATCAGC
>Ga0209006_10003645_pt1 | contig 14005 bp, 8 predicted proteins | sample JacPin_JW_Ref_O2_FD_188567 | JGI IMG/M metagenome (GOLD analysis project Ga0209006, IMG submission 188567) | Forest soil microbial communities from Algoma, Ontario, Canada - Jack Pine, Ontario site 1_JW_Ref_O2 (SPAdes) (version 2) | ecosystem: Environmental > Terrestrial > Soil > Boreal... | reverse complement strand
GAGGATTTGCTCGGCTTTTACGAATATGACGATGAAGGCGTGAAGGCGCATCGCGTGATGATGGTCGATCACGGGGTGTTGAAAAATTTTGAGATGTCGCGCTCGCCGCTTGTTGGATTTCCGCATTCGAATGGGCACGGGCGGCGCCAGCTTGGCGCATTTCCGGTTTCGCGACAGGGCAACCTGATCGTCGAGAGCAGCAAGACGATGACCGACGCGCAACTACGGGCGAAGCTGATCGAGTTGGTGAAGCAGCAGAACAAGCCGTATGGGCTGCTGATCGACGATATCGCGGGCGGATTTACGTTTACGGGACGGGGGCAGCCGCAGGCGTTCCAGGTGCAGCCGCTGGTTGTCTATAAGGTGTTTGCCGACGGTCGTCCGGATGAACTGGTGCGCGGCGTCGACATCGTGGGCACGCCGCTGGCGTCGCTGACGAAGATAGTGGCGACCGGCGACAAGCAGGAAGTGTTCAACGGATATTGTGGAGCGGAGTCGGGCTCGGTGCCGGTATCGGCTGCGGCGCCGGCGATCTTGACGAGCGAATTGGAAGTGCAGAAGAAAGAGGCTTCGACGGATCGGCCGCCGATTCTGCCTTCGCCTGCGCAAGATGCGGCGAAGTCGGGAGGTGCACAGTGAAGCGCCGAACGACGTGGATGGGAGTGGCAATTGCTGCTGCGGCGATGAGTTGGTTTGTGCCGACTCGCGCAGAGGCAGCGGGCGCGGGTGCCGCAGCGAAGGCCCAGGCTGAGGCGGCGCAGGACAAAGACCAGACGCTGCACGCGATGCGCGACGAAATGGCGCGTTCGAAGACGCGGCTGGAGCTGAATATTCCCGGCACGAATGAGCCAGTGAAGCCGTACTACATCGAATACCGGCTGCTCGATCTCGACTTCAAAGAGATTACGGCGCAGTTCGGCACGTTGCTGAGCAGCACGCATGTGCGTCAGCGCTTCATGGACGTCGAGGCGCGCGTAGGAAATTACAAGCTCGACAGTTCGAATTTCGTCGGCGAAGACGGATTCCGCGGATTCATCGGCTCGACGGGGTCGGTGGGGATCGATCACGATTACGATTCGCTGAGGCAGGATTTGTGGATCGCGACGGATCAGGCGTTCAAAGAGGCGGTCGAGACGTATTCGCGCAAGCAGGCGTATCTGAGCAGTTTGGCGCGACAGTCGGACATCGACGATTTTTCGAAAGTGCAGCCGGTGAAAATTGTCGAGCCGTTGGCGACGCCGGATTGGACGAATCGCAACTGGGATGAAGAGGCGCGGCAGACTTCGGCGACGCTCCGGCAATTCCCCGAGATTTACGAATCGCGCGTGACGTACTACCTCGTGTACGCGACGGAATATTTGATGACGAGCGAAGGGACGGAAATCCGGACCAATCGTACGTTTGCAGCGATCGAGTCTGGCATGAACACGCTCGCGCAGGATGGAATGCCGCTGAATCACTTGTACGCGACGTACGCGCCGCGGCCGGGAGATTTGCCGAACGTCGATGCGGTGAAGAAGGGGCTGAACGTCACGGGCAGCGAGCTGATGATGCTGCGCGCGGGGTCTATTGCGCAGGATTACACGGGACCGGTGCTGTTCGAAGCGCGCGCGGCGGCTCCGCTGCTGGCGCAGATTTTCGGGCCGGCGATCAACGGGGCACGGCCGCCAATTTCGTTTCAGCCGATTTTTGAGCAGATGCTTGGGAATCTCGGCGGGAAAAGCGATTGGACGGGACGCATCGGAGCGCGCGTTTTGCCGACGAGCGTGAGTTTGATCGATGATCCCGGCGCGAAGGATTACAAGGGCACGCCGCTCATCGGTGGGTATTCGGTGGACGATGAAGGCGTGAAGGCGGAGAAGGTCGACGTCGTCGAGAACGGAACGCTGAAGGAAATGTTGATGTCGCGGCGGCCGGGCAACGATTCGAATCAGTCGAATGGGCACGGGCGTTCGGCGCTGCTGGCGGATTCCAAGCCGACGATGAGCAATTTGTTTTTCAAATCGACAGAGACGATGTCGGCGGCGGATCTGAAGAAGAAATTTTTGGATGAGTGCAAGGCGGAGAAGCTACCGTACTGCATCATCGTGCGCGAGATGGATAATCCTTCGCTGAGTTTGCTGCATCAGGAGGATTTCCAGGAGCTGCTGGCCAGCTATGGTGGCGGCGCGGGCACGGGAGATCGGCTGCCGCTGCTGGTTTACAAGGTTTATCCCGAAGATGGGCGCGAGGAAATGATTCGCGGCGCGCGGATCGTCGGAGTGACGACGCGTTCGCTGCGGAATCTCGCGGGAATCGGCAACGACGACTACGTTTACAACTACATGCAGAGTCAGATTGCCGGCTTCTCGGGCACGGCGCTTGGTGCGTTTGGCGCGGCGAATGGGAATGGCGGGCTGCCGGCGTCGATGGTGGCGCCGTCGCTCCTGTTCGAAGAGCTCGAGGTTCGCGGGGCGCGCGGTGAGCCGAAGCGGCTGCCGTTGCTTCCGGCGCCGCCACTGAACGCGGCGAAGTAATCTGCTCGCTCGGACTTTACGTATCTGTCTGTGATGGCTGGGTCTACGGGTCTGAATCCGTTTATGCGGCCAGCCATCTAATTCGTATGAAAGACATCTCCAGACGCGGGTTGATTTTTGGCGGAGCGACGCTCGGCGGGCTCGGCCTCTTGTTTGGAGTGCAGCGGGTGTTAAGTTCGGCGTTTGCGGACGATGAGCCGACGCCGACTTCCGACGATCCGACTCCAGTCACCGTGATTCGTTTCAGCGACGCGGGTGAGCGCATCGGTCCCATCTCTGAGCCGCGCGTTCGCAAAACAAAGCAGGAATGGAAGAAGCAGCTCACGCCGCTGAGTTACGACGTCGCGCGCCGCGCGGGCACCGAATGGGCTTTCAGCGGCGAACTCGATAAACAATATTCGCCTGGGCTGTATCGCTGCATTTGCTGCGGCAACGCGCTGTTTGATTCATCCGCGAAATTTGATTCCGGGACCGGCTGGCCGAGTTTCTGGAAGCCGATCGCCGATAAAAACGTCTACGAACACAAAGATATTTCGCTCGGCATGGTGCGCCGCGAAGTGCTGTGCAAACTGTGTGATGCGCACCTCGGTCACGTATTTACCGACGGTCCTGAGCCGACCGGCTTGCGCTACTGCATGAACTCCGTCGCGCTGCGGTTCATTCCGCGGCCGTCTGCTTCCAGCCGACCGGCGGGCAGCAATACCTGAGTCATCTCGCGGTTGCCAGATCCCATTCCTCTTCGCCGCGCTGCAATATCGCGGAGCGATCTTCCGGCAAGATCCAACGCTGCTGAATCAATTTGTCGAGCGCGTTTGTGAAGTGCACGAAGTAGTCTTCGCGATCATCGTAACGGTCCGCGATCGATCTGCGCGGGTCGCGCGATTGGCGGCGGTCGGCCTCAGTTTTCGGAAATGGCACAAACGACAATTCAAACGTGACGCGCTCGTTTGGCGCGCCGATCGAAGGATCGCGCAGATTCCAGCTCAGGTAACTCGCCAGTGGAGCTGAGATTTCCGGCAGGCGCACACCGTCGCGCTCGTTGCCGTCGGCATCGATCGCGGGCACGAGAATCGGGAACGCCTTTCCCACCGTCGGCGGTTGCACGCTGAGAATTCCGTCGCGCCAGTTAGGGCCGAAGTCGATGCGATACGCAGCGGTGGCTTCATGCGGCCCGTGCAATCCGGGGATCGCAGGGGGATTGTACTTTTCAAAAGGAATCAGCGTGCCGTCGGCGATTTTCGGATAGCTGCTATCAGGTGGCAGAGTGCCATTTCGAACCCAAGCATCCATATTCACGAGCATCGCGCGCCAGAAGTAGCGAACCGGCAGCGGCGATTCAGGCTGCTGACCGTCGAGGTCATCCGTCCCTTTTGCTGGCGGAAAATAGCCACTGAAGTGCTGCAAACCTGTGAAGTGATAGATCCGAACGTCGGGCGAGATTGCGGCGTCGTGCAGGCCGTCGGGCGTTGTGTGGATCAGAGCGGCGGCGCGCCCCCAATACTCATAGGACGTATTCGAAAAGAAAATCTTCGGCACGACACCTTGCTTCGTCGCGACGTCGAGTAATCCGCCACTCTCGCCTGTCAGAGGGTCGGTTTCCGGCTGGTCGGTGAAAGGGAAGATGTCGGTCGGAAAGAAAACCGATGAGGTCGTCTGCGCGTCGCGCGAAGGTTGGGCAAAGCGATAGTTGAAGCTGCCGCGGCCCGCTCCGGCGACATGTGCCAGGACTCCGTCTAGTGCGATCCGGCCTTGTTCGTCGGCGTTGAATCCCTGATACAGGAGATCGTGAAGGAACCGGCCATTTTGCGAAATGCCCTCGCCGTAAACGCGCTGAACCGGCGTGATCGATTTCGGATCATGTTTCGCGTACGAGGCGAAATCTCGAAAGATCGCGAATCCGCCGCCGGCGATCACCGGATCGGCCACAACGTAAACGTACTCGTACAACTTTCCTGCCTGGAACCCGCCGTTTAAGTGAATGTGCCGATCGCTCGGCTGCAGCTTTCCGCCGACGGCATGTGCGAATTGCCATTGATCGCGCGGAATCGTGGTGCGCGGCGCCTCGCGCCAGTCCCGAACCGTGAGCACGTTTCGCGGATCATCCGGATTCGCGACGGGATATTCGGTTCCGCCGATTCTTCCGCCGTTCCAATGACCAAGCGGAATCTCGTCCGCTGATTTCGACAGCATCAGGTCGCCGCGCAACAGGCCGGTGATGGTCTTGCCGTTTTCCTTTGCAATCGGCGCGTAAAGTTTGAAACCGTCGGCGGAGTCCCATTGCCAGCCCAGACTCACAAAAGTAAATCCTTTGCGAAGCAACCACGCATCGCCCGCGTCGCGCTCGGCGTCCCAATCGCCGCCGTCCATGATGCGAAGAATCGCGGAGTGTCCGCGATTCGGGCTTTCGAGCAGCATCGAACCGTTACTCTTGCTCGGATCCTTCGGCTGGATTGCGACGAAATCCGCCGAGAACTCGACTTCGCCGTTTTTCAAGTTGACGGCGTTTCCGAGATCGACGATGCGCCGATTGTGCTCATCGCTGATGGCCAGCGAGATATACACGCGGCCGGTGATTCGCTCGTAGGGACCGGCGCTTCCGAATGATTGGCCGCTGAGAACGTCGGTGCGCGATTTTATCTCGACACGCGTCACTTTCGCCGACAACGAAAGTGGAGACATAAAACACAAAAATAAGAGGCACGCGCCAAGCCAACGAGTCCGTTTCATGGCGGCGAAGAATAGCACGACCGTAACCTCAGAATTCGGCCACTTGAGGTAGTCTAGGCAGCGGCCATGTCAGGCGATCTTTCCAGCGAAGTGCGCGAAAAGAAGCGGGCGGCGTTGCTCAGCGTCGGCTCGGCAATCGTGCTGGTTTCGTTGAAATCGTTTCTCGTGGTGCGCACCGGCAGCTTGGGCGTCTTGTCCGAAGCCCTGCATTCCGGGCTCGATCTTGTCGCCGCGGTCATAACTTTTCTTTCCGTCCGCGTGTCCGATGAGCCTGCCGACGAGAACCATCCTTATGGCCACGGGAAATTCGAAAATTTCTCCGCGTTCGTCGAAACCGCGCTGCTCCTGATCACCGCTCTCTACATTATTTTCGAAGCCTTCGAGCGGCTTTTCTTCCGCGCGGTTCACATTGCGCCGAGCATTACTGCTGTCATCGTGCTAGCGATTGCTCTCGGTATCGACATGACGCGGGCCCGCGCTTTGGCTGGCGTCGTCAAGAAATTCCCAAGCGAAGCGCTCGAGGCCGACGCGCTCCATTTTTCTACCGATGTTTGGAGCACGATCGTCGTCATCGCCGGCATTGGATTGGTGTGGGCCGGCGAGACGTGGGACGTGCCGTGGCTCATATACGCCGACGCGCTTGCTGGCTTGGGTGTCGCCGGCGTGATTCTGTGGGTCGGTTCGCAACTCGGCAGGCGAACGGTCGAAGCGCTGCTCGATACCGCGCCAAGGGGTTTGCAGCAGGAAATTGCGCACGCCGTCTCACGAATGGATGGCGTGCTCGATGTCGTCCGCGTGCGCGTGCGTCGAGCAGGGAATCGTCATTTCGTCGACGCCACCGTCAGCGTTCCGCGCACCGCCAGCCTAGAGCAGGTTCACCAACTGAGTGACGCCATCGAAAAACGTATCGGCGAAATCGTGCCGGCCGACGTGATGGTTCACCCCGAGCCGCGCGCTCCGAAAGGCGAGCACCTTTTCGAAGCGATTCGCGCCGTTGCGTACCGGATGGGATTGGCGATTCACGATTTAAGCGCGATCCAGCAGCAGAACATGCTCTTCGTCGAGCTTCACCTCGAAGTCGACGAAAATCTCAGCCTGCGCGACGCACACCGCAAAGCGACCGAGCTCGAAGAGGGCATCCGCGAGTTGCGCCGTGGTGCTCCGGTCGACGTGAACATTCACATCGAGCCGCTCGGCCGCCACATCGCAACGCCCGACACCGGTGTCGGCGAAATGAAGCAGCTCTCGCGCAACATCGAGACTTTTCTGAATTCGTTAACGGCCGAATACGACGAGCTTGTGAACTGCCACGACGTCCGCGTCCGCCAGGTGGAACATCGAATTTTGGCGTCATGTCACTGCACGATGAAGAGTGACTTGCCAATCACGACTGTCCACGACGTAACCGCCGCGCTCGAAGACCGCGTCAAAGAACATTTCTCGCAAGTCCACCGCGTCACAATCCACCCCGAACCGACCGAAGAAGCTTAAAATTCACTAAGGCCTAGGTTTCTGCCGATTGGACATAGTTCGAAGTGGCGCTGACATTCGGTGAGTCTCAATGAGAGCCAGAATCGATTCACGGGGCCGTATTACCATTCCCAGATCAATTCGTGAGCGGTTCTATCTGGAGCCAGGAACGACCCTCGAACTCGAAGATCGATCGCCAGACTTGCTGCTAAAGCCAGTGATTGTTAGAAAGAACGGCCACTGGGTATATGTAGGTGCAGTTCCTGCCGATACGAACTTGGACGCGCTAATCGACGACATGCGGGAGCAGCGTATCAAGGACATCTGGAATTCAGGCAGCGAATGACAGTCACCCAGGAGTTGAAGGCTGTTTGTCATCGCCGGAGAAAACTTGGGAGGCTAGCGCAAGCACGATGGGGAAGCAGACTAATACATACCGCGGTTCTGGCGTTTCGATCGTCGTGAGAAACGCCGTGCGTAGTACAACAAACAAAATCATCACCGCGAGCGCGGGTCTGACTGCCGTGCTCCTTCGCCACAATCGAATTGCACCGGCGATCGCTAGCCCGACGTAGGCGATGTTTAGCAGGAAAAACCCAACGGTCACACCCTGATCGACCTTGTCGTCCTGCCACGACTGCACCAGCGGAAAAACAGTTCCCGACACGGGTATCAGCTCGATCCGCGGCGTAAACCACATCACCGCAGCACGCGCCACCGGCAGCCAGACATAAGTCCGCAGCGGGTGCCGCGCCGTCCGTTCGCGCGCGACTCTTTCAAACGCTTCATCCTCATCTGCCGTCAGAGTCAGATCGTTGTTGTAAGGTTCGAGAATCGACGCGACGCGCTCTTTTTCCTCGGTCGTATCGAATGCATACGCCGGAAGATCGTCAACTTGAATCGCCTCATCGTCCAGCTTCCACGCTGCCAGATAGACGTCGCGAAACCGATACAGCCACGTCTTCTCCCAGCTCATGAATCCATACGGAATCAGCTCGCCCGGCAAATTCGAATACTTCGGCGCCAGCGGCTGAAAGTCATGCAGCGTAATCGCGTTGCGCACCGTCCACGGCACCAATGGAATCGCGCAGAGCAATCCCATCCCAACGACCGTCTGTATCCATCGTTTCGCCTCATGCTGCCGAAACAGAATCACCGCGAGCACGATCCATGCTGCGATCAGCAGCAACGGTGACTCCGGCCGAAACAACGTGCAAAGCCCTACCAGCAACGCCGCGGACCCTGCTAGATAACGATAATTATTCGCGCGCCACCACTCGCGCTTGATGAAAAGCCACCCGTTATTCCGCGTACGTCCAATCATCAAACAAAGCGGAATCAGCGCCGCCGCCGTAAAAAAAATCGCGAACACTTCGGTCAGCGTCACCGCCGTATAGTTCGCCGTAAACGGGCACAGCGCCGCCAGCCAGATTCCCGCCACAAACACGCGCCGCGCCGGCGCCTGATCGCTCACCATCAGCGCCAGAATCGCAGCCAACCCCGCAATCAACACGCACGAAGCCAGATCCACAAAAACCTGTGTGATCATCAGCGGCAAGTGCGCAGCATCTCCGGTTCGACCGGTAATCGCATAAACGATCGCCAGAAAAATCGGATATCCCGGCATCCGCAAATCGACAGGCGTGATCTGCCCGCCCACGTCCATCGCATACACGTGGTGCAGCAGCCAGTTGCTCGCCATTTGTTCGTATAAAACGGTATCGCCCGAATTTGCGGGAAACCGCAAAACGAAGAACAACCGCAGGCACAATCCAGCTACGAGCGCGACACCCGGGCTCGAGAAAATTCGCTTCATCAATGAACCGCATCTTACAATAGAGCAGTCGCAATCAGGCAGACGGACTCCACTGCCGGCGCTCAGGTGCCCAGCCGCATCGCAATTCGGAAAGGTTGAATGAAGGAACGCGGTCCAATTTTCTACGACGCAGAGCGCGTCCGTTGGCGGCGCACGCGCCGCGTCATGGAAATTTCCGGCGTGCTGCTGACGGCGCTTCTGGCCTACTTTTTCGTCAATATCGCCGCGAGCGTCGAACTCCCCGCAGGATTAGTTCCCGACACGCGCCCGATCTATCGCGCGCTCAAGATCAAAACCGGGCCGAAAGTCGTGCCGGGCCGCGAAGGACGCCACCAGCGCGTCCTAAATATCGGCAATGTCCCCGCTAGCTACGATCCGTTGCGCGCCGCTTACTACGTGAGTTGGGACTCCAACAGCCTCGCGTCGCTCAAGCGCCACTACAAGGATCTCGATGTCCTGATTCCTGAGCAGCTTCACGCGGTCAGTTCCGACGGCCAGCTTACGATCGTCGACTACGAACGCTATCAGACCGTCAAAGTAAGCCCCGAAGAAGCGATCTCGCTGCTCAAAGACGACAAGCTTCACCAGTGGATGAAGTCCGCCAACGTTGAGCTGCCCATCATGGGCCTGCTGAACAATTACGACGGCCAGGTTTGGCGCGTCAACGAAATGGTGCAGTTGCTGGCGAATCAGGAGGCACGGCACGGCCTCGTCCGTGAGGTCATCGAATACGCCGTCGAGGCGCACCAATCCGGCATCGTCGTCGATTTCGAGTCCATTCCCGATCAGTCGCAGGCCAATTTTCGAGAATTCGTGTCCGAACTCAGCTCTGCTCTCCACGCCGTCGGTTTGAAACTGATGGTCGAATTGCCGGCTCGCGACGATGCCTACGACTACAAATTCTTCGGCAAAGAGTGCGACGCGATCGTCCTGCTGAACTTCGATCAACACTGGGTTTCATCGCCGCCGGGCCCGATCGCCGCTCAGGATTGGTTCGTCGAAAATCTCCATCAGGTGATGCAGCAGGTCCCCGCCCAAAAAATCGTCGTCGGCGTCGCGAACTTCGCCTACGACTGGCCGCGCAAAGACGACAAGAAGTGGGCCTCAGCAACCGAATTCAGCGTGCAGGAAGCGCTGCTTCACGCCTTCGAATCCGAGACCGACATCGATTTCGACGACGCTTCGCTCAACCCGCGTTACTCCTACGTCGACGAAAACAATCACGAGCACCAGGTCTGGATGCTCGACGCGATTACTGGATACAACCAGCTGCGCGCTAGTGAACGTCTCGGCGTGCAAGGCACGATGTTGTTTCGCCTCGGCCACTCCGACACTTCGATCTGGCGCATCTGGGACGCGACGCGCCCCGACGACGCCATGCGTCAGCAGCTCATCGACATCCCGCCCGGTCCGGACCTTATTCTCGAAGGCAACGGCGATGTCTGGCGTTTCGTCGATACTCCAAAACGTGGCAAGCGCAGCTTCACCTACGACGCCGAGACCGATCTTTTCACCGACGAGAACTACGACGCGATTCCGCTCTCTTACGACATCGACCAGCTCGGCGCCGAAAAAAAGAAACTCGCCATTACCTTCGACGACGGTCCTGACCCGCGTTGGACGCCGCAGATACTCAACATCCTGAGGCAGAAAAAAGTCCCTGCCGCGTTCTTCGTCATCGGCGTCCAAGCCAGCGAAAATCCCGAAATCCTCAAGCGCGAGTACGACGACGGCCACGAAATCGGCAATCACACGTACACGCACCCGAATTTCGACGAAATCACGAAAACTCAAATTCGCTGGGAGTTAAACCTGACACAGCGCCTGATCGAGAGCACGATCGGCGTGAAATCGATCCTTTTCCGCCCGCCATACGGCATCGACCACCAGCCCGAATATGCCGAAGAAGTCGCGCAGCTTCCGATCGCGCAAGACATGGGCTACCTCATCGTCGGTCAGAAAATCGACGCGCACGATTGGCAGCAGCTCCCCGGTGGCGGCCAAATTCCCGAGCAAGAAATCATCGACAATATCATGCGCCAGGCCGAAGACGGCAACATCATCCTGTTCCACGACGGCGGCGGCGAGCGCAATCACACCGTGCAGGCTTTGCCGAAAATCATCGACGCGCTGCGCATCCAGGGTTACGAGTTTGTTTCCGTCTCCGACCTGATCGGCAAGACGCGCGCCGAAGTAATGATGCCGCTCACCACGATGGAGCGCTGGCAGGCGCGCGCCGATGGCTTCATCTTCGGAATCTATCGCTGGCTGCGCGCGGGAATCGCGACGATCTTCATCATCGGTATCGTGCTGGTCAGCGGCCGGGCGCTCATCATCGGCCTCCTCGCGTTCATCGAAAAATTGCGCCCCGACCATTTCGTGACGCTGGTTCCGCCGCCGCGCGTGACCGTCCTGGTGCCTGCGCACAACGAGGAATCCGTCATCCTGCAGACGGTCACATCGGTCCTCGCATCCGATTTTCCCGATCTGCAGATTATTGTTGTCGACGATGGCTCGACCGATCGCACTGGTGAATTGCTCGACAAGAATTTCGGCAGCGAGCCGCGAGTGCACATCATCCATCAGGTCAATCGCGGCAAATCGGCGGCGCTCAGCCACGCGATGACTGAGGCGCACACGGAAATCGTCGTCACCATCGACGCCGACACCGAGATCGAGCCCGACGCGATCAGCAAGCTGGTGCGGCATTTTTCTGACCCGAAACTCGGTGCTGTCGCCGGCAACGTCAAGGTCGGCAACCGGTCGCGTTGGCTCACGCGCTGGCAGGCGCTGGAATACATCACCAGCCAGAACATGGAGAAGCGCGCTTTTGATTTGCTGAATTGCATTACGGTCGTTCCCGGCGCGCTCGGCGCATGGCGCAAAGAAGCGATCGCGGCCGCCGGCGGCATCACCGCCGACACCGTCGCCGAAGACGCAGACCTCACCATCGCGCTCCGCCGCCTCGGCTGGCGCATCGGCTACGACGAAGAAGCGATCGCCTGGACCGAAGCTCCCGAAACCGCAGGCCAGCTCATTCGCCAGCGCTTCCGCTGGACCTTCGGCACGCTGCAAGCTTTCTGGAAGCACAGCGACACGCTCTTCCGCCCGAAATACGGCGCGCTCGGCTGGGTGGCACTGCCCAATATTTTTGTCTTCCAACTTGCCTTGCCCTTGATCTCACCGGTCATCGATCTGATGTTCTTCGGCTCGCTGCTGCTCTGGGCGCTAGGCCAAAAAGTCGCCCACTTGCCGCAAATCTGGACCACCGCCGACGTCGAGCGCTCCGTGCTCTTCTTCCTCGGCTTCCTGATCATCGACATCCTGACCTGCGCGATCGCATTCTTGCTCGAGCCTCACGAAGACTGGTCGCTGCTCATTCCAGTTCTTCTTCAGCGCTTCTACTATCGCCAGCTGATGTACGTCGTCTTGTTCCGGTCGGTGAAAGAAGCCATCAGCGGCCGCCCCGTCGGCTGGCGCGGCGTCGAAAAGGATCATCCCAGAGTCGTCGCCACCGCCTAGTCGCTGCCGAAACAGCTTCTCGCAAACCCCGCGCATCTCTGCGCTCTCCGCGTCTCTGCGTTGGATTTTTCTCTACTGTTTCCCCGCCTTCGCCTTCTCCACCATCTCCCGCACATCTCGGAGAAACGCCTGCGAATCAAAAACCACTCCATCCCGAATCGTATACTTCACACACTTCTCCTGAACCAGCTTCCGGTCCGCCCCCGCCCGCGCCACTCCAATTCCATAAAACACCTTCACATCCGCCAGCGGATTCTCCGTCAGCAAAACCATGTCCGCCAGATACCCCGGGCGGATCAGCCCCAACTCCGGATTCTTCACCACCTTCGCGCCATTCTCCGTCGCCGCATGAATCGCTTCCAGCGGAGTAAATCCCGCCTCCTCCAGCAACTCCAGTTCGCGAATCGTCCCAAATCCCCAAATCTCAAACAAAAATCCCGTGTCCGACCCAACCGCCACCACTCCGCCGCGATTCTTGTAGTCGTTCACAAAATCCATCCAGATCCGATACGCCTGCGCCCAGTCCGCTTCCTTGTTCGACGTCCACTCATAAAAATACGAAGCGTGATGCGCCGGATTCGGAAAAAAGGAATCCATCACCGCCGGCAGCGTGTACGTCGCGTGCCACGGCAAAGTCATCGCGCGCTCCACGTCGCGATTCGCTTCATAAATTCCAAACGTCGGCACCATGATGAATCCCGTCTTGTGCATCGAATCGAGCAGCGAGTCGATCACTTCGCCGTGCAATTTCGCTTCATCCGCTTGCAGCCACACGCGCCCCGTCTCCAGAAATCGATCCGGCTCGTTCGAATAGTTGTATCCCGGCGGCAGAATCTGAATGTTGTGCGATTCAAACGACGACTCCGCGTATCCATAGTGATGTTCGATCGTCGAAGCCCCATCCGCCGCCACGCGCACCGCATTCATCGGATACACGCCGTCCTGCCCGATGTGCACCGCCACACCCATGTTGTATTTCCGCGCGCGCGTCGTGATCGTCTGAAAAATGTCCGGCCACAATCCCGGCTTCCCCAAAATCTTGATGCCGTCCACTCCCAGGCTGTGCCACTCATCCACAATCTGATTCGCACCTTCCACCGTGCTCGACCTTGGATCGGCCTCGCGCCAGAACGGATACACATACATCCGCGGCGCCACAATCTGATTCGCCGCGATTTTCTTCTTCACTTCCACCATTTCCTTCGGCGAATCGTTCCCCACGTTGAACGTCCGCACCGTCGTCACGCCATGCCCCAAATAAAGTTTGTAGATATATTCCGCCGGCACATCCTTCGTCTCATTGATATGCGCATGCGCATCGATCAACCCCGGCGTTAAAAACATTCCTTTCCCATCGATCACGCGATCCGGCGCCGCCTGCTTCGGTTCGTGCGCCGCCTCCGCCTTCGACTCCTCGCGCGCAATCGCATCCGACGGCACCACCCGCACAATCCGATTGCCCTTCACAAACACATCCGCCGGCCCAAACGCCGGCGCCCCCGACCCATCAATCACCGTCACATCGCGTATCACGAGCGATCCATACGGCCCCGCCTGCTCAGCCTCGCCGCCACTCTGCGTCTGCGCCGCTGTGTTCTGCCCGGCCAGCATCACCAAACACAACGCGCCAACTCCACATACCTGCAGCCAACATGACCGCGCCATCCGCATATTCATTTCTCCTCAAATCCGTTGATCGACTTCACGCAGCACGAGCCCAGCCGACCGATGGAGCGGCATACTACCAGCGCCGTCACCCAGAACGCAGCGATTTTGGTTGTGGGTCGCGCCTTCAGGCGCGACATCAACCGATCAAAGCGTAGCGGCTTCAGCCCCTGAAGTCCTCGGCCGCGATATTTCGCCCAATCGCTGCGGATATTGCAAAATGACGTGTGCCCAATCCCACCCTCGTCATCGCCGTAATTTCATTCGCGATCTGGCTCTATCTCTTCCT
>Ga0209006_10003643_pt1 | contig 14007 bp, 10 predicted proteins | sample JacPin_JW_Ref_O2_FD_188567 | JGI IMG/M metagenome (GOLD analysis project Ga0209006, IMG submission 188567) | Forest soil microbial communities from Algoma, Ontario, Canada - Jack Pine, Ontario site 1_JW_Ref_O2 (SPAdes) (version 2) | ecosystem: Environmental > Terrestrial > Soil > Boreal... | reverse complement strand
CGACGAGATGGGCGTGCGGCCGACCGCGATCGCCGGCGCCTCGATCGGCGCGTTGATGGGCGCGGCCTATGCGGCGGGCCTTCCGGGCCGGGACATTCGCCACCACGTCATCACGTTGGCGCACGATCGCAGCGCGATCTTCCGCCGGCTGATGACCGCGCGCGCGGGAACGATCGCGGAATTCGTGTCGTCCGGGTTCGTCGCTGCGAACCTGGTCGACGCGGAGAAATTCTGCGCCCAGTTCCTGCCCGAAGCCATGCCCGAAACCTTCGAGGAGCTGCGCATCCCGCTGATCGTCGCGACCTCGGATCTCTACCGCCGCTGCGAGGTGCCGATCTCGTCCGGTCCGCTCAAGCCGGCGCTCGCCGCCTCGATCGCGCTGCCCGGCCTGATGCGCCCGGTGGTGATCGGCGAGCGCGTGCTGATCGACGGCGGCGCCACCAATCCGCTGCCGTTCGATCACCTGCGCGGACTCGCCGACGTGGTGGTCGCGGTCGACATCTCGGGCGAGCCGGCCGAGGAGCGGCGCGACCTGCCCAATCCGTGGGAGGCGCTCGTCATCACGGTGCTCGTGATGGCGAACGCCATCATCGGCGAGAAGCTCAAGCACAGCGCGCCCGACCTGATGCTGCGGCCGAACGTCGGCATCTTCCGCACGCTCGACTTCATGCAGGCGAGCGCGATTCTGCGCGCCGCCGAGCCGATCAAGGCGGAGGTGAAGGAGAAGCTGGGGAGGTTGATCGCGTAGGGTGGGCACGAGCTTGCGCGTGGGCAAAATCGCGAAGGGCGATTTTGCCCACCCTACGACCTGAACGCCGGCATCACGTCCTTGGCGAACCAGCGCAGCTGCTCCATGAACTCCTTGGGCGTGAGCCCCTCCGCCCAATGGATCATGAAGTGCTCCAGGCCGGGGTATTTCGCCGCCACCGACTTGATGCCGTCGATCACCTCGCCGGGCGGGCCGCAGAACCAGGCCTTCTGCGCCACCCCATCCTTGAGCGAGGGGGTGCGCGCCGGCGCGCCGGGCGAGCCCCAGGTGCGCCCCTGCTCGTCGGCGTAGCGCACGAACCCGAACGGCGCGAACCATTTAAAGCGCTCGTCATGCGCCGGCTCGAGCTTCTTCATCGCCTCCGCGCGGCTGTCGGCGAGATAGACGCCGGCGCCCCAGATCATGTCCTCGCCGAGCTCTTTGTTGCGGCCATATTTCGCGCAGGCCGCGTGATAGGCGCGCAGCACATCGTCGAGGATTTTTTCGCCGTTGAGCGTCACCATCGCCTTGAGGCCGTACTTCGCCATCATGTCGATGGTCTTGCCGCTCGCGATCGGCATCCAGATGTCGACCGGCAGGTGCTTTGGCCGCGGCACCATGGTGATGTCCTCGAGCCGATAGCCGCGGTACTCGACCGGCGGCGGCGCCTCGTAGAATTTGCCCTTGTGATGGAACGCCTGCTCGTTGAAGCATTTCAACAACAGCTGGAGCTGCTCCTCGAACAGCTCGCGGTTCTTGTCGGCATCAATGAGCGGCATGCCGAAGGATTCGACCTCGCGCGTGTGGTAGCCGCGGCCGACCCCCATGATGACGCGGCCGTCGGTGACGATATCGGCCATGGCGTAGTCCTCGGCCATGCGGATCGGGTGCCACATCGGCAGCACGTTGAAGGCGCAGCCGAACTTGAGCCGCTTGGTCTTGGTGGCGAGCCACAGGCCGAGCTGGATCAGGTTGGGGAAGACCTCGTAGCCTTCGCGCTGGAAATGATGCTCGGCGGTCCACAGCGCGTCGAAGCCGAGATCGTCCATCAGCCGCGCGACATCGCGCGCCGTGAAAAAGGCCTCGCGCAGGCGCTCGTCCGAATAGCGCCGGTCGTTCGCCGGCGTGCCGTTAAGGCCGATATTGTCGAGCTCGATCTGGCCGACATAGAGGACGTGGAAGTGCTTGATCATGGGCGTTTCCGGTTTGAGTCCCTGCGCGTTCCGCGCTGACGCTTGGAGAGAAGACTACGCGACCTCGCGGCGGCTCGGAAAGGGGCGCGACGCGAGGGCAAGTGCGAGGCTTCAAGGGGTGAAAAAGGACGAACGCGCGCAAAGCGAGTGGAATCGCGCACGCCCGCTACCGCCGCTCGGCGAAGAATTCGCGCAGCAGGCTTGCGGCCTCGCGCTCGCCAATGCCGCTATAGATCTCGGGCCGGTGATGGCAGATCGCGGCGGCGAAGAACTTGACGCCATGCTCGACCGCGCCGCCCTTCGGGTCACCCGCGCCGAAATAGAGCCGGCGGATGCGCGCGAACGAGATCGCGGCGGCGCACATGGCGCAGGGCTCGAGCGTAACGTAAAGATCGCAGTCGACGAGCCGCTCGCAGCCGAGCGCGGCCGCGGCCGTGCGGATCGCCACCATCTCGGCATGGGCGGTCGGATCGCGGTCGCGTAGCGTCCGGTTGCCGGCGCGCGCGATGACGCCGCTGCCGCGCACGATGGCGCAGCCGACCGGGACCTCGCCGGCCGCCTGCGCGGCGCGCGCCTCGTCGAACGCGACGTCCATGAAAGAGGGCTGCGGCAAGTGCTCGTTCCGGGGCGTGAACTCTGCTATCAGGCGTGCCTTATCGGTGAAACGAGCCATGTCCCGCAAGAGCGACGACCAGGAGAAGCCCGAGCGCCCGGAGCGCATCGCCAAGGCGATCGCGCGCGCGGGGCTCGCATCGCGGCGCGAGGCCGAGGCGTGGATTGTGGCCGGCCGGGTCGCGGTCAACGGCAAGGTGATCGCCTCGGCGGCGCTCAACGTGACGCCTGCCGATCAGATTGCCGTCGACGGCGCGCCGCTGCCGGCGCGCGAGCGCACGCGGCTCTTCCTCTACCACAAGCCCGCCGGCCTCGTGACCACCAACGCGGATCCGGAAGGCCGGCCGACCATCTTCGCCGCCCTGCCGAAGAGCCTGCCGCGCCTGCTCTCGGTCGGCCGGCTCGACATGGGCACCGAAGGCCTCCTGCTGCTCACCAATGACGGCGGGCTCGCGCGCGTGCTGGAGCTGCCGGAGACCGGCTGGCTGCGGCGCTACCGGGTGCGCGCGCTCGGCCGGGTGACGCAGGCGGACCTCGATGCCTTGCGCGACGGCATCACGGTCGACGGTATCCACTATGGCCCGATCGAGGCCGCGCTCGACCGCGAGCAGGGATCGAACATCTGGCTCACCTTCGCGATCCGCGAGGGCAAGAACCGCGAAGTGAGGAACGTGCTCGGCCACCTCGGCCTGCAGGTGAACCGGCTGATCCGCGTCTCGTTCGGCCCATTCCAGCTGCGCGAGCTTGCCGAGGGCGCGGTCGAGGAGGTGCGCACGCGGGTGCTGCGCGACCAGCTCGGCGAGCGGGTGATCGAGCAGGCGAAATGCGATTTTTCCGCGCCGATCGTCCAGCGCGCCGAGAAAGCCGAACCCGCCCCACCGCCGCGCGCCGAACGCGAGGGCGGCCGGCGCAACGATCGGCCGCCGCGCGAGCGCGAGGAGCGCCGGGGCGCGCCGGACGAGCGGCGCGGCCGGCGGGGACGCGGTGCGCGCGACCATCGCGGCAAGCCGGAGCGCGACGAGAAGCCCGGGCGTCCGCGGCGCGGCCACGCATGGCGGGCGGACGATGCGCCGCTGCGCACGCATTATCGCGGCGGCCGCGACGACGCGCGGATCGAGCGCGAGGATGCGAGCCGGCCGAAGCGCTCGGGTCTCCTCACCGACCGCAAAGGCCGCCGCGTCCCGGTCGAGCGGTTGGGCGAGAAGAAGAAGGAGGCGCGTCCCGATCGCAAGCGGCAGCCGCGCGGAGGGCGTCCGCCCAAGCGGCACAGTGGCGCCCGCCGCCCCGACCGCGCCGGCGGTCCGCGGCCATCGCGGCCGAAAGAGTAGATTATGCGCTCGCGCATGTTCTTATCGGCGAACCGGCGACCATCCCGGATCGGATCCGCGACGGGCTTTCGCCGAAACATGCGCTGATGCGCATCGTCGGCGGGCGGCTGCGCGGCCGCAATCTCGCGGCGCCGAAGACGCAGGCGATCCGGCCGACCAGCGACCGGCTGCGCGAATCGGTGTTCAACATCCTGGCGCATGCCTATGCTGACCCGGTCACAGGCGCGCGCGTGCTCGATCTCTTCGCCGGCACCGGCGCGCTCGGCATCGAGGCGATCTCGCGCGATGCCGCCTTCGCGCTGTTCGTCGACGACGGCGCCGAGGCGCGCGCGCTGATCCGGCAGAACGTCGATGCGCTCGGCCTCGGCATGGTGACGCGGGTGTTTCGCCGCGACGCCACGCGGCTCGGCGCCGCCCATCCGGTCGAGCCGTTCGGGCTGGTCTTTCTCGATCCGCCCTACCGCAAGGGGCTCGCCGCGCCGGCGCTCGCGTCCCTGCGCGAGGGCGGCTGGCTGACACCAGGTGCGCTGGTCGTGGTGGAGGAAGCGGCCGATGCGGGCTTTGCGGCGCCGCAAGATTTCACCGAGCTCGAGCGGCGGACCTATGACGATACGGTCGTCGTCTTCCTGCGGGCCGCATGATAGCCTGATCGGGCGCATGCATTCTTCTCCGGGGAGGCGGCCGTGCGCGCGGCAGTGATGCAGAACGGCGAGCGCCCGGTCTACGCGGGCTTCCGCGAGCCGGAAGCGACCGAGGGATCGCTCGTCGTCGCGGTGCGCGCCGCCGCGCTGACCGGTTTCGACCGGGTGGTGGCGCGGCGCGTCCACTACTTCAAGATGCCCGACGGCCCGTTCGTGATCGGCAAGGAGGGCGTCGCGCAGACGCGCGATGGCCGTCGCATCTACTTTACGCTCAAGGCTCCCCTCGGACCTTTCGGCTCGATGGCGGAGCGCACATTGATCGATCCCCGCTTCGCCTTCCCGATCCCCGACATCGTTGCCGACAACACTGCCGCCGCACTCGGCAATGCCGGGCTGGCGGCGTGGCTCGCGTTGACGTGGCGCGGGCGCCTCCAGGCGGGCGAGACGGTGCTGATCCTCGGCGCGACCGGCGTCTCCGGCTCGATCGCGGTCGCGCTCGCGAAGCGTCTCGGCGCCGGCCGGGTCATCGCGGGCGGACGCAACGGCGCCGCGCTGCAACGCGCCCGGCGCTTCGGCGCCGACGCAACCGTCGAGCTCGCGGCCGGGACCGACCTCGCGGCCGCCTATCGCGACGCCGCTGGCGGCACCGTCGATCTCGTCCTCGACTTCGTCTGCGGCGCGCCCGCCGAGGCGGCACTCGAGCTGCTGTCGACCCACGGCCGCATCGTGCTGATCGGCAGCCAGGCGGGGACCGGCATCACGGTGCTGGGCGCGCCGGCGCGGCGCGCGTGCGTCGACGTGATGGGATTTGCTTACTATCACGCGCCGATGGACGCGCAGATCAAGGCCTATGCGGAGCTGTGCCGCCTTGCCGCCGCGGGCGACATCCCGCTCGACATCGCGACGCGGCCGCTCGCCGAGATCGGCGCCGCATGGGACGCGCCCGCGGAGGGCGATCGCCGGCGGCAAGTGCTCGTTCCCGAATGGTCGGACGCGTAGGCGGCGCCCTCACGGCGCCCTGATGTCGGCCTTGCGAATGACATCGCCGTAGTCCTGGTACTGCCGGCGCACGTAACGAAGGCGCCGAGCGTGCGATAGGGCGACGACGCGTTGACCACCAGGGTCGTCGGGGTCGCGACGAGGCTGCAGATCGGCGCGAAGCCGGCGATCGCGTCGTAGTTGACCTTGTGCAGCTGTGGCGCGACGACGAAGGAGTTCGGCACCAGCAGCAGCGTATGGCCGTCCGGCGCGGCGCGCGCCACCGCCTCGGTGCCGATGATGGTGCCGGCGCCGGGCCGGTTCTCGACCACGAAGGTCGCGCCGGTCGCGCGCGCGATTCGCTCCGCAAGCTCGCGCGCCACGACGTCGACGCCACCGCCCGCCGGCAGCGGAACGATGATGCGGATCGTTGCTGCCGACTCGCCCGATGCGCGGCCTGATGCAACGCCGGCTAGCGCGAGCACCGCCGCATGCGCGAGACATCGACGACGCGCGAGCTTCGCCGCCACCATTTGCCGTCTCCCGGGCCGAGCCAAGCGTCGGGCGTCGAGCTTAGGGTCGCGGCACGCGCGCATCAACATGGGTCGCCACTCTGGCGCCGGGCCGCCGCGGGGCGATATGGTGGAAGCTGGCAGGTTTCCGGGAGCGAACGAGATGAAAAGCGGCAACGCCGGCGCAGCCAAGGTGGATTTCGAGAAATTCCGCTTGCGCCGCTTCGTCGAGCGCCTGATCGACCTCGGCGAGGTGGAAATCCACGACGAGCCGGTGCCGCTCACCGGGCTTGGCCCGATCATCGAGGCAACCGACAAGGCGGTGCTGTTTCGCCGGGCCGGACCCGAGCGCCTCGAGATGGTCGCGAAGACCGCGGGCAATTATCGACGCCTGGCCGCCGCCTTCGCGACCAGCGAGGACAAGCTGCACGACGAGTACTTCAAGCGGCTGGGCAACCTGCAGCCGCTGATCGAGGTGCCGTCGGACGCGGCGCCGGTGCACGCGATCAAGATCACCGGCGCCGACGTCGACCTCGCGCGGCTGCCGTTCCATGCCCAGCATGGGCTCGATGGCAGCTGCTACCTGAGCTCGGCGATCGACTACACAGTCGATCCGGCGACCGGGCGGCGCAATGTCGGCTGCCGGCGGCTGAGCCTGCGCAACCGCTACGAGGCGGGCACCAACGTGACGGCGCCGTCCGACTTGAAGCGCATCTACACGGCCTGCGTCGCGCGCGGCGAACGGCTGCCGGTCACCTTCACGGTCGGCGCGCACCCGCTCGATTTCGTCGCCGCGACGACGCGCCAGCCGGGCGACGAGCTCGCCCTGGTGGCGAACTTCCGCGGCGAGCCGGCGCCGGTGGTCAAGAGCCTCACCAACGACATCCTGGTGCCGGCCGACGCCGAGATCACGCTGGAAGGCTATCTGGACGAGCGCGGCTATGTCGAGCCGGAGGGCCCCTACGGCGAATACATGGGCTATTACGGCGCCATCCACATGGACCCGGTGTTTCACTGCACCGCCATCACGATGCGGCGCGACGCGCTGCACCACACCCTGCTGCACGGCTCGGCCTTCGTGCTCGACCAGGCGGATGCCTCCTGCCTCATCGGCCTCGGCGCCGAGGCGCAGGCGCTGCAGATCCTGCGCGCGACCGTCGCGGAGCCGATCGCGGTCCATTTGCGCACCAGCGCGGGCGCCGGCACGCTGCGGGTGGCGATCCGCAAGCGCGCGGCCGGCGACCCGCGCGCCGCGATCGAGGCGCTGCTGCGCGGCATGATGCGGCTGAAATCGGTCTACGTGTTCGACGACGACATCGACATCAAGAACGACGACCAGGTCGAATGGTGCCTCGGCACCCGCTTCCAGGCCGACGAGGACCTGATCGTGCTGGAAGGCCTGCAGGGCCAGACCATGGACCCTTCGCTCAACGGCCGGCGCACGGGCGCGAAGACCGGCTTCGACTGCACCCGACCGCTCGCCCGCGCGAGCGACATCACCTACATGCGCTGCGCGGCGCGCACCTTCGGGGGACCGGCGCGCTTCCAGACGGTCGAGCAGGCGCTCGCCACCGGCCCGATGTTCTTCGCCGACGTGGTCGCGTCGCTCGGCAGCGACGACGGCCGCGAGGTCGCCTGCGCGCTCGACGCGCTACGCCAAGCCGGCCGCCTCGGCCGCGACGGCGACGGGCGGTATCATCTGGTCGATGGCAAGCCGGGCGTCACCACGATCGTGGGCGAGCTTCATCACGATCCGAACGAGGGCGCCTGAGCGGCCCGGCCCGTCGCGGGTCTCACTCCGCCTTGATGTTCGCCGCACGGATGACGCGACCGAACTCGTCGTAATCCTTGCGGACTTGATCGGCGAACGGCGGGCCGCATTGCCCGACCGGGCGCAAACCCTGCGTGGCGAGCCTTGCCTTCACCTCGGCGTCGGGCAACGCCGCCGTGAACCACTTGGCGAGCCGCGCGGTGACGTCGGGCGGCGTGCCGGCGGGCGCGAACAGGCCGTACCAGATGTCCGCCTCGAATCCCTTGTAGCCGGATTCATCGATCGTCGGCACATCGGGAAACGTCTCCATCCGCGTGCGCGAGCCGGTCGCCAGCGCCCGCACCGCACCTGACCTGAGCTGCGGCAGGACCGTCGGGTAGTCCGAGTAAACGGCATCGACATGGCCGCCGAGCAGCGCCGTGACGGCCGGGGGCGTTCCGGGAAACGACACGAAGGTCATGCTGAAGTTCGCCCGCATGCGGAGCATTTCGTAGGTGACGTGAAGCGCTGCGCCGATCGAGCTCGCGATCGTGAGCTTGTCGGGTTGCGCGCGCGCCGCATCGACGAGGTCGGCGAGGGTGCGGAACGGCGAGGCCTTGTTGACGGCGAGCACCGAGGGCGTCGCAACGAGGTTGCAGATCGGCTCGAAGCCCTTGATCGCGTCGTAGTTGACCTTGCGCAGGTGCGGCGCGACCACGAACGAGTTCGCCACCAGGAGCAGCGTGTTTCCGTCGGGCGCCGCGCGGGAAACGAAATCCGTGCCGATGATGGTGCTTGCGCCCGGCCGATCCTCTACCACCATCGTGACGCTCTGCGCGGCGCTGATCTGCTGTGCGAACAGCCGCCCGACGACGTCGATGCCGCCGCCCGCCGGATAAGGAACGATGATGCGGATCGTGCCGCCCGTCTGCGCCCATGCGCCGGAGCCGGCGGGCACGAGGACGACCGCACCGGCCAGGAACGCGATGGCGATCGCAAAAAGACGGCGGCGCGAGACGTTCATTGCATACCCCTGGGCCCGATGCTGCGTAGTTTAGCGCATATCCCGGCGGGCGGCAGTTCACCGAGAAGGACATGCGCCGCCAAAAAGCGCACGTGCGGCGCCGATGGAATCGGAGCCTCCATGCCGATATGCTGCACGCCGCACTGGAGCATTTTCAGGAAAAGTGGCCACCGGTTTTCCGTAGAAAATGCGACCAAATATCGAATCTGGACCAGCTTCCGATCACACTGATCGGAAGCTGGTCCGGACTGCCCGTCCACTGACCGCCCCATCCACCGGCCCATGCCCGCACTCATCGGCCAAGCGCTGCCCCGCAAGGAGGATGCTCGCCTGCTGACCGGCGGCGGCCGCTACAGCGACGACATCGATCTGCCGGGCCAAGTATATGCGGCGTTCGTGCGCTCGCCGCACGCGCACGCGCGCATCCGGGCCGTCGACACGGCAGCCGCGCGCGCAATGCCGGACGTGCTCGCGGTGCTCACCGGCGCCGACGCGGCGGCGGACGGGCTGCGGCCCATTCCGCACCATCCGATGCCGATGAAGCCGCCGGCCGACATCGAGCTCAAGAATCGCGACGGCTCGGACCACGGCCATGCGCCCCACCCCGTATTGGCGAGCGACCGCGTGCGTCACGTCGGCGAGCAGGTCGCCATGGTGGTCGCGCACAGCGTCGCGGCCGCGCGCGACGCCGCCGAGTGCGTCACGGTCGACTACGAGCCGCTCACGCCGGTGATCGCGACACGCGCGGCTGCCATGCCTGGGGCGGCGCGGCTTTACGACGACGTCGCCAACCTGTGCATCGACGCCGAGGTCGGCGACGCGGCCGCGACCGCCGCGGCCTTCGCGCGCGCCGCCCATGTCGTCGCGCTCGACACTTGGGTGCAGCGCGTGACCGGCGTGCCGCTCGATGCCCGCGCGGCGATCGGCGTCCATGACGCGGCGAGCGGGCGGTACACGCTTTACGCCGGCAGCGGCGGCGTGGTGCGGCAGAAGCGCGAGCTGGCAACCGTCCTCGGCGTGCCGGAGAACGACGTGCGCGTGGTGTCGGGCGACGTCGGCGGCAATTTCGGCACGCGCAACGCGTTCTATCCCGAGTTCGCCCTCGTGGCATGGGCCGCGCGGCGCGTCGGCCGCCCGGTCAAATGGACCTGCGAGCGCAGCGAGGCGTTCGCATGCGACTATCAGGGTCGCGACCAGGTGATCGCGGCCGAGCTCGCGCTCGATGCCGACGGCCGCTTTCTCGCGCTGCGCGGCACCATCACGCTCAACGGCGGCGCGCACAGCGTGCTCTACGTGCCGCTGGTCAAATGCACCGAGCTCCTCACCTCGGTCTATCGCGTGCCGACCGCCCATGTGCGCGCCCGCGCAGTGCTCTCGAACACGCCGCCGACCAACCCGTACCGCAGCGCCGGCCGGCCCGAGGCCATGTTTGCGATCGAGCGGCTGATCGATCTCGCGGCGCGCGCGTTGGGGTGTGACCGCATCGCGTTGCGGCGGCGCAATCTCATCCCGCCAGCCGCGCAGCCCTATGCCAATCCGCTCGGCATGACGTATGACAGCGGCGACTACCGCGGCGCCATGGATCGCGCGCTGGCGCTCGCCGACTGGAAAGGGTTCGCGACGCGCCGCCGCGAGTCGCGCCGCCGCGGCAAGTTGCGCGGGATCGGGCTTGCGAACTACATCGAGGCGACCAGCGGCAACCCGCGCGAATATGCGCAGATCACGGTGCGGCCGGAGGGCCGCGTCGACGTCGCGGTCGGCACGCTGTCGAGCGGTCAAGGGCACGAGACGAGCTTTGCGCAATGCGTCGCCGAATGGCTCGGCGTCGCGCTCGATCGCATCCGGCTGATCCAGGGCGATACCGACATCATCCCGGTCGGCGGCGGCTCGCACTCGGGCCGGTCCATGCGCATGGCCGGCATCGTGATGGGCAAGGCGGCGGATGCTGTCCTGGCCAAGGCCGGCCGCATCGCGGCGCAACTGCTCGAAGCGGACCACGCCGATATCGCGTTCGCGGAGGGACGGTTCACGGTCAAGGGCACCGATCGCTCCCTCGATCTCTTCGCGATCGCACACGAAGCGACGCAACGCGTCGATCTGCCCGATGACCTGCGCGGGCCGCTGCAGGCCGCCTGCGACGAGACCATCCGCATGGCCGCCTTTCCGTTCGGCAGCCACGTCTGCGAGGTCGAGGTCGACCCCGACACGGGATCGGTCGAGATCGCGCGCTATACGGCGGTCGACGACGTCGGCCGCGCCGTCAATCCGCTGATCCTGCATGGGCAGACTCATGGGGCGATCGCGCAAGGGGTCGGGCAGGCGCTGTGGGAGCATTGCCACTATGATGCGACGTCCGGGCAGCTCCTGTCGGGCTCGCTCATGGACTATGCGTTGCCGCGCGCCGACATGCTGCCGCGCTTCACGACGCAGCTCGGCGAGACGCCGGCGCCCGGCAATCCGCTCGGCGTGCGCGCCGGCGGCGAAGGCGGCACCACGCCCGCGCTCGGCGTGGTGGCGAATGCGGTGGTCGACGCGCTCGCCGGCTGCGGCGTGACGCATATCGAGCTGCCGTTGACGGCAGAGCGCGTATGGCGCGCGATCCGGGACGCGAAGGGCAACCCATGACGACCAGGACCTCCGGCATCGACATGGAGAAGTATCGCCTGCGCGGCTTCGTGCGGCGCCTGATCGATCTCGGCGAGGTCGAAATCCATGACGAGCCGGTGCCGCTGACCGGGCTCGCCGCGATCATCGAGGCGACCGACAAGGCTGTCCTGTTCACCAAGGCCGGACCCGAGCGCCTCGAGATCGTCGCCAAGACGGCCGGCAGCCGCAAGCGGCTCGCCGTCGCTTTCGGAACCAACGAGGACACGCTGCATGACGAATACATGCGCCGACTGCACAGTGCGCAGCCGCTCGTCGAGGTGCCGTCCGACGAGGCGCCCGTCCACGCGATCAAGATCACCGGCAAGGACGTCGACCTCGCGCGGCTGCCGTTCCATGCCCAGCATGGGCTCGATGGCAGCTGCTACCTGAGCTCGGCGATCGACTACACGATCGATCCCGCGACCGGCCGGCGCAACGTCGGCTGCCGCCGACTGAGCCTGCGCAACCGCTACGAAGCCGGGACCAATGTCACGGCGCCGTCGGACCTCAAGCGCATCTATACGGCCTGCGCGAAGCGCGGCGAGCGGCTGCCGATCACCTTCACGATCGGCGGCCATCCGCTCGACTTCTTCGCCGCGACCACGCGCCAGCCGGGGGACGAGCTCGGCCTCGTCGCCAACTTCCGCGGCGAGCCGGCGCCGGTGGTGAAAAGCCTCACCAACGACATCATGGTGCCGGCCGATGCCGAGATCACGCTCGAAGGCTACCTCGACGAGCGCGGCTATGTCGAGCCGGAAGGGCCTTACGGCGAATACATGGGCTACTACGGCGCAATCCACATGGACCCGGTCTTTCATTGCACCGCCATCACGATGCGGCGCGACGCGCTGCATCACACGCTGCTGCACGGCTCGGCCTACGTGCTCGATCAGACCGATAGCGCCAACATCACGGCGCTGCGCACCGAGGCCGAGGCGATGAAGATTTTGCGCGCAACGATCAGCGAGCCGGTCGCCGTGCATCTGCGCATGCAGGCCGGCGGCGGCGGCACGCTGCGCATCGCGATCCGCCAACGCGCGGCCGGGGAAGCGCGCGCCGCGATCGAGGCCCTGTTCAAGAAGATCACCCGGCTGAAGGCCATTTACGTGTTCGACGACGACATCGACATCCGCAACGATGCCCATGTCGAATGGTCGCTCGGCACCCGCTTCCAAGCCGACCAGGACCTGATCGTGCTGCTGGGCCTGCAGGGCCAGACCATGGACCCCTCGCTCAACGGCCGGCGCACCGGCGCGAAGGCCGGGTTCGACTGCACGCGGCCGCTCGGCCGCGCCGACGACATCACCTACATGCGCTGCGCGGCACGTACCTTCGGCGGACCGGCGCGCTTCCAGACGGTCGAGCAGGCGCTCGGGTCGGGCCCGATGTTCTTCGCCGACGTGGTGCAGTCGCTCGGCAGCGACGACGGCCGCGAGGTCGCCTGCGCGCTCGACGCGCTGCGCCAGGCCGGCCGCCTCGGGCGCGACGGCGACGGGCGGTATCATCTGGTCGACGGCAAGCCGGGCGTGACGACGATCGTCGGCGAGCTTCACCACGATCCGAACGAGGGGGCGTAAACAGGCCTCGTGTCCCGGACGCGGTGCAGCGGCGCGCGAAGCGCGCTGTTGCACCGCTGATCCGGGACCCACGCCGCACGTGGCCCCTGGGTCCCGGGTCTGCAGCGCACCACTACCCCCGGCTCCCGCTGCGCCCGGCCGGGGTACGTGCTGCGCTGCGCCCGGGAGACGAGCCGGTGCTCACTTCCGCCCGAACAACCGCTCGATGTCGGCGAGCTTGAGCTCGACGTAGGTCGGGCGGCCGTGGTTGCACTGGCCGGAATTGGGCGTCGCCTCCATGTCGCGCAGGAGCGCGTTCATCTCCTCCGGCTTGAGGCGGCGGCCGGCGCGCACCGAGCCGTGGCACGCCATGGTGGCGGCGACGTGCATCAGGCGGCGCTCGAGCGGCACCGCCTCGTCCCATTCCGCCATGTGCTCGGCGAGATCGCGCAAGAGCGCGCGGGCGTCGATCTCGCCCAGGAGGCCCGGCGTCTCGCGCACCGCGATCGCGCCGGGGCCGAACGGCTCGATGACGAGGCCATAGCGGGCGAGCTCGCCGGCGCGGGCGACGAGCCGCTCGACGTCGGCCTCCTCCAGCTCGACGATCTCGGGGATCAGCAAAATCTGCCGTGCCACGCCGGTCTTCTCCAGCGCCGCCTTCATGCGCTCGTAGACGAGGCGCTCATGGGCGGCGTGCTGGTCGACGATGACGACGCCGTCGCGGGTCTGCGCCACGATGTAGGTCTCGTGCACCTGCGCGCGCGCAGCGCCGAGCGGGCGATCGATGAGGTCGGGCGCCACGTCGAAGGTCGCGGCGCTGGCATCGGCGGATGGCGCCCCGACATCGAACGCCGCCTGCGCGGCTTCCGCGAATCCCGCGGGCGCGCCTGCAAGTGCGGTGGCGCCTTGCGTCGCCGGCATCGCGGCGCGCGATTGGGCGTTGCGCCAGTCCCACCGGTTCCAGCGCGGCGCATTGGGGCGGAACGCCTGGATGGTAGCGGCGCCGCCGGTCGAGGCGG
>Ga0209006_10003642_pt1 | contig 14008 bp, 15 predicted proteins | sample JacPin_JW_Ref_O2_FD_188567 | JGI IMG/M metagenome (GOLD analysis project Ga0209006, IMG submission 188567) | Forest soil microbial communities from Algoma, Ontario, Canada - Jack Pine, Ontario site 1_JW_Ref_O2 (SPAdes) (version 2) | ecosystem: Environmental > Terrestrial > Soil > Boreal... | reverse complement strand
CGCGACATGTGGGAGCGGGTGGTTCTCAACCTGCTTTCAAATGCATTCAAATACACCCTGCGGGGTGAGATCAACATCGCCGTGGCGCAGCTCGACAAGCATGCCGTTCTGACCGTGAGCGACACGGGAATCGGTATTCCCGCGGACGCGATTCCCAAGCTGTTCGATCGTTTCTATCGTGTCCCGTCGGCCGATCCGGAAAAAGGCCTCGGCCTCGGTCTCAGCTTCGTGGCATGGATCGCGAAAGCGCACGGGGGCTCAATCACAGTGGAAAGCAAGCTCCAGGAAGGCACGCGCTTCACGGTGCTGCTGCCGGTGGGCCGCTGGTCGGCGACGCCCCCCAGCAACGTACCGGCGGAGATCCCGGCTCCGGTTGTTCCTGAGCGAGTACACTAAGGACAGTCATGGCGAACCTTGAGATCACATCCCGCGAGAAAGAAGGCGTCAAAATCCTCGACCTCAGCGGGAAGCTGGCGGTTGGCGGAGCCTCCGATCTGCGCGAAAAAGTCAGCACGGAAACCGCTGCCGGCAGTCTGCAACAGCTCTTGAATCTGAAAGACGTGGAGTACATCGATAGCACCGGCCTCGGCACTATGGTGATTTGCCACATGGCCGTGCAGAAGGCCGGGGGCACGCTGAAATTGGTGAACCTCAACCGCAGGAATCTGGAACTGGTGCTGCTCACCAAGCTCTCCACTGTTTTTCAGATTTTCAATGATGAGCAGGAAGCCATCAACAGCTTCTTCCCCGATCGCGAGATCAAGCACTTCGACATTCTTAGTTTTGTCCAGCAGCAGAAGGAAGGCGGTTAAGCCGCGGGCATGTTCGGCCGCCGCAAAAGAGTCCAGGTGGCATCAGGCGCAAAAGCGCCGGCCTTCCGGCTGACCGGCCTGGATGGGCCCGCGCGCACGCTGGAAGATATTTTGACCGGCGGCCCTGCGCTTCTGGCTTTCTACAAAATCAGTTGTCCGGTCTGCCAGCTCAGCGCTCCCTATTTGGAGCGGCTGGCCGCGAACAACGCGCTTCAGGTGATCGGCATCTCGCAGGACGACGCCGATGCCACTCGCGGTTTCCGGCTGCGCTTCGGTGTGACGTTCCCCACGCTGCTGGATTTATCGAGCGAAGATTATCCGGCCAGCAACGCTTACGGGATAACTTCCGTTCCGTCGCTGTTTCTGCTGGAGCGTGATGGCATCGTCGTGCGGTCTTTTAGCGGATTCTCGAAGCGCGATTTCGAGGAGATCGGCACGCGCGCCGGCGTTTCGCCTTTCGGCCCGGACGATCATGTTCCCGAATGGAAAGCCGGTTGAGGGTCCAAGAACTAAGGCCCGGTCGGGCCGATATCCGCGACCGCCACCGAGTCGGTGCGATAATGGAGTTTCTAAATGGCCAAAATTTCTGAAGTCTTCGGATCCGCTGCCGCCATCGCCAAGGGCATGTCCATTACCCTTGGCGAAATGATGAATCCCACCATCACCGAGGATTATCCCGACACGCCTCCCAAATTCCAGGAGCGCTATCGCGGCGTGCATGTGCTGCAGCGCGATGAAAATGGTCTCGAGAAGTGCGTGGCCTGCTTCCTGTGCGCGGCGGCGTGCCCGGCCGACTGCATCTATATCGAAGCCGCGGAGAACACTGACAAGCTGCGCATCAGCGGGGGCGAGCGCTACGCCCACGTCTATAACATCGATTACTCGCGCTGCATCTTTTGCGGCTACTGCGTGGAAGCTTGTCCCACCGACGCCATCACGCACGGCCACGGTTTCGAGATTGCGAGCTACAATGTGTCCACGCTGATCTATCGCAAGGAGAATATGCTGGCGCCCATTCCGCAGGGCGCGCATTTTCCTCTGAAGGCCGAGACCGAAGAAGCGCCAGCCGGACACTGAGTAAATGTGGCGCACGCACTCATGCGTTCCGTGTTCGCACTCTTGCGAACACTGTGAATAATAGAACCGGGCGTCGCTTGGGTGAATGTGGCGCACGTTCTCAACGTGCCGCGTTCGCACTCCTGCAAACACTGTGAATAATAGAACCGGGCGTCGCCATGAGTGAATGTGGCGCACGTTCTCAACGTGCCGTGTTCGCACTCCTGCGAACACTGTGAATAATAGAACCGGGCGTCGCCACGAGTGAATGTGGCGCACGTTCTCAACGTGCTGTGTTCGCACTCCTGCGAACACTGTGAATGATAAAGCTTGGGCGTCGCCATGAGTGAATGTGGCGCATGTTCTCAACGTGCCGTGTTCGCACTCCTGCGAACACTGTGAATAATAGAACCGGGCGTCGGCATGAGTGCCGACGCGGCACGCAGGAGTGCGTGCGCCACAATGGATTCAACACTGAGTGATAGTAAGGGCAACAAATCTTAGTTCTTCAAGCTTTCGATCAGATGCGTCCGGTCCGCCGCGGACATTCCCGAATTCTTCGCGATGTCGCCGCGCGTTTCCAGCTTCCGCCGGTAGCGGCCAAAATACTCTTCGATGTCGCCGCCATATTGGAAACTGTACATGATATCGTCGAACGCCCGGGTGTGCGCCAGCCCCAAAGCGTGTCCGGATTCATGCAGGCAGGTGAGATATACAATAGCGTCGCGAAGCATCCGGTCGCCATTGACCGGCATCGGAGACGGACGTACGTAGACTTCCGCGCCTAAGTGTCCTTCAAAGGCCATCGGCCGCGTTTCGCCGTACATGCCTTGCTCGGCGGAGGCCCAATACAATCGAATGCGCGCCTGATCCCGTTCTTTTACTCGCGTGAATTCGAGTTCGCCGCCAGAGGCCTTCTGCCACGCCTCGAAAGCCCACTGCGCCAACTGCGGATCGTCGGGCTGGCACAGCGACGACGGGTCGGTGCAGGGCTGAACCCAATAAGTGTATTTCAACGGAGCTGCTCGCAAGCCCAGAGCCAACAGGCAAAAGGCCAACAGCCGCGGTCCTGTCATCGTCGTTCTGCCAGGCGATCTTCGGCCAACAGCTTGAGCTGCGCTTCCAGATGTTCGATGCGCTTGGTGAGATCGTCGATCAATTGACCCTCAGGATCCGGCAACGTACCGTGTTCCAGATAATCGCCATCGCCCGTGTCCACGCGCGTTCGGACCACCCGGCCCGGAACGCCCACCACGGTGGAGTGATCCGGCACCGAGCGAATCACCACGGACCCGGCGCCGATCTTGGTGTGATCGCCAATCGTAATATTACCCAGGATCTTTGCACCGGTGCCGATGACCACATTGTTTCCGATGGTCGGGTGGCGCTTGCCTTTTTCTTTACCGGTTCCGCCCAGCGTCACGCCTTGGTAGAGCAGCACGTCATCGCCGATCTCGGTGGTCTCGCCGATCACCACGCCCATGCCGTGGTCAATGAAGCAGCGCCTTCCGATGGTGGCTCCCGGATGGATCTCGATGCCCGTCACAGTCCGGTTAAACTGCGAAAGGATGCGCGCCAACAGCGGGAAGCCCCCCATGTGCAGCCGGTGAGCGGTGCGATGCAGCAGGATGGAATGAAAGCCGGGATAACAGAAGAAGATCTCCACCGCGCTCTTGGCGGCTGGATCGCCGTGGAAAACGGTGTCGATCTGTTCCCGAATGGCCTGAAACATACTGCTTTGCTTTGATTATCTCACTGGTGCCAGCGATTCGAGCATTTTGTCGAACGCCGCCTGATTGGCGGCTATGGTTTTGGCCGGGCCTGTAAACTTAAAGAAAATCGACCCTTGCGGCCCTTCCACAATGGCGCCCAGCATTCGATAGCCGGCCACGGCGGGCCCTGGTTGCGCCGTTGGACCGGCCATTCCGGTGTAGGCGCCCGAGACGTCGACCGTGGTTACCGGCCAGCCATGGATCGTCTGTTTGGCAATCTTGGCGGCGTCTTTCGACGGCTTTCCGTCCGCTTGCAGAAACTGGCCGATCCAACGGTCCAGGTTCGCGTCTACACTGCCGCCCTGGCCGGATCCGAAGAAGTAGACGCCGCACTCGGCGCCCGGCGGGATGGTGTAGGTGGCCAGGCGCATGGGCCGCTGCGCTTCGGCCTTCCAAGCGGCTGGCATGGTCCACTGGACTCCGGCGCCGGAATCGGCGACCAGCCCCGTCGCGGCAAGGAGCAATCCGAAAATCGTTCGGCGCATGGCATCAGTATGGCGCAGCGAAGGTCCCACTGGCATATGCTAGACTAGAAAAGGTCGCAGTCTAACCCAGGAAAATTTTAATGCCGAAGCTGAAGACACATAAAGGTGCGTCCAAACGGTTCAAGAAGACCGGTACGGGCAAGGTGGTTCGCCATCATTCGTTTGCCCGGCACATCTTGACGTCCAAGACGCGCGCGCGCAAGCGCAAGCTGAAGCATAGCGTGGTGGCCGATGAAACGGACCAGGCTAAGCTGAAGAGAATGATTCCGTACTAAGGTACGAAAGTTGTGTGGAACGGCGCCGCACGTGCCGTTACCGCCTACTAAATTTAACTCAGGAGTAAAAACGTGCCGAGAGTAAAACGAGGTCCGAAACGCAGAGCTTATCGCCACAAGACGCTAGCTAGAGCGTCGGGCTATTTCCTCACAAAAAGCAAGCTGAATCGCGCGGCGCAGGAAGCCGTCGAGAAGGCTTTACGCTATGGATTTGTCGGACGGCGCCGCAAGAAGCGCGACTTCCGTTCGCTTTGGATTGTCCGCATCGGGGCCGCTTGCCGTCCCGCGGATATCTCCTATAGCAAATTTATGAATGGCCTGAAAAAGGCGGGGATCGAGCTGAATCGCAAGATTCTGGCCGATATGGCCGCCAACGATGGCCCAGCCTTTGCCGCGCTGGTGGACAAGGCCAAGGCCGCTCACGCAGGTACATAATTGGCTATGAACGCCGCGCAACAAGAACCGGATTCGCTTGCGTATCTGGAAGAGCGCATCACGCGGGCGGTGGAGCTGGTGACCAGCCTACGGGCGGAGAAGTCGGGGCTGGAATCGCAGTTAGCCTCGGCGATCGCTGAAAGGGACGCGGTCCGGCAGGAGTTGGACGATCTGCGAAGCGAGCGCAAGCAGGTGCGGACGCGGATTGAGAAGCTGCTGGGGCAGATGGATTTGCTAAGCGGCGCGTAGGTCGCCAAGGGCGTTCACACGAGTGTGAACGCGGCACGCAGGAGTGCGTGCGCCACAAGACGCAATTAAGTTCCGGAGCGCAAAGGGCAATTGGTGCCCGTCTTGCGCGATTCAATTCGGAGCGCAAAGGGCGATTGGTGCCCGTCTTGCGCGATTCAATGAAAGATGACAAGCTAAAGCAATGCCAAACACGGAACCAGTCCGTGTCACTATCTTCAATCAGACCTATTCTTTGGTTGCTTCCGAAGAGCCGGGCCGGATTGAACATCTCGCGCAAAAAGTGGATGACTTGATGTCGTCCATCGCGGTGCGCGCCGGCAACATCGACGCCACTCGCGCCGCTGTCCTGGCCTGCCTGCACCTGGCCGACGAGCTGGAATCCCTGGAGCGCCGTTTGGCGAGTCTCAAGGACAACGTCGATCACAAGGCAAAAAAGTTCACCATTTTGCTGGACGAAGCCATGAGCGGCGATTAACTAGTAGATCTGCTCCTGCTTGCGCATATTGCCGAACGAGCCGATGTTGGCGATGGTGAATGAAAGCCGATACTGCGTATCGTCGCGCACACCGAAATTGTACCGGCGGTATTCCACGCTAATGCCGCAACAGTCGGTGTTGTAAGAAATCTCGGTGGTGGCGAAATCCAGCACGTGCATGCGCAGGTCGTAAAACGCGTTGACAGCGGCATTCCAGCCCTTGCGGTTTCGATTGCCGATGGCCGCCAGAACATTGATCTGATTGTTCGGCGCGGTGACGCACGCTGAGTATGGCGTCGTCAGGCTCGAGACTAATGCGCAGTTCACCGGATTCGGCCCCACGTCCGTGTGCCCTACCGAAAAGAAATATTGCGAAAAGCGAACGTTCCCATTGAAACTGGTATTGCTGATGCGGCCCAGTAAGGGATCATAGTCCACGCGCCACTCAAAACCCACCACGTGTTGAAAGCGAAGTATGGAGACGATCGGAGAATAGTTTCGAGGGCCGTCTAGAAAATCGAATCCGTCCAGGTCTTCGGTGGATTCGAGCACGTTGCGCTGGCCCGGGATCACGGCGCCCCCAAAAGTGGGATCGAAATAGCGGCTCTGTGCTACTTCCAGGCTCATCACTTCGCTCACGTTGCCGTTCTGGTCTTTCACCAGCAAGCGGTTGGTTAGCGACAACGTCACCTGGTTGGTGTCGTTCATAATGTCGGTTTCATCGAAGCGAATGATATTATTGAAATCGTCGATGCCGCCCACATACTTGTAGTCGATGCGCGGTTCTATCACGTGCTTCACCTGCTTGCCGCCCAGCCACTTGGGCGACTGAAAGATCCTTTCGAAGGCCGGCGGAATGAGATGCACGTCCAACTCGCGGGCGTTGCGCAGGATGCCCTTGTCGCTAATCACGCCGTTGACAATGCTGTCGCCGTAGTCCGTTTCGCGGATGGAGCCGCTGGCGGTGAGGTTGAAGTCGGCGAAGTGAAACGCCGTGGTGATTTCCGGATCGACATCCAGGCGGCTGACGAAGCGGGGCGTTTGATACTCAGGCTGCGTGCGGTCCAGAAAGCCCGCGCTGCTGTTCAATGAGAACCAGAGCGGAAACAGGCCGCCCAGGATCTGCCGGTCCCGGCTCAGAAACTCCGCTTCGGGCAGCTTCTTGATAACGATGGTGTCGTTGGGAATGGTGTTTTCATATTCCTCGTCGCGGGTAGCGGCCACGTCGAAGGCAAAAGTCGACCAGTGCTTGATAATAAATCCGATGGAATGCGTTTCCGAAAAGATTGTTTCGTGGAACGATTGGCTGAAGGCTTCCCGGAAAAGGAACGAACTCAGCTCGTCCAGGTGTATGCGGGCCGTCCAGCCGTCACCCAGATCGGAGTGTCCGTCGAACGTGAATTCCTCGCCGCCTTGTTTCTGGTTACAAGACGCGCCAACTAAGAATGTACCAGTGGGACAGCTCCCATTTACGGCACTGCCGATGCTGACGCCGCGATCTTCGACCGCGTAAACGTCGAAGCTGAAATCGGTGCCGGGCCGAACCTTGCCGCGGAATTCCAGCGTGTTGGCCGGGCCCCGGGACGTGAAGTATTGAACGCGATAGAGCGCATCGTAACTGCGGCTGATGGCCCAATAGTAGGCCAAACCGAACATCTCGCCGTAGGTAGAGCTGTGCCCAATGTTGGGAGTGAGGAAGCCGCTCTGGCGCGGCAGCGTCTTCAGCGATTTGTAATAGGCGGGGAAATAAAAAATGGGTATCGTCTTGACGCGGAAAATAGCGCGGTAAGTGATGGCGCGATCATTGGGAAGGATGTCGAATTTGGTGGCAGTGAGCCGCCACCACGGTTTGGGAACCTTGCAATCCGTAACGAATCCCTCGTGGATGATGTATTTCCCGTCGATCCGCTCGCCCCATTGGCCTTCGAAGTAAAAGGGATTATTGGTGGTCAGCAGGCCGGGACGCGCAACAATTTTGGTCTCGGACGTGCCTCGCACATTGTAGAAGATGCCAGTCTCCGTTTGTACGTTGTAGGTAGCGTGATCGCAGTTGATCTTGGTTCCATCCAGAAAGTTTTCATAACGGACGTTCCCCCAAGCCTCCACGTCTCCGGTGTCGTCGTTGTAATCCACCGCGTCGGCGTCCACCTTTTTGTCTTCCGATTCCAAATGGACGTGGCCGCGCAGGTGCCGCAAGTCGCCATCCGCCTCTTCCGTTTCGGCCTCCACGTTGTATTCGTCGGGCGACGGAGCGCCTGGGCGCAGGATCTTCAGGTGCTGATTCGGGTTCGCTGCATTGGGAACTTCCGGTTGCGCCGGCGGCGGAGGTGGAGGAGCGGTTGGAAGCTGAGGTGGAGGCTGTTGCGCCAGCAGCCCGGAGACCATAAGTAGCGGGCAGGCGAGTAAGAAAACGGTTAGGAGCGCTAGGGGCGCCCAACAAAGTTCGTGACATTTTCGCCTAAATATGTTACGAAGGAAGATAACCTCTGGATTGAGGTTTCGAGGGGAAGGTTTGTTTGCGGAAGCTACGGAACAAGGCTCCAAGCGAGAACCGTAGCATGGATGTTCGGATGTCCGCAAGAGGAGCTTTTGGAGCACTCTGTTGCTGTTCTGAAACAGGGCGCTTTTTGGGGAATGAGGTGTTTTGATGGAATGCCGATACTGCCAAGCCGCGAACGCTGACGACGATCATCGCTGCCGGCGCTGTGGCCGCCGCCTGCGCATGAGCCCGGTCTACACGGGTTCTTCCGCGGCCGCTCCGGTTTTGCATTATGAAGCCGCGCCGGTTTTGCATCCCGAGGCGGCGCACAGGCCCGAGGCGCATCGTTCGCCCCAACCGAGCGCGCCACGCGGTCCCATCACCTATCAACCGTCGCTCTTCACCTCGCGCGAACTGCCGTTGGTGGTCCGGTTCGAGACCATCGCTCCCGGTGTGGTTCAGCCCTCCCCTCGCAAAGTGCAAACGTCCGCTCCTCGCCAGCGCCGGCGCAAGTTGATTCCGGGCCAGCAAGATCTGGAGTTCGGGCAACACTCCACGCAGCCGGCCCGATCTTCCAAAGCGACGGAGGGAGTGATTTATTGCAATGCTCCAGTGGCCATCCCCGCGCATCGCGCGATGGCGGCCGCGCTGGACGCCAGCATTATCGTGATGGCGCTGGCTGTCTTCGGAATCGTTTTCCGGCTGGCGGGCGGAGCGTTCGTGTTGAACGCTAAGACCGCTCCCATGTTTGTGGGCGTGGCGGCGGGCGTCGTGATCTTTTATAGATTGCTATGGTGCTTGGCCAACGGCGATACCGCCGGCCAAAAGTGGACCCGTCTGCGGCTGGTGAATTTCGACGGCCAGACACCCACGCGAGCGCAACGTTTTTACCGCACCGCTTCGGGCTTCTTGAGCTTGATGGCTGGTGGCATCGGTCTGCTGTGGGGCTTGGTGGACGAAGAGACGCTCACCTGGCACGACCACATCTCGAAGACCTTCCCAACGCCAGTCAACTAAACGCCAACGCTCCCTCACGGTCGCGGTTCTGAAGCGAAGTAGGTATGCAGCCTGTGTCAAGACCGGCTCCCTCACGGTCGCGGCTCTGCGACGCAAGGAATCTACTGAGCCGCGCGCGTGAGCAAGCGGTCTTTTCGGACTTTCGACACAAGCTGCTAGGGCTGGCGGCAAGGTTCCACAATGGCGGACATCGATCCTTTGCTATTCGGCATCCGCCAATCCGCTCCGAAGCCGTGAATCTGATCGCGCCCGAACTCCGCGGCCGGCAACTCGCAGGTGATCACGATGGTGCGGCCGGTATTATCCACCTCTACGGCGTGGTTCCAGGCGTCCTCCGCCGACAGAGCAAACAGTTTCTCCAGCATTTCCACGACGTAGTCGTAGGTGTGCTCGGCGTCATCCAGCAGCACGACGTTGTAGAAGGGCGCTTGCCGATCTAGATTTTTTTGCCTCGTGCCCGGTGAGGCGACAGTTGCCATGGCTTCCTTCTATCATAAAGGCAGCGGGCGCGCGGAGGGGTGGTATCATGGACCTAGAGGGGGGCGCAACGGATTCGACGGGATTGAATCGTTGTGGAAAGGCGTGCCGGGTTCCGAGCTCCCGTTAAACGATCGGAAACACAGAACTGCCAATCAACAGTTCGCTTACGCTGCTTAATTAATTAAGTAGCCGCCCCGGATGCTGGGCCTTGACGGCATTCAGCGGGCGTCATCTTCAAGGATTGGGCCGAGAGCTTCTGTTCGGAGCAGCAGGCTGACGACAATCGGACTAAGCCGTCGTTTTCTTGCCGGTTCTAATGCGGCGGCCGACAACTACCGAATCGGAAACGCACGTAGTTCTTTTCACGGCGGGCTTTTTCGGACGCGGGTTCGACTCCCGCCGCCTCCACCAAACTTCAATCGGCTTATGCGCTACCGCTCGGCGATCTTCGCCATGGCCGGCGAATAACGGTCGCCAACCGCGGCCGACGCCAACTGATTCAACTCCGCCATATCTTCCGCCGTCAGATGAACGTTCAGCGCCCCCAAATTATCGTCCAGATAGGTCCGGCGCTTGGTGCCCGGAATCGGCACTGCATCCGGCGCCGCAGCCAGAACCCACGCCAGCGCAACCTGCGCGGGGCTGGCGCCACGACGTCCGGCAACCGCCTTCACGATATCCACCAGCTTCTGGTTCGCCGCCAGATGTTCATCGTCAAAGCGCGGCAGGCTGCGCCGGAAATCGCCCGGTCCGAACGTGGAACTGGACTGCAACGCACCTGTAAGATACCCGCGCCCCAGAGGACTGAACGGCACCAGGCCCACGCCGAGTTCGCGCATAGCAGGCAGGATGGATTCCTCAATACCGCGCTCCCACACCGAATATTCGCTCTGCACCGCGCTGATGGGATGCACCTGGTTGGCCCGCCGGATGGTTTCGGCTCCGACTTCCGAGAGGCCTAGAAACCGAACCTTGCCCGCCTCCACTAGTTCCTTCATCGCGCCCACCGTTTCCTCAATCGGGACCGCTGGATCCTTGCGGTGCAGGTAATAAAGATCGATCACCTCTACGCCCAACCGCCGCAGCGAGCCTTCCACCGCCCGTCTGGCATTGGCGGGCGATCCGTCCAGCTGCATGGTTCCCGACCCCAACACGATCCCGAACTTGGTGGCCAGCACCACCTGGTTGCGCCGGCCCCGGATCGCTTTACCGACCAGTTCCTCGTTGGTGTGCGGGCCGTACACTTCCGCCGTATCCAGCAGCGTGACGCCGCACTCCAGCGCGCGATGAACGGTAGCAATCGACTCGGCCTCATCGCCCGTTCCATAGGCGTGGCTCATGCCCATGCAACCCAACCCGATGGCGCCCGCGGTCAGACCTTGGCTTCCGATCTTTCGTGTTTCCATATCTCAATACCGTTCCGCGTCGCTGGCCGGCGACAGAGGATTCACCGGAGCCGCCTGGCCGTCGATCGTCGACCCGTTGTAGCCGAACGCCTTCACTGGCCCGAGAAAATCGTGCGGGAAATTCAGCTTCGGCTGGGAAACTTCGTCCAACGCCTTAATCTGTTCGGCCGTTAGCCTCACATCTAGCGCGCCCAGATTATCTTCGAGCTGTTCCATGGTCCGCGCGCCAATGATGGTCGACGCGACGCCCGGCCGCTGCATAACCCAAGCCAGAGCCGCCCGCGCCACCGAAGTCCCGGCCTCGCGTGCCAGCGGCACCAGCACATCCAGAACTTTGAACGCCTGTTCGGTGAACGCGCGCGTCACAAACGCCCCGCGGCCGGGAGTGTCCGTCTTCACAGACTCGCGCGTGTACTTGCCGGTTAACATCCCGCCTTTGAGCGGGGACCACGGCGTTATGCCCATCCCCAGCTCCAGCGCTTCAGGAATGTGCTCGCCTTCAATGGTCCGCTCCAGAAGCGAGTATTCGAGCTGCAGCGCAATGAGCGGGGTCCAGCCTTTCAGCAGCGCCGTGATCTGTGCTTGCGCGATCTTCCACGCGGGCGTGTCCGAGAAGCCGATGTACCGCACCTTGCCCGCAACCACCAGGTCGTCCAGCGCACGCATGGTTTCTTCGATGGGCGTGAAGCGGTCCCAGAAATGCATCCAATACAGATCGATATAGTCGGTTTGCAGGCGTCGCAGCGAGTTTTCGCATGCCGACACCAACGATTTGCGTCCTGCCCCGCCGCCATTCGGATCGCCGCGATACATGTTGGTCAGAAACTTGGTTGCAATCACCAGACGGTCGCGGCGCGATGAATGACGCCCGATGTGCTCGCCGATAATCGCTTCCGAATGGCCTTTCGTGTAACCGTTGGCTGTGTCGATAAAGTTGCCGCCCAAGTCGATGTAGCGATCCAGAATCTGTTTCGAGGCGTCGACGGTAGAACCCCAGCCCCAGTCTTCGCCGAAGGTCATCGCACCCAGGCACAGGGGACTCACGCGCACGCCGGAACGGCCAAGAGAAACATAATCTCGCAAAGTCATAGTCTTCTATAGCCAGCTTAACCAAATGCGATGTCAGACTGACGATGGCTCGGCAGCGCTGTCCTCTGGACGACTCGCCCAGTTACCTCCGCCCGTGAAGCCAGACGCTGCACCGTCCGCAAAGCATGGAGCGGTATCGACTTGTTCCACAGCTTCCGGTCTGGCTGAACTGGAGCGGGATTTGCTCGTAATAGCGTCAGACCGGGACCGCTCCGGTAGCCGTTGAAACTTTGTCCGCTGAGGAAATGATATGTGGATAGTAAAGGTCGCGATCGAACGCCCCTATACCTTCATCGTTCTGGCCTTGCTGATTCTCATACTCGCCCCAGTGGCTATTCTTAACACCCCAACCGACATCTTCCCCAATATCAACATTCCAGTCGTGGCTGTCTCCTGGACTTATACGGGTATGAATCCCGAAGAGTTAGAGGGGCGTCTTACAACGGTTTATGAAAAGATCCTGACCGCTCTGGTAGACAATATCCAGCACATCGAATCGACCACGGTAAATGGAACGGTGGTCGTTAAAATCTTTCTACAGCCCACGGCGAGTGTCGACCGCGCCAACGCACAGATTACCGCAGCTTCGCAGACCATTTTGCGTCAGCTGCCGCCGGGAACGTTACCGCCGCTAATTGTGAACTACACCGCGTCCAGTGTGCCGATTCTCCAACTGGCGCTCTCCGGTCCAGGACTTAGCGAGTCGGACTTGAATGATCTGGCACTGAACTTCCTGCGCGTACAACTGGTGACGGTTCCGGGCGCGGTGGTGCCCTATCCTTACGGCGGAAAGCAGCGCGAAGTAATGGTCAACCTGGATTCGGGGCTCCTCCAATCGAAGGGACTATCGCCGCAAGACATCGTGACTGCGGTCAACGCGCAAAATGTCATCGCGCCTTCTGGAACCGCCAAGATCGATCAATTCGAGTACGACATCGCCACCAACTCCGCGCCAAAAACAGTCGAGGAAATGAACACCCTGCCGGTCAAAGTTGTAGGCAACTCGACCATCTACCTGCGAGACGTCTCGCAGGTGAGCGACGGTTGGATCCCGCAGACCAATATCGTTCGCCAGGATGGCCGGCGAGGCGTGCTGGAGACGGTCATCAAGGCGGGCGACTCGTCCACGCTCAGCGTGGTTCAAGGCATTCGCGACATGCTTCCGCGCGTTGCACAGACGCTGCCTCCGCAACTCAAGATTCAACTGTTGTCGGATCAATCCGTCTTCGTTCGCGCCGCCGTCAGTGGAGTGGTGCGGGAAGCCGGCATCGCCGCCATCCTGACGGCCATCATGATCCTGGTCTTCCTGGGAAGCTGGCGCAGCACAGTGATCATCGCCGTCTCCATACCGCTGGCCATCTTGAGCTCGGTGATTGTCCTGGGCCTTCTGCACGAAACCATCAATCTGATGACGCTGGGCGGCCTGGCGCTGGCCGTCGGCATCCTGGTGGACGACGCTACGGTGACCATCGAAAATATTTCGCGGCACTTGGAAGAGGGCCAGCCGCTGCACCAGGGAATTCTCGAAGGCGCGGCCCAAATCGCCGTGCCCGCGCTGGTCTCCACGCTTTCCATCTGCATCGTGTTCCTCCCCATGTTCGCGTTGGGAGGCGTGGCTCACTATCTATTTCAGCCGCTCGCCGAAGCGGTCATCTTCGCCATGCTCGCGTCCTATATCCTGTCGCGAACGTTGGTTCCTACTCTGGCGATGTACCTGCTGAAATCTCGGGAAGAAAACTCCGCTCCCTCACGCAATCCCTTGGTACGGGCGCAGAAGGCATTCGACCGCGGGTTTGAAGCTTTTCGTCATGCCTACCAGCGGTTGTTGACTACATTCGTTGGAAAGCGATTCGTTTTTGTCCCCGTTTTTCTTCTGGTCTGTCTTTCGGCTGGCACGCTGATACCGTGGCTTGGTCAGGACTTCTTCCCGAACACCGATAGCGGTCAATTCATCCTTCACATGCGCGCCAAGACCGGT
>Ga0209006_10003641_pt1 | contig 14010 bp, 12 predicted proteins | sample JacPin_JW_Ref_O2_FD_188567 | JGI IMG/M metagenome (GOLD analysis project Ga0209006, IMG submission 188567) | Forest soil microbial communities from Algoma, Ontario, Canada - Jack Pine, Ontario site 1_JW_Ref_O2 (SPAdes) (version 2) | ecosystem: Environmental > Terrestrial > Soil > Boreal... | reverse complement strand
CTTGCGCTCGTAACCCATCCATCCCTTTTCCCGCGGGTTGTAGACGCGGTGGCGATGCAGCAGGAAAAACGAGCCGATATTCTGCCCGGCATATTTCTCATTCAGTTCGCGGATCAAACTCGCGCACAAGTCAATCAGCGGAGTTTCTTCCGATGCCGGGTGGTCGGAGTCCGGCAAATCGGAAACCAGCGCGAAGTGAACATTCGGATCGTGATTGCCCAGAAAACGAACTTCCAGATTCTCCACCAGCCCGCGGACCTGCTTCTCATTCAACAGCAGCGTCGGCACGGCCACCAGGGTCGCATGTTCCGCCGAAATGCCTTCGGAAAAATCCAGCTTAGGAAGAATTCTTGCCGGCAGCACAGCGGTAACCAGATAATTCATGAGAGTCACCGCGCTCTGCGAACTGGGCAGCAATAAGATCAGCATCGAGAGCAGCAGCAACTCCGGCGATGCATTGGGTGGAGTCAGCCACAACAGGAATTCCGTGATGATGGCGAACGTCAGAATCGCGACGCCCGGCAAAAAGAATTCGTCGGGATGGCGCCGCATCCAATGGCGTAGCCGCTGCACAATGCCCGGCTTGCATCCGACTTTCTGCCGTAAAAGTTCTGCCCCCTCACCAACAATGTAGTAGCCCACGTGCGATTCTCGCGCGGCAATAAGCGGGTCGCGATAAACGCGTTCATGGGCCTTTTGTGCCAAAACAATAGCGGCCTGCGCAACCTCAATCTCCCCACAATCGGAACTGCGCGCAATCCGCGCCAGTTCGTCGCGATACAGATTGCGGCTCTCGAATTCCATCGCGCCGTAAACACCCGCCGGATCCTGCCGGAGAATCCTATCGAACGCAATCAGCGGCTCCAGAATTTCCTTCCACGGACTCTGCGTCACATCCCGCAAACTGCTGATGCAAATGCCCAGCTTCTGCGATTCCCCGCCCGGGGTCTTCAAAGCCGCGCGCGCCCGAATCGCAATTTCCTCCAGCAACGCCAACTTCAATCCCGGAACCAGCGCCCACAATTCGCGCAGGTTCAGGGGAGTGTGCTCTTCAAATCCCTGGCAGAAAGAACTGAAGCTCTTGTCGGTGAACAGGTAGTCCGAGGACTTCAGAAAGGCTTCCGGCAAAGCCAAAGCGCGCGGCACGACCGCATTTTCGCGCGTGCGTACATGGGACAGCTTGCGCAGCGGCTTGACCTCGGTTGTGAGGCTGACCATCTGGGCAAAAACCAGCGAACCGTTGTCGCGCAGCCAGCGCAGATCGTCGGACGCCGGCGACTTCGCGAACTTGGCATCGGCCGCCGCCAGAATCGGCCGCAGCGCCGACCGCACCCGACGGCTGCGCTCCGCAAACACCCGAGAAGAAGTGGTCCCCGGCAGCCAGCCCAGCTTCACGGCCAGCTGTGCCCCCGCGCCGCGCAGCGATGCCAACGCGGTCGTATCCTCGGTTCCCGTTTGCCCGTCGTCCACCGTGGTGCTTTCGATCTCTATATTCTCGGACATATTCTCGAACACGGCCCCTTCAAATTCTAACTGCCCTTCGTAATCTCTAACGGTAACTTGCTGCCTGCAACTCGAACATCTCGGCATACCGCCCACCCAAGTGCGTCAGTTGTTCGTGATTGCCATCCTCGGCAATGCTGCCGCCCTCAAGAACCACAATCCGGTCAGCCATGCGCACTGTAGAGAAGCGATGCGAAATAAACAATGCCATCTTTCCCGTAGTTAGCTCGGCGAAACGCTGGAAGACTTCAAATTCGCTCCGGGCGTCGAGCGCCGCCGTCGGCTCATCCAGAATCAGCACCTGCGCATCCCGTAGATACGCCCGGGCCAGCGCAACCTTTTGCCACTCGCCACCGGAAAGATCCACTCCGCCCTCAAACCTGCGTCCCAACATCTGATCGTACCCGCCGCCCAGCCGGCCAATCACTTCATCGGCCATGCTCTTTCTGGCCGACAATTGCAGCAACCGCGGATTGTCCATTTCCTCGATCTTCCCCACCGCAATGTTTTCCCCCGCCGTCATCTCATACCGCATAAAGTCCTGAAAGATCACGCCAATCTCGCGATATAAATCGTCCAGGTCATATTCGCGCAGGTCAATCCCATCAAGCAGGACCTGCCCTTCGACCGGATCGTAAAGCCGTGTAATCAGCTTGACGATCGTGGTCTTGCCCTGTCCGTTCTCTCCAATCAAAGCGATCCGTTCACGCGGATGGAAATCAAAATTCAGGCGATTAAGAATCAAGCGGTCGCTGCCCGGATAACGAAACGACACGTTGCGGAATTCGAATCCGCGGCGAATGGGCCGGGGCGCGGCCAGCGCATTGGGCTTGGATTGAATCGCCGGCCGCATCTCAAAAAATGCAATCAGGTCCGTCAAAAACAGTGCCTGGTCGGCAATGCCGGAAACAGTCGAGAATATCTGCTGAATGTTCGAGCTAGCCTGCTGAATCGCTCCGGCCAGAAAAGTAAGGCTGCCAATGGTAATAATTCCGCGCACGGTTTCCCAGATCGCGAACAAATAAGCGGAATAGTACCCAGCAGTTCCGATGATGGAAAGCAGCCCACCAGCAATCGAGCGCCGCCGCGCCAGGTCGACATCTTCGACGTAAATCCGATCCGAAAGCCGAGTAAATCGGTTGACCAGAAATCCACGCAGGCCGAAGAGTTTGAGTTCTTTGGCTGCTTCCTTGCTGCCGCCAAGCACCCGCAGATAGTCAAGCTGCCGTTTGATCGGCGTTTGACGAAAGTTCTTGGCGTATCCGAGAAATGCGAAGTGAGTTTCGCCGAGGAACGCCGGCAAAACGCCTGCCACGAGAAGCAGCAGCAACCAGGGCGAAAACAAAATAATCGAAATCGACAGCGAAATTGTCGTCACTACCTGCTGCACCAGCCTGCCAATGGACTGGATCATCCCCAGACGATCCGTCGCCTGCACTCGCGCCCGCTCCAGCCGGTCGTAGAAAACCGGGTCTTCGTAGGCAATCAGATCGAGAGATGCGGCATGCTCCATTACCCGGATGCTGACGTACCGCGTGTATTTGTCGGCAAGCAGAGCATCGAGATAATCAATTGTGCGGCTGAGCAGGCTGCTGAAAACAGCCAGCGAGAACTCCGCCGCAACCAGCCACCAAAGATGACTAGTAATCGGCTGGTGGGCGGTAACCGACCGGACAATCAAATCGATGATGAGCTTGGTAACCCAGAGCAGAGCAATGGGGAGGAGGGCCAGGACGACGCGAAAAACGAGTCCAAGAGTTACAACCAGGCGCCCAGACTCCCAAACCAGCTTAAGAACCGCTGGAATATTTCGAAGCGCGGCAAACCGTTCCCGCCACGCTCCTTTCAAGTTTGGCTCTCCAGCCATCTGTGGGTCCTGAACGGGCCTCCGCGAAGAACAGGGTAAAAGACGCGTCGCCGTGCGCGACAGGTGCTGGCGGTTAGCGTAAGTTTAGCCGAAATATGCCAAATTCGCGCACTTTTATCGCCCACGCAACCTTGCAAATTCTGGCATGTTCCCGTCTAAAGCACTGCGCAAGAATTTCTCTGCGGAAGCGTAGCTTGGATGAATAAATTTGCAGATAGGTTGGAATTGGCGAGCGGCAGTCGATTCGAGGCAGCCGACCTGATGATCGATCAGTACTTCTGAAACCCGGCTCGCTGCATCCCGCGCTGCGCTTCCGCGGTTTTCATGAACGTGTCCCACACAAAACCGGTGCGCAGATTTTCCGCCATCAGCATCGTGATCCCCGTGTCGATGCCAATCACGTCAGGGTCATACCAGTTCTTCAGCCGGTTGAAGGCGTTTACAAATCCATACTTGCACCACGCCGCTGGATTATTCTTCCGCATCGACTGCAACACTCGCAGTGTGGCCTGCGGCAAAAACGGCAGCGACCCGCCTGGCGCGCTAGGCACGACCGTGCCATCAATAGGACCGAATGCCGGCGGCCCTCCCCAAATCACATAGCCCTTTTCCGAATCCGACGCGGTAATGCCCCAAAGATCCTCGCTGTAGTCGGGAAATTGCTTGCCCAACTCCACGCAGAAACGCCGATGCACTTCCGTCGCCACGATGGAATTCTTGTAGTAATCGGCATATTTGTCGCGCTTCCCGCGAAAATCGAACCACGCCTGCGAATACTGATGCACAAATAATGGCGCAAACGAGCCGATATAACGGAGCCCCTCATATTCAAACGTCATGCGCTTCCACGCGTTCCACGTATCCTCTTTCAGCGGATGCGCCGACGAACCCAGCCCCAGCAAATACATCATCATCAGTTCGCTGTAGTAGTCCCAGCGGTAGGGCAGAAATCCGATCTCCGGCGTCCAGCCGTGGGGCAGCAGCGCCGTATCTTCGGAAAGCCAGGTCCAGTCCACGCGGCTGAAGATCAGGTCGCACAGTTCGGCGACACCGTTGTGCTTAAAGTGCTCTCGGCAGGTGAGAATACCGCACAGAAGAATCGCCGTATCGACCGATGAAATCTCCGAGTCCCAAACGCGCTCCCCCGTCTCGATATTGGCGAAGTGATAAAAGAACCCGCGATGCTGCGGAACCTTCTTCCACAAAAAACGCAACGCCGCAAACACCCGCTCCAGCGCCGCTCCCGCGGGAATGAATCCGCGCTGGTCGGCAATGCACAGGGCCGTAAGCCCAAAGCCCGTAGCCGCAACGCTGGCGACTATCCCCTGATCGTTCGTCTGAACGTTGCAGCGGTCCTTCACCATCCCCGTCTTTGGACTTCCCTGCTCCCAGAAATAAAGAGCGTTGGCGTTTTCCAGTTCGTTGAGAAATTGATCGTCCTCAGGACTCAGCGTAAACGGCGGCAAAACCGGCGGCGGGGAAAGTTGCAGTGGCTGCTGCTGTCCCCACGCTGGCATGCCGGCCAGCGGAAGAGCAGCGCCCGCCAGGCCCATCTGTCGCATAAAATCGCGGCGCGAAAAACTTCGACGCGGCAAACTATGGAACGATTTTCGTGTCATCCTTGAGGATTAGCCTTGAGATAAGGACCGCAGCCGTGAATTCGATGCTTCGTCATGAAATTAAGATGATGCTGCAAACGGCAGAACCCCTGCCGTCATCATAAAAGATAAATATAAAAGATATAAGATGGCACTCCCGAATGACGCGACTGCAAAAAGTTGAAATCCTGACGGCCTGTGTGATGACGCTGCTAATCACCGCCGCCGCCATCGCTCTGGTGCGATGGGAAGCGAGGCGCCCCGTCTCGCTGCAAGGTTCGGTGACCGTGAAAGACGCCGACCCCCGCAAAGAACTTCCCATTGCCGACGTCCAGATTTTCACCTCCGATGGCCCTCCGGTCACCGCCAAGTCTGACTCCTCCGGGTTCTTCCGGCTCACGCTGGCCCGAGGCGTGCGTCGCGGGCGCCCCGTCACCCTCCACTTCCGTCACAAAGATTATCAGCCGCTCGATCTCGACGAATTCGTTGGTGACAAACTTTATATCGTTCATCTGTCGCCCCTGGCCATAAAACCGGGACGCTCCAACGACCAGCAGATCACCCGAGTGGGCAATGTCCGCGTGCGCTTCTCCATCAAGAATCAAACGGAAGTAAACATCGGCAGCGCCGCGCAAACTTTTGAAATTCAGAATAAAGGAAACGTCCCTTGCAAAGGCCAGCACCCCTGCTCGCCCGACGGAAAATGGAAGGCCAATCTGGGATCGCTCTCACTCGACGCCGGCATCGGCAATGAGTTCCGTGACGCCCGCGCCTCCTGCATCGCCGGCCCATGCCCATTCACCAGTATCGAGGCCGACCGCTTTTCCCAAGGCGGCCGAACAATCATGGTCACCGCGCGCAACTGGTCCGACACAGCAACGTTTCTACTGGAAGCCGAAGTCTTTCATCCCATGTCCAGCCAACTTGTCCACGAATCCTACCCCGTGATTTTTGGCAACGCGCTCAATTTCACGCTCCCCTCCAGCGCCGAAGCCATCAATATGGAAGCCGACATCAATGGGCAAATGATCATCTTCCCGCTCGGCCCCGAATTGCTGCTGAGCTGGGCGAACTGCAACGTCCGCGTCAACCCCGACCGTACCCGCGTCTACCGCTGCGAACTGAAACCCGGCTACCGCTTTCAATAAAACTGACGGCTTGTGATTGCTATCGTGCCGTATACTGCCCAGGTTTGTTTCAGCCCGTTTCATGAGTCCCTCGACCTCACCCACATCCCGCCTCGCCTACATCGACTGGATGCGCGGCCTCGCCTGCGTCCTCATGTTTCAAACCCATTGTTATGACTCGTGGCTGAGCCCCGCAGCGCGGCAGAGCAAATTCTTCATGTATTCGCAACTGGGAGGAACCTTCCCCGCCCCGCTGTTTCTTTTTCTCGCCGGAATTTCTTTCGCCCTGGTCACCGAGCGCCTTCACCAAAAGAATTTTCGCCCAACTCAAATCGCGCGCACCACAATTCGCCGCGGGGCGGAGATTTTCGCCCTGGGCTTGCTTTTTCGTCTTCAGGAATACGTCGTCGCCTGGGGCTGGGCGCCTAAGAGTGATCTGCTCCGCGTCGACATCTTGAATACGATTGGCTTGTCGATGATGCTGATGGGCATTCTGTGCTGGATAACCTTGGCGCTGCAATCGGGAACTTACAAACGCTCATCCCTGATACTCGCCGCCGCCGGAACCGCGCTCGCCATATCGTTGCTCTCCCCGCCGCTTTGGACCACCTGGCGTCCAGACTGGCTTCCCTGGCCCATCGAGTCCTACATCAACGGCGTTCACAACCTCGGCACTCCCCAAGCATGGCTGTTCCCGATTTTTCCCTGGAGCGCCTTCGCCTTCGCCGGCCTGGCCGTAGGATTCATTTTGCAAAGCCCCTGCGTGCGCAATCGCGAAACGAAGATTTTTCTCGCCCTCGGAATCGCCGGCGCCCTCCTCGCGGAATTCGCCCACTGGCTCGATCACCGGCCGGAGCAACTCTACGCCAGCTATGACTTCTGGCACACCAGCCCCAATTTTTTCCTGATCCGCCTCGGCCTGCTGATGATCATTCTCTTCGCCAGCTACGCCTGGTGCCGCTGGGGATTGGTCCCTCATCTCTTCAGCCCGCTCATCCTTCTCGGCCAGGCTTCCCTGCTTGTCTATTGGGTCCACCTCGAATTCGTCTACGGCCGTGTCTCCATCCTGCCCAAACGCGCCGACAACATCGCAACGGCCTCGCTCGGCCTGCTGATTATTTTCCTCGCCATGCTTGCCCTGGCCTTCGTGCGAACTCGCATGAAAGGCCGCCACATCAGATTCTCCGCCACGCCTAAACCAATTCCCGTCAGCTAACCAAGCCGCTAATCGTTCATGAAACACTCCGCAAAAACTCCACCACTTCCCTCTCCGCCCACCGCCCATCATCCGCCGCATCTCCATTGCGCTTGCCGAGAAACGCACAATGTCCACCATCTTCGGTCTCGATAAAAGTGATGTTCGGATTCGCCAGAATTCGCTCCTTCGTTTCCGCGCGGAGCCGAATAAACGGATCGTTCGCCGCATGAATAATCAGCGCCGGCACCGCAATCCGATCGATCACATTCGCCGCCGCAGCCCGCGCGTAGTAATCGTCAGCCCCGCTAAAACCGCAGTAGTAAGCCGTAACCCGGTCGTCAAACTCGCGCAGCGTCCTGACTCCCCGCAGCCGCGCAACATCGAAATCCGCCGGAAACAATTTCGCCTTCCTGCGAAAGCGCCCGAACAATTGCACCAGAAAGTAATATTCGTATATGCGATTCGCCGGCTCGTGCAGCGCATCCGCCGACGCCGCCAAATCCGCCGCCGGACAAACCGCCGCCACCCCGCGAAATTGCGGCGGCCCATCCTTGCCCCACTCACCCGCCAGTTTCAAAACCAAATTCCCGCCCATGGAAAATCCCGCCAACGCAAACCGAGAGACTCCATCCCGCTCCACAACGTTCCGCGCCGCCGCCGCCACATCCGCCGAGCGGTCCGAGTTGTAAAGCGTCGGCGCGCAATGGTCCATGCCGCCGCAGTTGCGCTGGTTCATCAGCACCACGTTCATGCCCCTCGCCAACCCCACCCGCGCCACTCCCAGCATGTACTGAGAATCGGTCGACCCTTCCAGCCCATGCACCGCGATCACTGTCGCCGCCGACTGCCGCTCACGCTGCCAAAAACACAGGCAGCGCACCGCAATGCCCTTCTCAACCTCAATCAATCGTTCTTCCGGTTGGGGCAGGCGAATGCGGCGCGACAGAAAAAAGCTGGCAAGCGTCTGCACATGCCCGCCTCGCAGCCAGCGCGACGGCCGGAACGCCGGAATCCGCCGCGGTTCGCGCGACGCTTCAGCTATGGACGGATCGGCTATAAGAGGTACGCTCTCGCCGGGAGCGGGCGAGGACGTTTGCGAAGTTCCCACAAGTTGATTCTAATAGAATTAGTTGAGCGGCACTGAGCGAATCCGCAGGAGGAAGTATGCCGATTTTCGAATACATCTGCCAGAAGTGCAATCACCAGTTCGAAGCCCTCATCTACGGCAACCAAAAAGCCGAATGCCCCAAGTGCCACGCCAGCAAGCTGGCTCCGCAACTCTCGGTCTTCGCCGTCTCCGCAAAAAGCTCATCCTCCGGCCCGCGCCCCGCCGGTCCCTGTGGCAGTTGCGGCGACCCGCGCGGCCCCGGTTCCTGCTCCATGAACTGAAGAACCGGACCTTGGACGTTAGGCCTTAGACTGTAGTTCGCTGACCGAAGTCCAAGGTCCAACGTCCGAGGTCCGCCTTCCGGTAACCACAGTCGCATGACCGCAGTTACCTATCCCTGCCTCGCTCCCTCTCGTACCATCACGGCACCACACCCAAAAGGGGCCACTCAAGAATGGATCGTCGCCGTCAGTCCCGCGTCTTCGTGGAATTACCTGTCCAAATCTGGGGTATGGACGCCAACGGGCGCCCCTTCACCCAGCCCGCCAGCCTGCGTACCATCAGCGGTCGCGGCGCAACCCTGCAAGCCGTCGACGCCCACCTCAAACCCGGCGACCTGGTGGACGTTCAATACGAAGGCACGAAATCCCAATTCCGCGTAGTCTGGCTCGGCCGCCCCGGCACGGAAATGCAAGGCGAAGTGGGCGTCGAAAACCTCTCCACCGACATCAAGCTCTGGGACGTAGACCCCCTGAAATGCGCCGCCGCGGTCGGCCAGGGCTAAACGATTTCCTGTGTTCCTCAGTAAGTCCCGCGTGGTCCTCGGTGTTAGAGCCTTTTACTTTCCCGGCGAGGATGGCTCTTTGTTCACTGTTGCGGTACTCCCCCCACCCCGTCTACGCAACCCTCTTTGGCAATAGAATCATCGACTTAGCTTCAAAAAACCCATCATTTTAAGCCCAAAGTACGCGACTTTACGCGCAAAGTACGTCGAACAAAGGACTTAGAGGCAAAACACGTGAAACAAAGGAGTTACGTGCCTCCTTTGACTCCGGAAGCTCGTTGAGCCTTCTGTTCTTCGCTAGGCCATGATGAACGACTTTTGGGGTGAGGCGCAAGGTCAGATGTCACGATCAGGCTGTGGATTTCGTGGAAAAATTTCGATGCTGAAAAAATAGGTGAACGTTCCGTGAACTGCACCCCCGGCTTCCCAGCGCAGGCCGCAGGAATGTACTTCTCGGGAAAAGGATGTTCCCCCGATCCTTCTCCGGTAGTTTGTGATCGGACGATTCCAGTGATGTTCGGCTTTCGTAACAAAAGCTGGAATCGGGCGCAGAGCGAAAGCAGTGCGGACTACACTCACGACGAGCACGCAGGTCAGCTCCCGCACGCAGGCCAATGCAGGTGCCGCTGAAGCAGCCCAATAGCTCCATGCCTGGAACAGAGGGAGGGAAAGATGAAGCGTTTCGCTGGGGTCCTCGCGTTCGCGCTGCTACCACTAGTCACGGCATTTAGTCAGGCTTCGCCGACAAAAGAATCGATAGGCCCTCCCGATACGGGCTGCGCTTACTACCCAAACCCGCCGAATGGTCCATTCACTTGCCCCCAGGGGTTATCGTGCGGCCAATACTGGACGCTCTCCTACGGGCAACAGTGCGACGACCAAAACTTGGAGTCCTGCTACGTACTGGAGCCAATAGGGTACTGCTGTGGAAAGTACCGCGCCACCTGGCCAATCGATCCGTGCATGATTACAGAAATGAAGGATCCCCACTTCAGGTCGCGCATTCTCGAAATTGCCGAGGAGAATGATGTGTTGGTCCCGACCTGCAATGGAGCTTACCTCCCCGCAAGAATTGCCCTCGGTCAAAGCAGGGAAAGGGAAAAAGAGGATGGCAGTTTTTAAGGCATCGCGGCTGCTCTTGCTTTGCGTAGCGGCCTATTCGTTCGCGCAGGACCATCCGAAGCATGTGAGTCGGGATGGGGCTGTCGCACCTCAACAGGTATCGCTCAATGAGCTTTCCACGGTCGAAGTGCCGTCCCTGCCTGCGGAAAGTATAGGGGCACCTTTGCTGTGCGATCCCGCTGACAGAGTGATCTTCCGTATGGCTACGCCTGAGTCGGGTGTCGAGGACCCCGTATCTGTCTCGAAGGATGGGAAGACTATTGTCCGGTTTGGGAGGGAGAAGATCAACGACATTCCCTCACCGGTCCTTATCAGCATGTTCCTCAACGGGTCCGACGTTTATATTCTGACTGGGGGTACTACTCCACTCGGCCATCAAGACAGGGTCGTCGCGCGGAAGGGCGACACAATCGTAAGCGAGGCTACCAGAAGCAGCAGATACATCGCGCACTTCGCGCCGGACGGGACCTATGCTGGGGCCGTCCCTCTAGACCTGCCGTTCAAGCCCGCGCGCCTGGGCGTTTTTGAAAATGGCGATTTCTTGATTGCAGGTGCAGAGCCATCGACGGACGAGCCTCGTTTGGCCATCGTCAGCTCGAACGGACAACTCCGCCGCTTCGTCGAACTGAAGGGAGATGTACACGGGCAAGGCGACTCAGATACCTTAGGAAAAGACAGAGACCCGACCACCCTGCCGCGCTTTGGCCCACCCGGGACAAAATCGCTGTTCAACGCCGTCTACCTTTCACAGATCGCGAAAGATGGTCCAAACCTTCTCCTGTTTCGCCCGATGAACGGTCCCGTATTTTCGATCTCCCCATCCGGCGAGGTGACAGTTCACGAGCTTGAGGTCAAAGGGGAGTACCGATTGTATACAGTCAAAGCAACCAGAAATTTGTGGATTGCGGAATTCCTGCATGACGTCCCTGGCAGCGGGGCAGTTGAGCTCTCCACCTACGCCTTCGATCCCGAAAGCGGCGCGGCACTAAGAGAGTACTTCTTTCCCAGGGATCTCGGTACGGGGCTGGCGTGCGTTGACGGGGACGAGTTTACCTTCGTCATGGCCAATGAAAAAACCAATACTCTGAGACTGGTCACGCTGGCGCAGTCAGCGAAACCAAACTAGAGCAAAGCGGGCGGGCGGCCCAGATCTCGATCCCACCGCATGTTTCGTGGCGCCCCTCCCATGTCTCGCAAGAACGGTGTCAAGTTCCAGGAACTTGACACCAAACCAGCGAGGCCTGGGGCACCCGACGGCTAAGCGGGATACACTCAATCATGCGCGTAAAAATCCTTGGCTCGGCCGCCGGCGGAGCGTTTCCCCAGTGGAATTGTGCCTGCCCCAACTGCCGCTCGCTCCGCGCCGGAAGTTTCAAAGGCAGAGCTCGCAGCCAAACCCAGGTCACCATCAGCGCCGACAGCCGCTCCTGGTTCCTCCTCGGAGCCTCACCCGACCTGCGCAGCCAGATCGAATCCGCTCCTGAACTTCAGCCGCGGTTCCAACCAAACAACGGAATTCGCCAATCTCCAATCGCAGGCGCAGTCCTCGCCAACGCCGATATCGATCACGTCCTCGGACTTCTTCTCCTGCGCGAACTGCAACCCCTGCGCATTCATGCCACAGAATCCATTCGTCGCATTCTCCGCGAAGACAATTCCATGTTCGCCATGCTTCATCGCATTGCCAATCAAGCCTCGTGGACTGACTTCGTCCCCGGCGAAATCTTTCCGCTTCGACTTCCTGCGCTTGAAGGCGCAGCAGACGAGGATTCCGGCATCAAGTGCCGCGCACTTTCGCTCGGCGCCCACTTCCCCGCATATGTGTCCGCCGAACGCCGGCAAAAGCTAGTCCCCCAGGATTCTTCACTCGGCTTCATCATCGATTCGCCATCTGGCAAGCGCCTAGCCTATATGCCCGCAGTCCCGGAGATCGGCGATGCATTGATGAAAGACTTCGACCAGATCGATGTGCTTCTGCTCGATGGCACCTTCTGGAGCGACGACGAACTGATCCGCATCCAGGGCGATAAAGACGCACAAACCGCCCGCCAGATGGGCCATGTGCCTGTCTCCGGCCCTGACGGTACCCTGGTCAGGTTGGCGCAACTGCGCCGTCCACGTAAAATCTATCTGCACATCAACAACACGAATCCCATGCTGAACGAAGCTGGTCCCGAATATCGCCAGGTACGCGACGCCGGCTGGGAGATCGCGGAGGATGGATGGCAGTTCGATCTGTAGAGCAAGCCGTGCTGCTCCCGGAAAAGCAAGCGAAGAAAGACGCGCCGCTGCTATCGCTGGAAGAGTTGCGCGCGCAACTCCGAGCCGTCGGCGAAGAGCGCTATCACCACAAGCATCCATTCCATCTGATGATGCACGAAGGCCGCCTCACCCGCGGACAACTGCAAGCCTGGGCGCTCAACCGCTATTACTATCAGGCGACGATTCCTGTCAAAGACTCGATCATCCTGTCGCGCGGCCCCGATCCCGCCTTTCGCCGCGCCTGGCGCAAGCGCGTCATCGATCATGACGGCGACGGCACGTCCAATAACGAAGGCGGCATCAAGCGCTGGCTGAAGCTGGCCGAAGCAGCGGGACTGAACGCCGAAGACGTCCGCGCGGGAAAAGGCATTCTGCCCGCCACGCGCTTCGCCGTGAACGAGTATCTGAACATCGTGCGCAACCGCAGCCTGCTGGAAGCTGTCGCGTCGTCGCTGACCGAACTCTTCTCCCGCGACCTGATCACGTTGCGCATGGAAAAAATGCGCCAGCACTACCCGTGGCTCTCCGGCGGCCTTGATTATTTCCAGGCGCGCCTCACCCAGGCTCCCGAAGACGCGGCCTACGCCGTGAACTACGTCTACGAGCACGCCGAAACCCGCGCCCAGCAAGGCCTAGCGATCCAGGCTCTGAGCGACAAATGCGACATCCTGTGGGCACAGCTCGACGCGCTCTATTTCGCCTACGTGCAGCCCGGCTGGCCCCCTCCTGGCGCATTCCAAATCGAGGCCAGCTAGATGGGTCTCGAACTTGTCTCATTCCAGTATAAAAATTTGTCATCCCGAGCGGAGCATTTCCGTTGGCGCAGCCAATGGCAATGCGCGGTCGAGGGACCTGCTTTTCTCCGCGCCACACAGCATGCGCACGATCGGGCGCGAGCGTGACCCCGCCCACCGATACCAGCCAGCCGAAACTGGCCGCCGGCTGCCGCTGGGGCGGCACAGAAGAAAATCGCGTGATTTTATTTCCCGAAGGCGCAATCAAGCTGCAAGGCCCGGGCCGCCAGGTACTGGAACAATGCGACGGCCGACGCACCTTCGGCGACATCATCGCCGAGCTGCAAAAACAATTCACCACCGCCGATCCGGAAAAGATTCGCGGCGACATCAGCGAGTTTCTGGAGCAGTTGCAGCGCAAAAGAATCGTAGATTATTGAAAGGTAGCGCCGCCGTCCCGGCGGCTTCGCGGAGATGAACCCGCCGGCAGGATGCCGGCGCTACGTTCCGCGCAACAGACATGACAGTTGCCAATCCTCTAGCCCTCATTGCCGAACTCACGCATCGCTGTCCGCTGCATTGCGTCTATTGTTCGAATCCTTTGCAGTTAGCCAGCACAAGTGCGGAGCTTTCAACTGCCGACTGGATTAGCGTCCTCGATCAGTGCGGCAAGCTTGGGATGTTGCACGCGCACTTCACCGGCGGCG
>Ga0209006_10003640_pt1 | contig 14010 bp, 14 predicted proteins | sample JacPin_JW_Ref_O2_FD_188567 | JGI IMG/M metagenome (GOLD analysis project Ga0209006, IMG submission 188567) | Forest soil microbial communities from Algoma, Ontario, Canada - Jack Pine, Ontario site 1_JW_Ref_O2 (SPAdes) (version 2) | ecosystem: Environmental > Terrestrial > Soil > Boreal... | reverse complement strand
CGTTCGCCACCGAGCGCATCGCAGCGGAAGTGATCGCGTAAAGAACGGTCGTTGGTCGCTGGTCGTTGGTCATTGGTCGTTGGCAAAACCGTCCAGATCATGGGTTCGTGGCGAACGACTAACGACCAGCGACTAACGACCGCATGATCGCCTTCCTCACCCTCGAACTTCAAATCGAAGCCGCACAATCTCTCAAAGATCGCCGGCAAGTTGTTCGCAGCCTGAAAGATCGCCTTCGCACCAGCTTCAACGTTTCTGTCGCCGAACTCGACGCGGCTGAACTCTGGAGCCGCGCCACGATCGGCGTGGTTAGCATTTCCAGTTCGTGCGATTATCTCGACGGCCTGATGAAAAAAGTCGAAGCTGCCGCGACACGCATCGCCAACAACCACGGCGCCGATGTCGCGGATTCGTTCGTCGAATATTTCTGAAATCGGCTTGTTCGACCTTTACCCGCCGTGACGAGCCTTCCTCCGAAACTCCCTAACACGTTGTTACCTCCGTACTTATCGCTACGCCGGAAACCGCGCGACAATTGCGCTGCGAGGCCCGGCCATCCGGACGCAAGACTTGCGCGCCGTTTTCTGATATTCTCATGCGTTTTACCTCAGGTGAGACTTTTGGAGAAGCGCGGGGTCAAATATCATCGCGGACGGGTCGGCGAGGCCCTGCGCGAGGAGATCGAGACGCTGGTCGAAGGCGAGCTCGCCGATCCGCGGATCGGGCTGGTCAGCGTGACTGCCGTGCATATCGCCGACGACGGACGCTCCGCCGAAGTTTGGGTCAACGTCGAAGGCAGCGACGAGGATGCAGACGAAAGCCTGGAAGGGCTGGAAGCCGCCAAGGCCTACATTCGGCATGAACTGGTCGCGCGCCTGCGCCTGAGACGCGCTCCGGAACTCGTATTTCGGCTGGATCGCGCGGAACTGGAAAAAGCGCGGGTGGAAGAATTACTGGCCCGCGCTAAGAAGCGAAACAAGAAGCGCAAAGGAAGCGGTGGAAAGAACGCATAACATGCTCGAAGATGTGCTCCGGCAGATCGGACAGCGCGAGCGCTTCGTGCTGACCTCGCACGCCCGGCCCGACGGCGATGCCGTGGGATCGGCGCTGGCCTGCTGCCAGGTGCTGCGCGCCATGGGCAAGCAGGCCGACGTCGTGCTGCACGATGGAGTGCCGCGCATCTATCGTTCGCTTCCGTTCGCCGACCAGGTAGTGCAGTCAAACCGCGTCACCGGGGGCTACGAAGCGGCCATCATTCTGGAGTGCGACAGCATTCACCGCACCCGGCTTGAAGGTCTCGAAGATCAATTCCTGATCAGCATCGATCACCACGTGAGCGGACGCCCTTTCGCGCACATCAACTGGATCGATCCGCACGCCGTGGCGACCGCAGAGATGGTGTTCCGCTTGGCACGGGAAGCCAACGTGAAGTTTTCTCCTGACATTGCAACTTGCCTTTACACCGCGCTGATGACCGACACGGGCTCATTCATGTTTCAGGGGACGAATGAAGATACGTTCGGCCTGGCGCGAGAACTGGTGCTGGCGGGGGCCGATCCGGCGCACTGCGCCCGCGGAATCTACTTCGCGCACTCGGTGGCGAAGCTCAGATTGCTCGGCGAAGCCTTGCGCAATCTTCAACTCGAGGGCCACATCGGCTACGTCTGGGTGACGCAGGAGCAGATGGAACGCTGCGGCGCTCTTGAAGAAGACTGCGAAGGCCTGGTGAATTATGTTCTTTCCATTGGCGGAGTAGAAGTGGCTGCGTTCTTCCGCGAGTTGCCCGGCGGACGCTTTCGCGTGAGCCTGCGCAGCAAAGGGAAACTCGACGTCGCGCATGTCGCCGAGAGTTTCGGCGGCGGCGGCCACGAATGCGCCAGTGGATGCTCCATCGCCGGTCCGCTTACCGACGCGGTGCGGGAAGTTTTAACCCAGATTCGCCGCGGATCTTCCGTGCAGTAAATTCGACGACCGCCCCACATCGTCCATCCCATGACCATACGCACCCGCACCGATGTGTTGCTGCTCGCGAGATTCTGCGCCTTTCTTTTTTTCTACGGCATCGGCCATTTCGGGCTCATCGGAGCCGACGAACCGCGCTACGCTCAGGTCGCGCACGAGATGCTCGAACGCCGCGACTGGATCACTCCGGTCCTCGGCGGTCACGCCTGGCTCGAAAAGCCGCCTCTTTACTACTGGCAGGCAATGCTCGCTTATTCGTTGCTGGGCGTCAGCGAGACGACAGCGCGATTGCCTTCGGCCGTGGATGCCACGCTGCTGGTGATTGCGATTTACTTTTTCTTCCTCCGCTTTCGCCGTGGAGTGGAAGTCGATGCCGCGCTGATGACGGCGTCGTGTGCGGGTGTTGTCGGCTTCGCGCGCGCCGCCTCGATGGACATGGGCCTGACCGCCGCGTTTGGAGTCGCCATGTTGGCATGGTGGGCCTGGCGCGAAAGCGAAAGCCGAATTTATCTCGGGATCTTTTATGCGTGTCTCGCTCTCGGAACGTTGGCGAAAGGCCCGGTCGCGCCAGCGCTTGCAGTGATTGTGATTGTTCTCTTCGCGGCGGCCACGCGTGAGTGGAAGCTGTTGGTGCGATCGGTCTGGCTGCCGGGCGTTCTGCTGTTCTGCGCGATCGCATTGCCCTGGTACATTGCGGTGCAGGTGAGAAATCCCCAGTTCTTTCGCGAATTTATTCTTGAGCACAATCTCGCCCGCTTCTCAACCGACCTCTATCATCATCGGCAGCCGTTCTGGTACTACCTTCCAGTCATGGCGCTGGCGCTTGCGCCTTGGACCATCTTCGCAATCGCAGCTTTCGTCGATCTGTTGCGAAACTGGGCTCAACGCACGTCAACGTCCGGCGATCCCGATCTCGACCTGCAATTCAATCTGTTCGCCTGCTGCTGGCTGGTTGTGCCGGTGGCGTTTTTCTCGATTTCGCAGTCAAAACTTCCCGGATACATTCTTCCCGCGGTTCCTGCGGGCGCCGTGCTGATCGCGAATTATCTGCGGCGGCATCTGGAGTCTGCGGCGCCGGCCTCGAAGTGGCTCGCAGTTTCCCATGCGTTGGTGGCGAGCGCGCCGATTGTTCCGGCGCTGCTCATTGTCTATCTGATCACCGAGCACCGACTGCCCGCGGGTCGGCCCATGTTGTCAGCGCTGGGTGTCGCGTTCGTGCTCTGTGCCGGCGTCGCGATCACGCTCACAAGCCGATTGAAGCTGCGCATGCTGCGCTTTGTCACGTTGATTCCGGTTGTGCTGGTGGTCGCCGCCGCGCTGAAGCTGGGATCGCCGGCAATCGATCAGACCCTCTCCAGCCGTCCGCTGGCAGCAGAATTAGCGAGCGTCGAAACGCGCAAGCTGCCGCTTGCGGTATGTGGCGTATCGCGCGAACTCGAATACGGATTGAATTTTTATCGTAACCAGACGGTCGCGCGCTACGAGGCAGGAAGTGTTCCGGCGGCAGAGCACCTGTTGGTAACTCCGGCCTCGTGGAGAGAAACCGTCGCCAGAAGCACCTCCGGACGCCGCGTTTCGTTTCTGGGGCATTACTCGGCGCAGGATGTGGACTATTACTGGGTCGCCGCGAAGCCATAGGCAATGATCTTCTGTTGCTGCCCGTTGTTCGGCCCGTTTGCCTCCTGTTCGTGAACCCACTACACTCGAAATTTCGCCACGCTGTTTGCCCTCGGCGTCAGCGGTTGCTGCAGGAGCCCTTTGGAGATCCTCGACCTCAGACATTTTTCCTCTGCCGACTTGCGTCCTTTGCTGCAGGACGAAACGCAAGTCTGGTCGCGCCTGCTTTCCTGGGACTACACCGGCTCGGCGGAGATGATTCTGCGCTACGTGGATGCAAAGATTCTGCCCGGCTATGCCGCTGTCGATCGCGGCCGCGTTTTCGGTTATTCGTTTTTCGTCTACGAAGGCAGTAAGGGCGTCATCGGCGACCTCTACGTCAGCAACGGCGCGCGGCTGCCCGACCCGCGGCCTGTTGAGTTGAAGTTGCTGACGCACGTCATTGAGACGCTGCAGCAGTCTCCCGGCATTCATCGCGTCGAAGCGCAACTGCTGGCGCACGATGCCAACGCAGTTTCCCGCCCGTTTCTCGAAACTGGATTCCAGCGCTATCCGCGGCTTTTCATGGTGCTGCCGCTGGGTTCGGGCGCGGCGCCGAAAATTCCCGCGGACCCCGAAATCGAAATCCGTCCCTGGACGGAGGCAGACTACCAGCCTTCGGCGGCCGTGATTACGGCTGCGTATCGCGGACATGTCGACGCACAGATCAACGATCAGTACCATACGCTCAGCGGATCATTGCGCTTTCTCAACAATATTGTGCGCTTTCCCGGCTGCGGCCTCTTCGATATGGAATCATCGTTCGTCGCTATCGACCGCAAGGCGAAGAGCCTGATTGGCATGATTCTTTGCTCGCGCGTCCGCAGCGATGTTGGCCATGTCACGCAGGTCTGTGTTCTGCCGGAGTATCGCTCGCATGGCCTGGGAGAATCCCTGCTGGGCGCGACGGTAAGCAGCCTGAAGAAGAGAAATTTCTCGATGCTCTCGCTCACCGTAACCGAAGCGAACACGCGAGCGGTCGCGCTCTACCGCCGATTGAACTTCGAGTCGAAAAGGGTTTTCGATGCCTTCGTGTGGGAGGGGTGACGCCTTCAGCTGCCAGCAGCTATCTGCGCAACAACCACATCACCCAACCAGCCAGAAGCGCTCCGCCCAGAAACATCACGAAGCAGTACAGGCCATAGCGGACCATTTCGCGCGTATTCTCGCGGTGCGTAATGCCGAAGACGATCGACGCAAACAAAGCAAACACCGTCGCCGCACTGAAGTGATTGAGTGTAATGCTCAAGGTTTGCACCGGCAATTCGTCGCTGAAAGCTGAAAGCTGACCGCTGAAAGCTGCTTCATTGCTTCTTTCCAATGGCGATGTGATAGGCGTCGGCAACAGAAATAAAATTCAGCAATCCCGCGACGATCATGAACTTCGTTCCGTAATCTGCAGTTGCGAATTGAATCGCGCCCTGGCCCCAGTCCGCGGCCAGAGTCAGAAGATAGAGGCCGCCTGCGCCCAGGTTTCCGATAAAGCCCAGCATGTCGAGAATGTCGCCGCCGTTCGCTTTGTAGATGCGGCCCTGCATGCCGAGTCCAAGCAGGAACAGAGTGGCAACTGAAATAAACAGTAGCGCGCCCCGAACAAACCGTTTCTGAATCAGATGCCCGGCCCCTGGAACCAGCCAGCCAATCACAGGCGCGACCACCGACATCATGTTCACCGGTTCCGCCGCCACTTTTTTTTCTGCCGTGGAATTTGCCATTCAGATGGTCACAATCTCGCGTTGAATTTTTCCCGTGACTTCGGCTGATTCTGGATGCACCAGCATATTGACTTCGCTGCGCACGCCGAACTCCGGCAGATAGATTCCGGGCTCGATCGAGAAGCACGAGTTGGGCAGAATCTGCCGCTCGTCGTGAATCTCCAGATCGTCCATGTTGGCGCCGTTGGAATGGACGTCGGTGCCGATGGAATGTCCGGTGCGGTGAATGAAATAGTCGCCGTAGCCTTTTTTCTGGATATGACCGCGTGTCGCGCGATCGACTTCCCAGCCGGCGATGCGTCGCCCGGCGCCGATCGCCTCGATCACGGTGGCAACCCCGGCGTCGCGGGCGTCGCGTACAATCTCAAAAATTTCGCGCATGCGTCCTGACGGCGCAGAGCCCACGAATCCCATCCAGGTAATGTCGTAGTAAGTGGCGTCGGGAGTATTCTTCTTTCCCCACACGTCAAGCAGGATAAGGTCGCCCTCCCGAATCGGTACCGGGCGGTCGGAATGCGGCTCGTAGTGCGGGTTTCCGGCGTTGGCGTTGACCGCCACGATGGGAGGATCGTTGGCCACAAGATTCTCGCGCCCGAAAGCTTCCACGAACCACTGCTGCATTTCGTGCTCTTTTGTGCCCCCGTTGCGCACTCGCCGTCCAATTTCTTTGAACGACTCGGCCACGATCGCATCAACGCTATCACGCGCAGCGAAATGCGACTTGATCTGCTCTTTCGTCCAGGTCGATTCAAACTGCGCGACCAGGTCGGCCGAACTCACCACATTCTTGCCCAATCCGCGGATCAAGTCGATCGTTCCGCCGTCAACCAGCGAAATTGTGAACACAATATTGTTCGGCGAATACTGCATCGCGATGTCGCGGGTATTCGCCAGCATCGCTTTCAGCTTGTCGAACAACTCCTGCCAGCCGGAATACAAATGCTTTTTGCCCGGCAGCGAATCCAGATGTCCCGCCTCGATTTTGTGCACCAGTTTGACCGGCTCACCTTCTGCGGGCAACAAGTAGAACCAGCGTCGCGTCACCATCAGGTGTGAAGGCACGCCGAGCACGCGGTAGGCGATAGGGTCGCGGTGATGATGGTCATAGAAGAGCCACGCGTCGATATTGCGTTCGCGCAGTGCAGCCTGAATAGCGGTGAGGTCCATGGGCAATTTTCTATTGTAAACAAGAGCAGGGATTTCAGCGAATCGCGAATGAGCGATGCCGCGCCAATCGCGACTCCGCGCACAGTCGTCGGCAGCATATCGCCTGTTCCGGTCATTCTTGCTACACTACCGCGCTAGATGGCCGCAGCCGGTATTTCCGTCCCAGTACAACGCCCCCGCATCGAGTCGGTCGATGTGCTGCGCGGGGTCATCATGATCGTTATGGCCATCGATCACGTTCGGGATTTCTTCGGCGTTCCTGGAGCCAATCCGACCAATCCCGCTACGACGACTGCGGCACTCTTCTTCACCCGATGGATCACGCACTATTGCGCACCTGTCTTCTTCCTGCTCACTGGAACCGGAGCCTTTCTTTCGCTCCGAAAAAAAACGAAGAGAGAACTGTCTGGATTCCTTCTCACTCGCGGCTTCTGGCTGATTTTTCTGGAGCTGGTCGTCGTCCGCTGTCTCGGCTGGCAATTCAATTTCGACTTCCACCTGCTGATACTGATCGTCTTGTGGGCGCTGGGATGGTCCATGATTGTGCTCTCGGGACTGGTCTACCTCCCCGTTTGGGCGGTCACAACGTTCGGCCTCGTTATGGTCGCAACCCACAACCTGTTCGATTCCGTAGACTCGTCGAACCCGCTCTGGTCGATTCTGCATTCCCCGAACTTCTTGTGGAGCCATCCGCCATACTCGATCCTGGTCTTATATCCGCTGATTCCATGGGTAGGAGTCACAGCCGCTGGGTACGGTCTAGGGCAGATCTACAGTTGGACGTCGGAAAAGCGCAGAAAATTTCTGTTGCCGCTCGGTCTGGGACTGACCGTCGCCTTCGTTGTGTTGCGCTTCGCTAATGTTTACGGCGACCCGCAGCGCTGGAAATCGCAGGCGACGGCGGCCCGAACCGTGCTTTCGTTTTTGAATACGACGAAATATCCGCCATCGCTTCTGTATTTGCTCATGACTCTCGGGCCCGCGATGCTGTTTCTCTGGGCGATGGACGCCGGAGTGCCGCAGTGGATGCGGCCTGCACTCATCTTCGGCAAGGTGCCGATGTTCTACTACCTGCTGCACATTCCGCTGATCCATTTGATCGCGATTGCGGTGTGCTACGCGCGTTACGGGCAGGTGCACTGGATGTTCGAATCCCCGGACATCGGTTCTTTCCCCATCACCGCGCCGCCGGGTTGGGGATATTCGTTGCCGATTATTTATCTCGTCTGGGGAATTGTAGTGCTGACACTCTACCCGCTGTGCCGGTGGTTTGCCGGAGTGAGACAGCGTCGCAGCGACGCTTGGTTGAGCTATTTCTGAATCGGCTTCGTCATAATCTTTTTCTTTTCCAAGGCCGGCAGTGTCTCGCATGCCGTTCGTAGCACGAGTCGCGGAGCGCTTCCGCGAATTTTCATCAGATACGGCACAGCCTGCTTCGCATCAGATTTTGCGGCCTCCCGCAGCAGCCATCCCAGGCCTTTCTCGACCATGTCGTCTTTGTCGCCGAGTAGCGCGTCGGAAAGTTTCACAACCTGAGAAAAAAACATCTTCGCGCGGGTCCCACGAATCAGGGCGACGCAGGCTGCCCGCCGGTGCCAGCGATTCTTCGATCTTGCCCAGGAAAGAACCTTTTTGATCCGAGCCGGTTTCGCCGCGACCATCGGTGCAATCAGGTCGTGCACGAGCGAGTCGTGATCGGACCAAATGGTGATGCGGTCGAGCCACGATTCGAAGAGCGCGAACTCGCGGTCGGTGAACTTCGCATCCAGATTTTCGAGCAGGAAGATGGCGGCAATCTTTTCTTCGAGCACCGGCCCGGAGAAAAGCTGGTCGGCCACCTGAGTCAGAAAATCAAAACCGCGTTCGCGCAGAATCTCATTGCGGCAGCGCCGCACAGCACGCCGCAAGTCAGCTGTGGGCCAGCCATGAGACTTGATCTCTTCTTTGAAAAACTGCTGCACGCCCGCGGCATGATCCGCCGAACCGCCGCGCTTGAGTGCACTCCGAATCTGTGCGGCAATATTCGCCGGTGATCCCGTCAACTTCTCGACGGCGACCCGGTTGCGCGTCCTGGATGCACGACGCATTTAGCTCGCTTCCGCTTCAATCCTTACGAAGCGATCGTAAATCCAAAGCAGCAGCGTGGTCACAACGCCCACTGTTACCACCGACCACCAGACCATTTCGGGCCGGTGCAATTCTTCGCCAAAATGATGCATCAGCCATCCGCTAAACTTGCCGCCAATGAGCGATCCGATACCCAGCGGCAGAAAAGCAAATCCCATGTATGTGCCCTGTTGTCCTGGAGGAGCCAACCGCGAGATGTATTCGTAATAGCGCGGTTGCTGCATGATTTCGCCGATCGCGACGATGATTAGCGTGATCACTGCCATGAAAACTGTTGGCCGCAAAATAAGAATGATCCAGGCCAGGCTGGTGATGAGCGTCCCCAGCGTGATGGCGTGAAAAGCGTGCAGCCGTTTTGTCAAGAATCCGATGACGAGGGTGAGCGCAATCACGGTCAGCGGGTCGGCGACCAAAATCAATTCTGTATCGGCTTTGGCATCGATGTACGTAGAAATATACAGCGGCAGCGCGATGAACTCCTGCCAGAAAACGACCCAGTATCCGGTGAAGATCAGCAGGAACAGCATGAACCGTGGATTGGAGAGCACAACCAGAAAATTTTTCGCGACCTCGCCCAGGCTCGCGGTCTTTCCTTCGCCGGCCTGCCGCGGCTCCTTGAACAGCAGGAGCACCACAAAGAACATGGCAAACACACTGCACGCCGCCATGCGGAACACATTTTCAACGCTTACATGCTTGTGGACCCACGAAGCAAGATATGGTCCAGCCGCGCTGCCGATGTTGACCAGCGTGTAGTAAATGGAATAGCCGATCGAGCGGACGTTTTCTTTTGAGGCTCGCGCCGTGGTGCCGACCACGGCCGGCTTGACCAGCGCGACGCCCAGCGCCGGCAGCATCAGCACGAACGACACCAGCACCACCAGCGGCACCGCATTGCGCACCGGAGCAAGCCAGGCTGAGCCAATCGATCCCAGCATGAAATACGAGACGCTGAGAATCAGATATGCCAGCGAGAGCGCGCGGCGGAAGCCGAGGCGATCGGCGAGCGCCCCGCCGAATACCGCCATGAACCAGACGAGGCCGCCAAATAATCCCGTGAGGCTGCTGGCCTGCTCGACGCCAAAGTTGAGGGTCTCATGCAAATAGCGCGCCAGCGAGGCAAACGCCGCGTAGTACGATAAGCGCTCGAAAAGCTCGCTGATGTTGGCGACCCAGAAGGGCCGTTCGAATCCGGTGCGGATTTCCTCGAAGCGTTGAGAAAAGGTCAAATTGGCCTCGTGAATTAATGACGTTTGTCATCCCGAGCGCGGTTCGAGCCGCGCTCGCGCGGCAAAAACAAGTCGAGGGACCTGCTGTTGGCCTGAGCTATCCCAACCGCTCGCGCACTTGCTCCGCCGTAAGCCCCGCCACCCGCACAACTTTATTTCGACTGCCCTGGCCGGACGCAATGGTAACGGAAGATCGCGGCACCTTCAAAAGTTTCGCGAAGAATTCGACGCAGGCTTCATTGGCCCGCCCATCGATAGGAGGCGCGGTGAGTGAGACTTTCAGCACATCGCCGACTTCGCCAGTGATGCCGTCCTTCTTCGCACGCGGATGAACCTTGACCGCGAAGCTAACCCCTTCGGCGATCCTTTGAAGCGCGATCATGGGTTAGCGGCTCCATTCGGCAATCCCAATGCAGAGACAAACCAACGCCATTCCTATGGCGATGTAAATCAGGTAGTCCCGTGTGTGATGCGTAGGCATTATGGCTTTGCGGTATTCGGGAAAGGCCCGATACACCATGACAAGGAGGTAATGATCTTCTCGCTTAAGTGCCGATATGGCATCGTTCCACATGTCTTTGAATTGGATGGATTGTTCGAGATCCCTTGCGCGCGCTCCCCTTAGAAGTCGAACGATCTTGTCCTCGTAATCGTCTGAGTCATAGTCACGCTCGAACTCAGCATTTACTTCCATGATGTCTGGTAAAGATGGGTGTGCCTCGGTGAAGTAGAGCATCTTCCTTTCGATTTCAGAGAGATGCTGGTGCGACAGCTCAGCCTCCTGCACGACCTTCGAGATAAGAAAGTCCTTCGCACCTGTAGCGTCCATCGCGGCGTTTCCTCTGTGTCCCCGGTGGTTACGCCTTCGTTCGTTCCCCGAAGATAGCCGTGCCCACGCGGACGCAAGTCGAGCCTTCTTCGATCGCCACTTCGAAATCGTGCGACATGCCCATTGAAAGAATTTCCATGCCGACGCATGGCAGCTTGCGGGCGGCGATCGTATCGCGTAACTCGCGCAAGCGTCGAAAATACGGCCGCGCGCCTTCAGGATCGCCGGCGAACGGAGGCACGGTCATCAGCCCGCGAAACTCGAGCGCCTCGAGTCGCGGCGCAGCCAGCAGCAATTCTTCCAGTTCCCGCGAACTCAACACGAGGCCGCTCTTCGCCGCCTCGCCTCCCACGTTCACTTCGATCAGCACGCCTGACTTCTTGTTGAGGCTGAGGGCAGCCGCGTCGAGCCTCTCGGCCAGCTTCACGGAATCGATCGAATCCACGTCGTCAAACAACTCCACAGCCTTCGCCGCTTTGTTGGTTTGCAAATGTCCGATCATGTGCCACTCGGCTCCAGACGTGTCGGTCAACTCCGGAGTTTTTGCGGCAAACTCCTGGACGCGATTTTCGCCAAACAAACGCAGCCCGGCGTCATAGGCTTCGCGGATTCGCGCTGCCGGATGAGTCTTGCTGACCGCCATGAGCGCCACGTGCTCGGGCGCGCGTCCCGCTCTGTGCGCCGCTGCGGCGATGCGATCGCGAATGGCGGCGATATTTTCGGAGATAGACATAGCAATAGTTAATCACGAAAGATTTTCTTTCGAATTCAAACGAGTTCTTCACTCGCGGCAAGAAAAGGCAGACAGGAATTTCCACCCATAAGAATCTCTACATCATCGCGGTCGGCGGCGCGGGTTCGTTCGGATCGCCGGCAGCGGTGATCGGCATGAAGATCATCAGCGCCGCCAGGCCCGCGAGCACGATCATCCCGCCTATCAAATAGGAAGGATCGCTGAAGATTTGCGGCGGATGATTCGGAGCGCCCCATTGCGGAACAAACTGTAATCCTGCCCAAACCAGGCCCAGCAAGGCTTCTCCCGCGATCAATCCCGAGGCCACCAGCACGCCGGCATTTTCTACGCGAGCTTTTTGTGCACTGTTGAAGCCACGCCGCTCGGCCATCCAATCACCAATCGATCGAATCACTCCGCCCACAAAAATCGCGAATGTAGTTCCAAACGGCAAATACATGCCGACCGCGACCAGCATCGGACTCTTCACCTGCATCATGATCATGGCGATGCCAAAAAAGATTCCCACTACCACCAGCGGCCATGCCATTTCGTGGCCGACAATGCCCATCGCCAGCGTCGCCATCAAGCCGGCCTGCGGAGCGGGAAGCTCCGGGCCGCCGAAGCCTACGCCGCCGGCTTTAATGCTGCCTTCATGCAACAACATCAGCGGGAAATACATCACCAGGCTAGCTACGACCACCGCGATCAGCTCTGCCGCCTGAATCTTCTGTGGAGTGCCGCCGAGAATATAGCCGACTTTAAAATCCTGCAGCAGTTCGCCCGCGACCGCCGACGAAACGCACACGACTGCAGCGACTCCCAACACCGCGGCCACTCCCGAAGTGCCCGAAACGCCCAGCGCCACCATGAGCAATGCGGCAATCAAGAGAGTCGACAGGGTCAAGCCGGAGATCGGATTGTTAGACGAGCCGATGAACCCCACAAGATTGCCCGAGACGGTGGCAAAGAAAAATCCCACGAGGATCATTACAACCGCTGCCAGAATCGCCGGCCAAACCAGTCCGGAAATTTTGATGTAGAGCAAACACATCAGCACGAACATCAGGGCAATCAGGCTGAAGACCGTTTTCGAACTCATGTAGCGTTCGGTGCGGGCGAGTTTGGCCTGATCGGCGGACGTCTGTCGCAGGTCCGCAAATGCCTTGCCGATTCCCGCCGTCAGGCTGGCGCGCATCTTGAATAATGTGTAAGCCGCGCCCACCAGCATTCCGCCGACTGCGATCGGGCGAACAATGTATCGCCACACGGCGTCGGCCAATCCAGCCCAGTTGTCGGGAGTGTCAGCAGGAATATAGTTCCTGAGTTGCGGGCCGAGAAAATAAATCATCAGCGGAACCAGCAGTCCCCACGCGATCACGCTTCCCGCAAACTGAATCGACGCGAGCTTGACGCCGATGATGTATCCCACGCCCAGATACGCTGGACTCACGCTGGGCGCGGCGAACATAGTCGTGCCCCCGGTCGCGACAACTTTCGTGCTGCCAACAGTGCCGAGGCGAACCTGGCTGTGGCCGAGACTTCCGACGCCAATGTGAAGGTCAGTGTCGGCAGAGAACAGCCCGAACTTGCCGAGGATGTAAACCACGCCGCCCAGCCCAATATTCCAGAATAGATATTTCGCCGCCTGCGCGCCGCGCTGTCCGGCTTTGTGAATTTCAGAAGCGGCCAGCGACTCTGGGAACGGCAGCTCCGGATCTTCCACCATGCCGCGCCGCACCAGAGAAATGAACAACACGCCGAGAATGCTGCCCACCAGAATCAGCGCGGTAGATTTCCAATAGGCGTCGGCCGGGCGAAACGACGGCCAGGCCTTCGCGAGCAGAAACGCCGGAAGCGTAAAAATCGCGCCCGCCGCCACCGACTCGCCGATCGAGCCGGCGGTTCGCGCAATGTTCTCTTCGAGAAGCGATCCTTTCCATGCTCTCATCGCCGCCATCGCGATCACAGCCGCTGGATATGTCGCTGCAATCGTGATCCCGGCGCGCAGCCCCAGATAGGCGTTGGCTGCTCCTAACACCACCGTCATCAACAGCCCGAGCAGTATGGCGCGGAGCGTGAACTCCTTCATCTCCATATTCTCTGGGACAAAGGGGACGTGTTTCTTCGGGCCAGTTCCGGGCTCGGGGCTCATGGGAGAAATCCTTTTATGGCTAGAATAGGGAGCAAAATGAGCAAGCGTCGCCGCATCACGAACATAACTCGCGAACGGCGCACGTTAGCACGCGGCAAGGGCGCGTGACAAGTGCAGACGACTTCGCCGCATGCCAACTGCCTGCTAAATCGTCGTTGCGGGTGTAGACTAAGAGCAATCGGTAAGCCGCCCCTTCGCAGCCCCGTCGTTCTTAACGGGCAGTGTGTCAATCGAGGTGCCAGATGAGCAACGACTCCCCTTCCAGTAAGATTTCCTCTTCGTATCATTGTCCAGACTGCGGCAGCAAGATCGGCTTTCAGTCACGCCGCCGGACGTTCAGCGAGCGTTATCTGCTCCCATTCGTTCTGCTGCGGCCGGTGCGCTGCGGCGAGTGTTTCCGGCGCGATTACCGGATGATTTTTACCCCGGTACACCAG
>Ga0209006_10003639_pt1 | contig 14014 bp, 13 predicted proteins | sample JacPin_JW_Ref_O2_FD_188567 | JGI IMG/M metagenome (GOLD analysis project Ga0209006, IMG submission 188567) | Forest soil microbial communities from Algoma, Ontario, Canada - Jack Pine, Ontario site 1_JW_Ref_O2 (SPAdes) (version 2) | ecosystem: Environmental > Terrestrial > Soil > Boreal... | reverse complement strand
GACCACCTCGCCGGCCGCCTCATGTCCTAGCACCGCCGGTAGTTTCACAGCCAGGGCGCCTTCAATCGCCTCAAGATCCGTGTGGCACAGGCTGGCGGCGCGGATGCGGACGAGCGCAAGACCACGAAGGAAGCAAACGAGGCGCGCCGCGAAGCGATGCGCAACCTGCTTTACCGCAAGGATAGCTAGCCGCCAGGCACGCTTACTCGACCGCGTTTTTCGCAATCACTTCCCGATACCACTGCGCGCTTAGCTTAGGGATTCGCTCCTGCGTTTTGTAGTCGACGTAATGCAGCCCAAAGCGCTTGCTGTAACCGTCCGCCCACTCAAAATTATCGAGCAGACTCCAAAGGAAATACCCCTTGATGGGATAGCCCTCCGCAGCGGCACGGTGGAGCTGGGTTAGGTAGTTTCGCAAGAACATCACGCGATCAGTGTCTTCGATGCGGCCGTCGGTGAGCACATCGTCGGAAGAGCAGCCGTTCTCCGTGATGTAAATCGCCTTGGGCTTCCAGAGCTCGCTGACGTTGCGCACCGACCAATAAATGCCTTCCGGCCCAATGAAGAGCCAGGGCGAGGCCATGTGCGGGTAAGAAGTGGGGCGCGGCTCGACCGCATATCCCGCGGCAGAGGAATCGGCGCGGACGTATGCGGGGTCATAAACATTGAGGCCGACGAAATCGAGCGGGCTGGAGATAATCTTCATGTCCCCAGGCTCAACCTTGGGAGCATTCGCACCCTGACGTTGCAGGTAGCCGTCGGTGTATTTTCCTTCCAGAACCGCGGTGAGGAATGGAGCGTTCTCTTCTCGCGTGGCGCGATGGGCGGCCTCAATATGCTCACGATTCTCAATGACGGGCACATAGACACTGGCATTTTCCGCAAGGCCAACCTTAGTCCCAGCCTTGGCATTTGCTCGGATAGCTTGCACTGCCATGCCGTGCGCGAGTATGCCGTTGTGGCGAATCTGGTTGACTTGTGCGTCCGGCAACTGCAGGCCGGGCGCAAACTGACCCTTTTTGTAACCCAGATCAGTGAAGCAAACGAATTCGTTGGTGGTGAAAAAATGTCCAACGCGATCCGAAAGGTGCTTGGCAACAAAGGCTGCGTAGTCCGCGAAAGCTTTTGAGGTGTCGCGGGATTGCCATCCGCCGGGGAGAGCCTGGGGCAGGTCCCAGTGAAAGAGTGTGACGTAGGGAGCAATATTGTTTTTGTGGAGTTCATCGAGAACGCGCTGGTAGTAGTCGAGACCTTTCTGGTTCGGCTGACCCGTGCCGTCGGGAAAGATGCGCGACCATGCGATGGAAAAGCGGTATCCTCCAACGCCCAAATTCTTGAGGAGCTGCACGTCTTCTTTGTAGCGATGGTAGGAATCATCGGCGACATCGCCGGTCTCTCCCTCAAACGTCTTCCCCGGGGTGTGGGAAAAATTATCCCAGACCGACGGCTTGCGTCCGTCTTCATCGACCGCGCCTTCGATCTGGTAAGACGCGGTAGCACACCCCCAAACGAATCCCTGGGGAAAGCGCAGGGAGCTCGTCTTCGCGATCTGTGCGAGTGCCGCTCGCGGGAAAGAGGAGGTGGCAATGGCAGCCGCAGCAGTGCCAGCCAGAGTGGTACTGAATTGGCGACGCGTTATGTTTTTCATGGACGCAAGCAGCTTACCACCAGCCTACAGTCAAGAAAAGGTTGTGCAGCGAGCGAGTTGATGACATAGGCCGCGCTGGCTGATCCAGCATTCCCTAGAACCATAGGCCCCATAGCCAATCGACGCTGGCATGGGTAATCGTCGAGGCAGCCACGCGACGCTGCTCGCGCCAGGCGCGGCCATAGAAAATTCCGGCGACGGTCGCGAGGATCACATAGCGCCAATTGAAATGCGCGGATCGTTTATTGAAGTGAGACAGGCCGAAGAGAACTGAAGCGATGACCAGCGCGGCACGGCGTCCCAAGCGGCGCTCCAACAGGTTTTGCATCCAGCCACGAAAGAAGAGTTCTTCGGGCACAGCAGTGAAGATGAAGATTGCAATCCAGCGCAAGAGCGCGCTGCCAACTCCCGGTAGATTTCGGTGAGGATGAATGAAGCCGAGGGCCAAGCCCAGCCCGATGACAATTGGAGCAAAGAACGCCAACTCCCGCAGCCCGGTTTTCCAGTCGGACCACATGAGATGAAAATTGAACCCGACGCCGGTGAGCTGGCGGATCGCAAGAAATCCATATAAACCCGCGTCGACAAGAAGCAGTTCATTCAATGCACGAAGACCACTCGGCCACGCGCTTTCGAACCATCGAAGATCTACGGCGAGGCCCAGCACTAACAGGATGAAGGCGTCGTGCCAGTCGCCGCGTTGTGCGAAGTCGATCTGCGCAGCGTGCAACAGAAGCCAGGCGATTGCCACCGGTAAGACCAGATAGAGGGCAAACCACGTCCACTGGAACGTGCCGCCGCCGATCGAGACCATCGCGTACGGCACCACGAACAAAGCTGGCACGCCGACACGAAGTGCCACCGGCCAGCGTTGCACCGCTCGCGCAACCCGCTCTGCAGCGCAGCCGAACAAGACCGCCGGAGCCAGTTCAAGAGCGAGGGCGACTACTGCTGCGGGCGTCACATTCTGCATGACGCCATTTTAGCTGCGCCACTACTTTCCCAATCGCACGACTGCGATTTCCAGTTCGGCCCCGCCGTCGCGGATTTCACGTTCTGCGCGTGACGGAACGAGGGCTTTGCCGATGGAGTTGCCTGCGACCCACACCTCGGCTAAGAAATAGTTGTCGCCGTAGCGGTGAAAGACCATCTTGCTGCTGTTTTCATGCAGGGGACGTTCGGCGCTGTGAGTGGCCACAAAAACACTTTTGTTTTCGTGATCGTAAATGCGCACGACATCAGTCAGGCCATTCAGAATGTAATGTCCGGGGGGCAATGTGCGCCCAGACACAACGAAAGGAAAAGGAACATCGGCTACCAGGTCTCCCGGCTTGGTTTGTGCAAATGAAATCGACGAAGCTAGCAGCAGCGCTGCATAGAGCGCGATGCGAAACAGTTTCATAACATTCTCCTCTTCGCGGACGGAGGCATTCCTTAGGCTCAACGAAAAGGGGGAATCAATCGCTTCGAAGTGGCGGAGCAGGGTTCTTGCGGGTACAGCGCCGATACGCCCGGCGGTCCGCAACGCGCCGCTTGAATACTGGTTACTGAGATAGTGATGCTGATTCCGATTTCGTTACAGGAAAGGGGGCGGGGCATTGGGCAGGCAAATTCACCGAACTTCTCCTTCTCTTGTTCTTGCGCCGGCGTCTCGCGCCATCTAGAATTCCTGCTCGTCCTTGAAGGAGCCAGATATGGCCGCCAATCCGCTGCCGCCAATGACTGCGCCCGTTCCGTCACCCGAGCCAAGGCTTTCGGAAGGCGCTCGCATTCTCAACACTTTCATTGCGCCGTCGAAGACGTTCACCGACCTGCGCCGCAACGGGAACTGGTGGGGACCGTGGTTAGTGATCTCCATCATCTCGGTGATTTTTGTTTATTCGATGGACCGGCAGATCGGATTTGACCAGATCAGCCGGAATGAAATTGCGCATTCTTCTCAGGCCGATCAATTCGATAAGTTGCCTGCCGATCAGCAGGCGAAACGCATCAGCTTCTCCAGCAGCCTGATCCGCTATCTCTCCTACGGCATTCCGGTGATGATTCTGCTTTACTTCGCCATTACGAGCGTTGTTCTGTGGGCGACATTTAAATTGGCGGCGGGCGCAGAAGTGACTTTCAAGCGGGCGTATGCGATTGTTTTTTACGCAGCGCTGCCAGGCGTAATTGGTTCGATCCTGGGCATAATCTCGATGTTCGCGGGAGCGGATCCCGAAGGGTTTAACGTGAACAACCCGGTCGCCACAAATCCGGCTTACTTCATGGATCCCATGTCTCACAAGTTTCTGTACGGACTGGCTTCGGCTTTGGATGTGATCGTGATCTGGAGTATCGTTCTGATGGGGATCGGGTTTTCCAGCAACAGCAAAGTGAAACGCACGACGGCGATTTCGATTGTGGCCGCATGGTATCTGTTTTGGAAGCTGGGGGCGGCAGCGATGGCTGCGCGTTAATTAGCTTCCAAATCAGCGCCGACAGAGTCTAAGCAGACGGAGGAGACCAGCATGAAACGTATTTTTGTAGCGCTGCTTTTTGCGGGTAGCGTTCTGAGTATTGGATGGGCGCAGAGTGCGCCAGCTTCGCCTGCTGCCGCGCAGGCTTCCGCGCCGGTGAAAGATCCGGTATCGACCGGGCTACGCGCCTTGCTGCCGCGTTCCCGCACGAACACCCTGGGCTCTATCAGCGCTATGCCCGCAGATAAGTTCAATTACAAACCTACCCCCGACCAGATGACTTTTGGGCATCTGGTGGCTCACATTGTCAGCTTCAATAACTCTTTTTGTTCAAAAGCGGCAGATGTTCCCGCACCCAAGGCCGAGGAGCCGAAGGAATCTGATGCGAAGGACAAGCTGCTCGCGGCGGCGACTGCCTCCTACGATTTTTGCAATGAGGCTCTAACCAAAATGGATGATTCCAAACTCGGCGACAGCATCGAACTGTTCGGTGGTCGCCAGGCTCCGCGTGCCATGGCGGATCTGATTCTGGCCAGCGGTTGGGCCGATCACTACTCAACTGCCGCGATGTATCTGCGGCTCAATGGAATTTTGCCGCCGTCGGCGCAGCCGAAAAAGTAAAGACACCGGGCCAGCGCAAGATCCTATTTGATTTGCACCAAATCCCCTGCGGAGGCCGGCAGTGCTTCCGCGGGATGCTGCGGTGCGCGCCAGCTATCGAAGATCGAGACCTGGTGGACACAGGAAACGGTGCAGTTGGGAGCGCAGCCTTTTTCTGTGAGGTACTCGCGGCGCATGTCATCGCGAGTGTAGGTGGCCAGCGGCACACCGGGATAGCCGCGCTGCTGCGAGCAGTAGTGAACTAATCCTTCTTCGCAGATGTAGAGATAGCGCGCTCCAGCGCGGCAGCGCCATTCGTTTGGCAAGCCCTGCGCAATGTTGTCCTGAAAGGCGTTGACGCGGGTGAAGCTGCGCTTGTCCCAGGATTTCATTTCGTCATAGACCCGGCGCTCCTCTTCACCAAGCGGCTGCAATTGACCGCTGCCGTCGTGAATGACGCCGATCGTCGAAGTGAAACCGAGTTCGAGAGCCCGTTTGCCAATGGTTAACGCGTCCTGCGGGTTGCAAATTCCGCCGCCGACCACCGAGTTGATATTCACGTGAAAGTCGGCATGCTCGGCCAAATTTTGCAGTTTCTTGTCGAGAACTTTCAGACTCTTCTTGGAAACTTCATCGGGATTGACGTTATCGATGGAAATCTGCAGCCATTCCAGTCCGGCGCGGTTGAGGCGCTGAATGCGATCGGGAACGAGAAAGTATCCATTGGTGATGAGGCCAGCGATCATGCCATTGGCGCGAATACGGCGGATGACTTCGTCGAGGTCGGGATGCAGTAAAGGCTCGCCCCCGGAGATGGTGACGATAGTGGTGCCAAGCGCACCGAGTTTGTCGATGCGGCGAAACATTTCTTCGGTTGGTACCGGCTTCGAGAAATCGTCGAACTCGTTGCAGTAGGTGCACGCCAGGTTGCAGCGGCGCATGGGGATGATGTGCGCAAGAATGGGGTGATCGGTGGATGCCAGCGAACGCGCGGCCATGGAGGCTCCGCGCAAGTTGCGGTGCAGAGCCTTGGCGCGACGGCGCAGGGTTGTGAAGGTGGACGCCATGGATTATCGATACCTCTTATTACAGCATGGATGGGTGATTGGTGTCAGGCTCTGCAACAGCGCACGGGGAATTTAGCGGGGCGAATGGCGGGTATTGCGTTTGTGTCGAGCATAGATTCTTTTGCGGCTCTGCCGGGTGACGCGGACTCATTCCTTCTCTCATCGCTCGACCTGCAAGTGGTGACCGGCAGAGTGAAGAGCTTTGAGTGCCGCATCCTGAAATTCTTCCTGCACGAGCACGTAGTCGGTGTCGTAAGTCGAGATGGCGAAGATGGGAATGCCGTTATTCGAAAGCGGCGCGATGAAGGAGAGCAGGACTCCAGTTTGCGAGAAGGGGAATGGGCCTTCGAGCTTGAGGCAGATCCAGCGCGGGCCGGTGGCGATTTCTATCGGGATATTTTCTGTTGGGCAGACGATGGAGAGTTCGTCGGCGGAGCGCGTGATCGAGGTAACGTCGCCTTGGATGGCCCAAGTGGGGATGGAAGTCATGGGAGCGAGGCGGGAGATCGCGAAGAGGCCGGAGAGTTGGCGGAATTTCAGCATGGGATGAGGTGAGTTTAATACATCGACTTCGTGGACAGAATTCGCGGGCGAGGGCGCCCGCGCCACACATCGATTCTAGCCTTCTACGGCTTTGCGCACTGCGGCTTTGGCCAGCAGGCGCGTGGAATCCAGCGTGGGGAGCGGTGAGGATTCTGGCGTTACCAGCAGCGGTATCTCCGTGCAGCCGAGCACGACGGCATCGCAGCCCTCATCTTGGAATGAGCGGATTACTTCCACGTAATATGCCAGCGAGCGCGGCAGGAACTGGCCATTAACGAGTTCGTCCATGATGATCCGATCGAGGCGTTCGCGCTGGTCGGCGCCAGGAACGCGGAACTCGATACCGGCGGATTTCAAAGCTTCGCGGTAGACCGGGCCTTCCATCAGGTAACGGGTGCCGAGCACCGCGACGCGCTTAAACTCGCGGCGCTGCGCCTCTTTGGCAACTTCTCTGGCGATGTGCAGCCAGGGCCGCGGCGAACGGTGCTCGATGAGGTCAAAGGCTTGATGGATAGTGTTGTCGGGACAGACAAGAAAGTCCGCGCCAGCGCGGGCGAGGTTTTCCGCCGAGGAGAGCATCAGTTCGGACACACCCACCCAATCGTTCGCTGAGACATGTTTCATATATTTCGCAAGCGAGTGGGAATGCAAAGTAACTTCCGGGTGATCGTGTTTGCCCAGGAACTGCGCACCTTCGAGCGAGATGGTGCGGTAGCAGAGCGCGGCCCCCTCGGTGCTGCAGGCGACGATGCCGATGTGGAGGGACATGTTCGGTGAGGTCCAGTCGGCAGTGGCTAGTTGTCAGGAAGAAGCTATGCGCTGCTCTGGTTCTCGAGTGGCGATTCTACAACAGGATCTGTGGTGAAGCGCCGGGCTTCGCGGGCTGGACAACCGAGGGTGGCGGACCCCATATTTTCTCATCTCTTTTCTTATTCTCTTATCTTGCGGCGGCGGCGTCGAAGAGGTTCAGGAATTCCAACTTTTTTTCGGCAGGCAGGAACGACGCTTCGAAGGAATTGCGCGCCAGTTCGCGCAGGTGCTCGTCGGTAAATCCGAACGTCTGCTGAGCCAGTTGATATTCGCGGGCCAGCGTGGTGCCGAACATGGCGGGGTCATCGCTATTGAGCGTGATCATCACACCTTGATCAAAGTAACCCTTTGCCGGATGGTCGTTGAGATTGGGGCAGAGGCCGGTGCGGAAGTTGCTGGTCAGGCAGATTTCCACCGGGACCTGGCGCTGGGCAAGTTCTTCGACAAGGTCGGGGTCGTGGAATGCCGTGAGGCCGTGGCCAATGCGTTCGGCGCGGAGATTCAGCGCTCCCCAGACGGATTCCGGCGGACCGGTCTCCCCCGCATGAGCCGTAAGCCGCATGCCGTGGTCCCCGGCCCAGGTGTAGGCGTCACGAAACAGTTCGGGGGGAGCCTTTTGTTCGTCGCCGCCGATGCCGATGCCGACGACTTCGCGGTCGTGATAACGCACTGCGAGCTCGAATACTTTCTGCGCAGACTCCACGCCGAACTGGCGGACGGCGTCGAAAATCCAAAGCAACGAAATACCGAAGTCTCTTTCACCACGTGCGCGGCCGCGGTCCAGACCTTCAAAAATAGCCGCGAAATCCTGATTGCGCCATAGGCAGACGCCGACCGAAATGTAGACCTCCGCATGGAGCACGTTCTCTTCTTTCAGGCGTTGCATCAGGCGGTAGGTGATCAATTCGTAATCTTCCGGAGTGCACAGGTGCTCCGTGATGTTCTTGAAGGCTAGTAGGAAACCGGGAAAATCTTCATAGCGGTAAAGCGAATCGACTTCGGCCCTGGTAGCGCGCTCACCGTGACGCTGGCGAAGTTCGAGCAGCGTGGCCGGCTCGATGGTGCCTTCGAGATGAAGATGCAACTCAGCTTTCGGTAAGAGCCGCAGGAAGCCGCTGGGCGATCGGTCAAGTAAAGATGACATCACTCATGATTGTAGTTTTTTGGGGGAAGATTTGCGAGAGGGGCTGATCACCACGGAGACACGGAGAAACACTGCAGGCAACGGGATCGGGGACAAACGATGAGGCTCTAGGGACTGCATCGAGTGCATAGGTCCTTCGCACCGCTCAGCATGACAGGGCGTTCTTGCTGAAGCTGACGGCTGGAAGCTGAGGTCTACTTCTTCGCGAACTCGCTTCTGTGGCGGCTGTAGAAGATGTAGATGAGGAGGCCGAGGCCCAGCCACACAACGAAGCGCAGCCAGGTGATGACGGTGAGTCCGGTCATGAGGCCACCGCAAAGAACGATCGAGATCAGCGGAAACCAGGGCACGAAGGGAACTTTGAAGATGCGCGGGCGGTCTGGTTGAGTGCGGCGCAGGATGATGACGCCGAGCGAAACCAGGACGAAGGCAAATAGGGTGCCGATGTTCGAGAGATCGGCGGCGTCGCTGATGGCGAAGATTCCCGCCGGGATGCCAACGGCGAAGCCAGCAATCCAGGTCGAATAGTGCGGCGTCTTGAACTTGGCATGAACTCTTGAAAAAAGCGCCGGAAACAGGCGGTCCCGCGACATGGCGTACCAGATCCGCGCCTGGCCGTATTGAAAGACGAGAAGCGAGGAGATCATTCCAGTGAGCGCGCCGATGACGATGACCGATCGCGACCAGCGGCTCGCCCCGAGCATTTTGAGAGCGTAAGCGACCGGCGCATCTGCGGCTTCGCCGGTAACGAAGGTGGTGTACTTCATCATGCCGAGCAGCACGATGGAGACACCGACGTAAAGAATGGTGCAGACGATAAGCGAGGCGATGATGCCGAAGGGCAAGTCCTTCTGAGGATTGCGGGCCTCTTCTGCGGCGGTGGAGACGGAATCGAAACCAATGTAAGTGAAGAATACAATGGCACCGCCAGTGACGACGCCGCCGAAACCCGAAGGCGCGAAGGGATGCCAGTTGTTGGGATTCACCAGCGCGCCGCCGATGACGAGGAAAACAAGAATGGCGCCAATCTTGATGGCGACCATGATGTTGTTGGCCTTCGCGGACTCGCGCACGCCGCGCACCAGCAATACGGTGAGAATAAAAATGATCAGGAAAGCGGGAAAGTTGAAATAAGATCCGGTCCAATGGCCCGACTCCCACACAGGGGTGGACCATCGATCAGGCAGGCGGACGCCGAAAGATTCCAACTGCGCCTTGGTGTAGGCGGCGAAGCCGATCGCGACCACGACATTGCTGACGACGTATTCGAGAATGAGATCCCATCCGATGATCCAGGCGAAGATCTCGCCGAGGGTAGCGTAGGAGTACGTGTATGCGCTGCCGGCGATAGGAATCATCGAGGCCAGTTCGGCGTAGCAGAGACCAGCGAAGCTGCAGGCCATCGCAACCAGAAAAAATGAGATCGCGATGGAAGGGCCTGCGGGCGGGCGCCCATGCATGAGGACAGCGCCCATGCCACCACCGCGAAAAAAGTTCACGATGATATCGAGAACCTGTGCGTGGAGAATGGACGGTGCCTGGAAATATTCGCCGGCGGCGGCCGTTCCGGTGAGCACGAAAATTCCGGAGCCGATAATAGCGCCGATGCCCAATGCGGTCAGCGACCATGGGCCTAGAGTTTTTTGCAAGCGCTGTCCGGGAGCCTCGGACTCGGCGATCAGCTTGTCAATCGACTTGCAGCAGAAAAGCTGATTGTCGGAGGTACGAACCGTAGCCGCGGGTTCCGTGGATGATTGGGACAAGTGGTAGTTGTCTCCTCAGAGCGGAGTCGGGCATGGACGGTTGAGTCCATGCCCGGATTGCTTAAGCCAGCCGCCTTAACGCTTCGACTGGCCGCGAGCCAACTTCTTCACCTTGCGCTTCTTCGATCCGCGGGCGTAGTCGCGGGGCTTCTTTGGCTTTTCCGCCTTCGCCTTCTTGCGAGCGGTGCGTTTGGATTTCTTGCGTTCGTCTTTGGTCAATTCTGCTGTGTTTGCCATGAATGCTGTGCTTGTCCTCTTCTCGATACGGATTGTTGTCACGCCCGCCGCTCACGCGGCAAGATTTGCTTCAAGATTACTCGTCAGAATGGCGGGAACCGGTCTCTTGATCCCCAGCATTCAATGTCATCACTCCACCAGACCTGCCCATCTTCATTGGTTTGGATGGTACGGGCACCCATAGCTACGGTGAATTCGATGTAGGACCAGACGTGAGACTTTGGATCCTGTTTTTTTATCGCGTTCAGCACCAGGGTGTTCCAGGTGCTGCAGTCATGCGCATTATGTGGATTGGGCGCGGTCAGAGAGTCCACAGGCTTCGCAGTATAAAAGTTGTCAATGATCAGGCCCTCAGGTTCAAAGTTGCCGTCAGAGTTTAAGACCTGGAGCTCAATAGGAAATACGTACACATCGACCGGCTTATTGGTGCCGACTTCGGTATCGTGGTGGAGTTCAAGACCCATCGGCGTGCCGTCAAGGATCGAAAAGAATTCATAAGTAGGCTGCTTTTGGGTTGGGGGTGATACGGTGCCTGCGGCAAAAGCAGGACGCCTCTGGTGCCTGCCTTGCGTTTCTTGCGCAGCGGCTGACAAGGTGATGAGCAATCCCAGAACTACTAATGTGAGGGTTCTTTTCATGAGTTCCCCGGCTGATACTCGATTCAAGCCCGCTCCAACTGTGCATACTTCTCTACCAGTTTTTTCAAGCCGAAGCGAGGAAATTGTACAGTAATCTTGGCTTCTTCGCCTTCTCCTTCGCGCTGGTAGACGGTTCCTTCCCCATACTTGGGATGACGAACCTTCTGGCCGGGGCGAAATCCGCGCTTGCCGGAGGGCGCTTCCAAAGGCACTTTCGGGACAGTAAATTTCCTTCCGCGGCTGGCGAAAAACTCCGCGATGTTCTCGATGGAGTTATAAGGTTTTGCGGGTGCTGTGTTTTTTTGGCGCGCGGGGGGAACACCGCTGCGCTTCCAGTTCGCGCTTTGATCCTCGTCTTCGTAGGAGTAGTGAGTGTCGCCGACATCGTGAACCGTGCCACCGCGCGCCGCTGCTGGCCCGGCATAGGTTCCAGTGCCAGCATAGGTTCTGCCGGCGTTGGCCGGGCGCCGCGTACCCAGCTCTTCAATGAGCGGCGCAGGGACTTCTTCCAGAAAGCGCGAAGGAACGCTAGCCTCCGGCAGGTCGGTTCCGTATCGCCTGCGATAGACAGCGCGCGTGAGGATGAGCTGATCCATGGCGCGGGTCATGCCCACGTAGCAGAGGCGGCGCTCTTCTTCTACCTCATCGGGCTGCAGCATGGTGCGAGAGTGTGGGAACAATCCTTCTTCCAGACCGCTGAGAAACACCAGAGGGAACTCCAGTCCTTTGGCGGCGTGGAGACTCATCAGAGTGATCTGGGAGCGCTCGTCGTAATCGTCCGCATCGGCGATGAGGGCGGCATGGTCAAGAAACTGGTCGAGCGTTTCAGCGCGGTCGCGGGAGTCGGCTGCGGCGTTTACCAATTCACGCAAGTTTTCAAGTCGCGAAAAAGATTCTGGCGTATCCTCTGCTTCGAGGATCTTGATGTAGTTTGTGCGGTCGATGAGGAATTTCAGAAGGTCGACGGTGCTGACGGTGGGCGCGGGAAACGGACTTGTATTCTCGGATTCTGAAGCGGCCAAGGCGGGAAATTCATTTTCGAAAACTGCTGGCGGCTTATTCGCGAGGCTGGAATCGATTGGTTTGTCTTCGTCCGGATCGTAGTCGCCGTAGGCTCCGCCGAAATCGAAAGCGGTGTTTTCGAATTCGTTGTGATCGAAGGCGGCTGCATCATCTGAAAGTGTTTCTTCGCTGCCAGCCGGCAAGGCCTCGCCCGGCTGGAGAGCGGAGGGCTGCACCGACGTTTCTCCGGTAGAGACACTCTCTGTGAGGTTCTCAGCAAATGTCCCCGCGAGCATGGCTTGCGCGTCCCGGATCAGTTGTTGAAAGCACTTGAGTGCCGACAACGCGCGCTGCGGCAGAAGTTGGCGTCGTAGGGCTTCTCCGAGTGCGCCCCAGAGCGACAGCCCCGTTTCCAGAGCCAGGCGTTCCAGGGTATCGATCGTCCCTTTACCGATGCCGCGGGTTGGCGTGTTGATCACGCGCAGCAGCGAGATTGAGTCGTCCGGATTCTGAATGACTTTCAGGTACGAGATCATGTCTTTGATCTCAGAGCGCTCGTAGAAGGAAAATCCGCCGACTACTTTGTATTTCAGACCATACCGTCGCATGGCCTCTTCAAACAATCGCGACTGGGAATTGGTGCGATACAAGACTGCGGCCCGAGGAGTTTCTCCGCGCTGCGCAGCCTCTCGCATGTATTTTGTGACGTGATCGGCGGCGAAGAGGGCTTCGTTTTCGCCGTCAGGAGCTTCGTAGTAACCGATCTTTGCTCCACCCTGCCGCGAGGTCCAAAGATTTTTCCCTTTCCGGCGGAGATTATTGGCCACGACAGACGAGGCAGCCTGCAAAATGTTTTGGGTGGAGCGGTAATTCTGTTCGAGGCGGACGATCTTGGCTTCGGGAAAGTCTTTCTCGAATTCCAGGATGTTGCGAATGTCGGCACCACGCCAGGAATAAATCGACTGATCCTCGTCGCCCACCGCGCATACATTGTGCCGGTCGCCGGCCAGCATGCGCATCAGTTCGTACTGCGGGCGGTTAGTGTCCTGATACTCGTCGATTAGAAGGTATTGGAAGCGGCGGTTGTAATATTCGCGCACCTGCGGAACGCTTTTCAGGAGGCGGGTAGCTTCGAGCAACAAATCATCGAAATCAAGCGCATTCGCCTTTCGCAGCTCCTTGCGGTATTCCTCGAACAACTGCGCGATCTTTTCTGTCTTGGGATCGTTAGATTGCAGATAGAGCTCCTGTGGATCCAGCATGTGATTCTTAGCCCACGATATGCGCGAAAGCACGATGCGCGGCGTGAGTTGCTTGTCATCGATCCCAAACCTGCGCATGATGCCTTTCACCACCGATTGCATATCGCTCTCGTCGTAGATAACGAACTTTTTTGTGTGGCCGATCGGCGGCTGGCCCGGCGTGGCCGAAGGAATTTGCATCGCTTCAATGTCGCGGCGAAGCACGCGCACACAGAAAGAATGGAAAGTGGAAATGACGGGCTTGGCAATGCTCAGACCGCCAACCAGCTTCTCGACGCGCTCGCCCATCTCCGCGGCGGCTTTGTTGGTGAAGGTCATGGCGAGAATGGATTCGGGCATTACGCCCTGGTGCTCGATCAGGTAGGCGATGCGATACGTGATGACGCGAGTCTTGCCGCTGCCCGCGCCGGCAAGGATCAGCACTGGACCTTCGGTAGTTTCGACGGCCTCGCGTTGCTGCGGGTTGAGTTGATCGAGAAAAGACAATGCGGAAGTGACTCCGGAGCTGATCAATCAATTTTACAGGATCGCGACGCGGGACCGATCTCGGCCGTACATCTCACACCCACGCGGCCATCAGGTGTCCGATGCTTCCGCGGACCTGCAGGCCATCTTTGCGATCTTTGAAGTAGCGGGCATTGAGATCTTTGCCTTGCAGGAATTCGGTGCGGCGAAATCCCAAATCCTTCAAGTCGTCGCGCAATTTTGCGGGGTCGAAAAATAACTGGAACGGCTCTCCGTATCTGGCGACCCGCTCGGAAAGTGCGTCCAGCGCCTGCCTCTGTCCCGGGTTCAGCAAAGCAGGCTCGACGGCAAAATCGAACACGACTCCGCTGTTGGCAGGCAT
>Ga0209006_10003638_pt1 | contig 14015 bp, 12 predicted proteins | sample JacPin_JW_Ref_O2_FD_188567 | JGI IMG/M metagenome (GOLD analysis project Ga0209006, IMG submission 188567) | Forest soil microbial communities from Algoma, Ontario, Canada - Jack Pine, Ontario site 1_JW_Ref_O2 (SPAdes) (version 2) | ecosystem: Environmental > Terrestrial > Soil > Boreal... | reverse complement strand
ACGTACGATCATCAGCCGCAACGATTCGCCGGACGTTCCTTTCGATCAGAGCATCAATCCTTACCGCGGTTGCGAACATGGCTGCATTTATTGCTTTGCGCGACCTTCGCATTCGTACCTGAATCTGTCGCCGGGCCTGGACTTCGAAACCAAATTGTTTGCGAAGACCAACGCCGCTGAACTCCTGCGCGTGGAACTGTCGAAGCCGAGCTATCAAGTCAGTCCGATCAATCTCGGCGCGAACACCGATCCCTATCAGCCGATCGAACGCCGGTATCGAATCACGCGACAGATAATCGAAGTGCTCGCTGAGTTCAAACATCCGCTTACGATCGTGACGAAGAACACGATGGTCGAGCGCGATGTGGATTTGCTCGTCGAACTCGCGCGGCAAAACCTCGTCTACGTTTTCGTTTCCGTCACGTCGCTCGATAACCGGCTCGCGTCGAAACTGGAGCCGCGCGCGAGCGCACCGCATCGGCGCATCGAAGCGATTCGTCGATTGAGTGAGGCGGGTGTGCCGTGCGGCGTACTCGTCGCGCCGATCATTCCGATGCTGACCGATCGCTGGCTCGAAGCGATCATCGAACGCGCTGCCAAGGCGGGCGCGCGGATGGCCGGCTACACGGTCTTGCGTTTGCCGTATGAGCTGAAAGATCTCGTGCGCGAATGGCTGGAACTGCATTTTCCCCAGCGCGCCGAGCACGTGATGAGTCTCGTCAGGCAAATGCGCGGCGGTAAGGAAAACGATGCGCGCTTCGGATCACGCATGCGCGGCGAAGGCGAATTCGCAACGCTGATCCGGCAACGGTTCGCTGTCACGGCGCGAAAATTCGGACTGGCGCGCAATCGCGACATTGCGCTCGATTGTTCCCTGTTCGCGCCGCCGCGGGCGGTTTCACCGCAAGGCGATTTGTTCTGATCTTCCACGACTGCTGACAGGACGATGTCAGCAGTACCCGCGCATGCTTCGACCGTGCACTTTCGCACGTCCGATATGGAGCATCGCCATGTTGAATCCCAACGTACCTGCCTGGTTCGAGATTCCCACCGACGATCTCGACCGCGCGCAACGCTTCTACGAAACCGTGCTCGACCTGCCGCTGCGCCGCGAAAATTTTGGCGGCACGAACATCGCCATATTTCCCTATGGCGGCAAACCGCATGCGAGCGGCGCACTGGTCGCCATCGACGACTGCCGCCCGTCGGTGCAGGGATCGATCGTGTATCTCAGCGTCGACAATCTGAGTCCGGTGCTCGACCGCGCGCAACAACACGGCGGCGACACGCTCGTCCCGCGCACCGCATTGCCGGAAGGCATGGGCTTCTTCGCGCAATTCCGCGATAGCGAAGGAAACCGCGTCGGGCTGTGGTCGCAGTCGTGAACATGCCTCGTCGCGCGTTTTTGTCAAAGGGAATAGCTGGAGCGGCGCTCGCCGCGCTGGTCCGTTCGCAAATACCGGCCGTCGCGGCGACGGCGTTATTCCGCAATCAGGACGCGCTCGCCAGCGCGTCGCCGACCACCTCCACTTATCCAATCGTAGAACTGCGTCAGTACACGTTGCTGCCGGATCGCCGCGAACTCTTCACCGCATTGTTCGAGCGCGAATTCATCGAACCGCAGGAACAGAGCGGCATGAAGGTGATCGGACAGTTTCGCGATCTGGATGATCCGAACCGTTTTGTTTGGTTGCGCGGATTCAGCGATATGGCGTCGCGGGCGAAACAACTGCAGGAATTTTACGGAGGCGAGGTTTGGAAAGCGCACCGCGACGAGGCGAATGCGAATTTCACGGACACCGACAACGTGCTTCTGCTTCACGCCGCGAATTCCACATCGGCTTTCGATGTGGCTCACGCGCGACGGGCGCCGATCGGCGCGACGGAGTACCCGAACGGTCTGCTCGTCGCGACGATCTACTATTTCGATGACGCGGTCGATGACGGATTCGTTCGGTTCTTCGAAACGAAAATCTTGCCGGCGTTGCGCAAGAGCGGAATAGAACCGATCGCTCAATTCAAATCGGAAACGGAGCCCAACAATTTCCAGCGTCTGCCGGTGCGCGAGAAGGATCACGTATTCGCCTGGTTCGCGCTTTACGACGGCACAGCCGATTACGCGAAACGTCTGGCGACATTGAACGCTTCGCCGAACTGGCGCGATTGGCTATCAACGGATCTGCGGCATCGTCTGAATGCAGATCCACAAACGCTGCGGCTCTCGCCGATGCCCCGCTCGCTGCTGCACCGCTGACATGAAGTTCTGGAAAACGGCACGGCGCTGCGCAATGATCGCCGCATGCGCCGTGCCGATCGTCTGTTCCTCATCATCCACGCGTTGCGCGGTCGTCGTACCGCGCTGCTCGCGCGAGATCTCGCCTCCACACTGGGCGTTTCGCTGCGCACGGTGTATCGCGACGTCGCCGATCTGCAATTGTCCGGTGTCCCGATCGAAGGCGAAGCCGGCGTCGGCTACGTGCTGCGCAAGGGTTCGGACATTCCGCCGCTGATGTTCAACGCGGAAGAACTCGAATCGCTTGTCGTCGGCACACGCTTTGTGTGTGCATTCGGCGGCACTCGGTTGGCGACGGGCGCGAAAGCAGCGCTGCTGAAAATCGAGGCGGTGATTCCGCCCGAATTGCGCGCGCGGTCGGAACGGTCGCGCATTTTCGCTCCCGCCGTCGGCGATCGCATCGAAAACACCGGGGTGATCGATCGGCTGCACGCCGCCGTCATCGAGCACCACGTGTTACGGCTCACCTATCAGGACAAAGTCGGCAGCGGCACCGAGCGCGATGTCGAACCGTTGTGTCTCGCCTTCTGGGGCGGCGTGTGGACGCTCGGCGCGTGGTGCCGATTGCGTACCGGATTCCGCAACTTTCGTCCCGATCGCATCGCGGCGTTCGATACAACCGGCGAAACCTTCGTCGAGACGCCGCAACGCGGACTCGAAGCGTATCTACGCCATGTCGGTGCCAATCCCAACGCTGCGTTCTAGCGCAACACTCGCATCGGTTTCACGGGAACGCCATCGCTCCACACGCCCATGCCGAGCTGCGCAGGCGTGCCACCGAGCGCGATGTCGCGGTGTACGCCGCTGAACGCCGCATCGCACAGCGCGTCGAACAGTTTCCAAGGGCCGTACCAATCGATCGCGTCGATCGAATCCTTGTTGCGCAGATCGCGTTGCGGAAAACGATTCGGCATTTCGTTGACGCTGTCGTCCGGTTGCGGATCGAGGATTGCCGCTGGTGCCGCATGATTCGCAATTAGCGCGGGCGTGCCGTGATAGTCGCTTTGCAGTTCGACGACATTCTTGTTTGCCGCAGGCACGCGAATCGCTTGATCGTATAGCCGCACGCCCAGCTCTTCGCCCGCAAGATGATCTTCGGCACCGACCACGACGACGAACAGCGTCGCGGTGGGAATGTCGCCGACATCGATCGAAGGAATGGTGGCGCGGCGCGCACCGCCGCGATCACCGTCGCCGGGCTCGACCGGCATCACGACGCGAAACGGCGGCAGACCTTCCGCCGCCGCACGTGCGGCGACTTCCGCCGACAGCAATCCGCCCGCCGAATGTCCGACCACGGCGACGTGCGACAGATCCGGGTGGATCGGCGATCCGGCCAGATCGTCGAGCGCACCGTGAATGCCGGCGATCGCGTTCGGCAGGAATGTCACGGTGCGTGTCAGCAGCGAATCCTGATAATTAGGGAACACGACGATCATGCCGCGACGGACGATGTGATCGATCCATCCACGATAGATGCGAGGATTCATCGCGCCCCAGCCGTGCAGGAACACAACCACCGGTGCCTGCGCCGGCGTCGGATCGGCCGGTGTAAAAAGCCACCAGCCTTGCGCGCCGGTGCGGACCTCGCGCGCGATCACGCGCGCATGAGCGTAGCTTGCGCCACCCGGTCCGCTCGCGGGTTGCAGCGGCGGTTTGGCCGAAGTGTCGCCTGCGAATGCATGCAACGAAAGCGCGATCAGGCAAAGACACGTGAAGAGTCGATTCATGGCGATAATTCTCATCAAATGAAATCCCCTCCATCGCAAAGGGGATTTCGCGCGGGGCAGCGCTTGGGATTGTCGATTACGGACACGCGATCGGGTTGCCGGCGGCGTCCTTGCACGATCCGGTGTGCGTCGCACCTTGGCCTTTCGTCCACGTCGTCGAACCGGTGTACGTGTCGCCGGCGGCGTTCGTCGCTGTGCTGGTATGCGTGCCGCTGCCGTCGGAGTACGTTGTGTTGCCGTTGTAGCCGCCGTTCGCATTCGACGCGCTCATGCTGCGCTGACCGCTGTACGTGCCGTTGGCGTTACGTGTGAAGTTGCCGGAAGTATTCGCTGTGCCGCCGTTCGGACCGGTCGCGCTCGCCAACGCGTTGTGCTGAATCGACCCATCCGCGCCGCGCGACGTGGTGCCGTAGCGGCTGGCGCTACCGCCGTTCGGTCCGTGCGCGTAGCCGCCGGATTGGTGATAGGCGGAGCCGTTGGAATTCACGGTAGTCGTCCCGGCACGTTTGTAATATCCGCCGTTCGGACCTTTTCCTGCGCCGCCGCTGACGGTCTTGACGTCGCCGTTGCCATCGGTGCTCACGGCGTGTCCGCGTGTGGCGGCACCGCCATTCGGTCCGCGCGCCGCCGTTGCGCTGCCGGCGGTCACACCGCCTTCGGCGTTCGTCCTCGCACCGCGAACCGTCACGCGGCCCGCGGCATCGGCCGAGGGTGCAGCCAGTGCGGCGCCGATGAGGATCGCAAACGATAGAGCCGTCATTTTGTTCATGTCATTCTCCTTTTCAAATCGTGAATGAGCTGCCGCGTGATGTGTGTCGTCGGTGCGGTCAGCATGTTCTCGACAACGCGCGCGATGGTTTCTGGAGCACATGCCGATGAAAACGGATGTGTCTTGGTAGGGTCCCGGAAATATCCGTTTACAATTGCCCGGCCTTCACTCTCCGCACACGGGCATCGCTGCGACCAGAATGCGTGTCATGTCCGATTCCGCACTACCGTGTGTATTGATTGTCGACGACGACGTGCGTCTGCGCGATCTGCTCGTGCGTTATTTGAGTCAACAAGAATTCAATCCGATCGCCGCCGGCAGCGGCCGCGAGATGGACCAGCAACTGAAGCGGCACCACGTCGATCTAATCGTTCTCGATTTGATGTTGCCCGGTGAAGACGGCTTGTCGATCTGCCGCCGGTTGCGCGGCCAGGGCGTGGAAACGCCGATCGTAATGCTCACGGCCAAGGGCGACGAAGTGGATCGTATCGTCGGCCTGGAAATCGGCGCGGATGACTACCTTCCGAAACCCGGTAGTCCACGCGAACTGGTTGCGCGCATGCGTGCCGTGCTGCGCCGCGGCCGTGTACACGCCGGCGCGCCGCGCACGAGTGGAAATGTGGAATTCGGTACTTGTACACTCGATTTGAGCACGCGCGAATTGCGCCGCGATGGCATCGTGCAGCGGTTGACCACGGGCGAATTCGCCGTCCTTGCCGCGCTTGTCGGCAGGCCTCGGCAGCCGCTGACGCGAGATCAGTTGATGAGTCTGGCGCGCGGTCGTGAGCACGACGCGTACGACCGCAGCATGGACGTGATGATTTCGCGTCTGCGCAAACTCGTCGAAGCCGATCCGCGTGCTCCGCGCTATCTGCAGACCGTGTGGGGCACAGGTTATGTGTTCGTGCCCGACGGCGAACCGGCATGATGCCGAAGCGCTTGCTCGGCCGGCTCGTTCTGCTGCTCGCGGCCGTGCTTACGCTCAATACGATCATCGGCCTCGCGCTCGTCCTCGGCGCCACGCGGGAGACGACGCTGCTGCATACGGCACGCAGTCTGCATCTGCAGATCATCGCGGCGGACGCGTTGCTGGCCAATCCTGACCGAGCAATGGCCGACGCGCGGCTGCGAGAACTCGGCGTGCAATACAAGGACACTCCGCCGCCGGAGTCATCCGCGCTCGCACTGCCTTTTTTCACCGACATCGCGCGAGAAGTAGCGCACCGCATGCCGGATCGCCGCTTTCGAATCATCGAAGAGCCGCAGCCGACACTGTGGGTTTCCGCTGCGCCGCCCAACGACGGTTGGATCGGCATTCCGCTGCTGTCGCTGCGCGGCGCGCTGCGCTGGAGCAGCGGCATCACGATTTTGTGCGCATTCCTTGTCACGTTTGCAGCAGCGGCGTGGTACGCGCGTAGTTTGGTGCGTCCATTGCGAACCCTCGCTGCTGCCGCGCCCGGCCTAGCCGCCGGTGAGCCAGCGCCGCCGATGCCGAAAAATTCTGCGGCCGAAATCAGCGAATTGGGAGCAGCCCTGAATCGAGCGGCGAATGACACGCGCACCGCGGCCCGGGAACGTCAACTCGTGCTTGCGGGTTTGTCACACGACATGCGCACGCCGCTCGCGCGCCTGGTGCTCGCGCTCGAATTGCTCGGCGACGGCGACGCGGCGATCCGCCAAGGAATGTCGGTCGATTTGTCCGAACTCGATTCGATACTCGAGCAATTCATCTCTTACGTGCGAGACGGACGCGACGAGCCGGGTCAAGTCGTCGATCTTTCGGAGTTGCTCGACGACGCACTGGCCGCGCAGCGGCGCAGCGGTCGCGAGTGGCAACGCCGCGACGACGCGCACGTTTCGATCTACGCCAAGCCGCTTGCGCTACGGCGAGCGCTGGCGAACCTGCTCGAGAACGCCGCGTGTCATGGCGCGGCGCCGTTGGAAGTCGAACTCGTTACGCTGCCGCATGGTGCGGCAATTCGCGTGCGCGATCGCGGACCCGGCGTTGCAGCCGACGTGTTGCCGGAACTCGGCCGTCCGTTTTATCGCGCGGACGCAGCACGCACGCGGCCGGGGAGCGGCCTCGGTTTGGCGACGGTGGCGCGCATCGCTGCGTGGCATGGCGGCAACTTGAATCTTCGCAATCGCGACGGCGGAGGCTTCGAGGCCGAATTGATTCTGGTCTCCGCGCGCGCGTGACTCGTCTTCCCGCAATCGCGCGTCAAATGCGATGATTGCGCCCTGGATGCGGAGACTACGATGAAATTCAGCTGGCTATTTTTGAGCATCGGCCTCATGCCGTTGTTCGTCCACGCAAACGATGCGCCATCCGCCGACGACCGATTCAAAGCCATCTATACGGCTGAATGGAAATGGCGCGAACAGCAATTTCCGGGTCTCGGCAGCGATGAAGAAGACGACGCAGACGACGCGTCGGCCACGCCGAAGGATCGTCTTGCGTCCGTCGATCCGAAATCGCAGCAGGCGCGTCTGGCCTATTGGACCGACGTGCTGCACAAGCTCGAAGGAATTTCGCGGCAGGATCTGCCGCCGGAAAACCGCATCAATTTCGACGTCTACAAACCGCAGATCGAAAATCTTGCGGTTGATGTTCGTTTTCGCACTTACGAGATGCCGTTCAACAGCGATTCGCAGTTCTGGTCCGATCTGGGTTTCATGTCCGAGCGGCATCTGAAAAATGCGAAGCAGGCGCGCGACTTCGTCGCGACGCTGAACGATTTTCCCCGCTACTTCGACGAGAACATCGCGAACATGCGCGCCGGTCTGAAACGCGGCTTCACCGTTCCGCGCGCGGTGCTGGACGGACGCGATGCATCCATCAGCGCATATATCAACGTGTCTTCGCCGCAGGAGAGCGACTTCTACAAGCCCTTCGTCCATCTGCCGGATTCCATTCCGGCGGACGAACAGGCGCGGCTGCGCGCCGAATGCGCCGATGCGATCCATCATCGCGTCATTCCCGCGTACGCGAATCTTCTAACGTTTTTCCGCAACGACTATCTTCCGCACGCGCGCAAAACGCTCGCGGCCGAGGCGTTGCCCGACGGCAACGCGTTTTATCGACAGCAGATCCGCGAATACACGACGCTCGATCTCGATCCGGAATCTATCCACGCGACGGGGTTGAAAGAAGTCGCGCGCATCGATGCTGAAATGCGCACGACGATAGCGTCAACGGGATTCAACGGCGATTTCGCCGCGTTCCAGAAATTCCTGCGCACCGATCCGCAGTTCTACGCCAAGACGCCGGAAGAACTGTTGATGCGCGCGGCGTGGATCGCCAAACGCGTCGACGGAGAACTGTCGCGCTTTTTCGGACTGCTTCCGCGTGGCCGTTTCGCGATCAAACCCGTTCCCGCGGCCATTGCACCGTTCTGGACGGCAGGTCGCGGTGGTGCGCACACGTATTGGGTAAACACATACGATCTGCCGTCGCGCTCACTCTACAACCTGCCGGCGTTGACGCTGCACGAATCCGCGCCGGGCCACGCGCTGCAGGGCGAGTTGGTTCAAGAACAGAAAGCGCAGCCCGAATTCCGTACGAAAAATTATATTTCCGCTTACGGCGAGGGCTGGGCGCTGTACTGCGAAAAACTCGGCAAGGAAATGGGCATCTATCAGACGCCGTACGAGGAATTCGGTCGTGAAAGCTACGAAATGTGGCGCGCGGCGCGGCTGGTAATCGACACCGGCATTCATCACAAAGGCTGGACGCGCGATCAAGCCATCGCGTTTCTCGCCGGACATACGGCACTGTCGCAACATGAAGTGGAAACGGAAGTCGACCGCTACATTTCGTGGCCGGGTCAGGCGCTGTCGTACAAACTCGGCGAGTTGAAAATCGTGGAATTGCGCGCGCAGGCGGAAAAGGAACTCGGCGCGAAGTTCGACATCCGCAAATTCCACGACGCCATTCTCGAGATCGGCTCGGTACCGTTGCCGGTGCTTGATGAACACATTCGGCAATTCATCGCGACGGAAAAAATCCAGGCGGGCTAGAGTAGCCGGCCGTTCGTTCGCCGCCGCGTGCATTGCGCTTACGCGTCGTCGCCTTTCTTTTCCAAATGAAACCGGTGCAGAAAGCGGTGCACCACGGGCGCAAAGGTAATGCCCGTTACGATGATGACGACGAGTCCGCAGTAGAGCGCGTAGAAACCGGCGAACAATTTTCCAGCGTTGCTGTGCAATTGATCGACCGGGCCCATGCCGCCGAGAAGCATGGCCGCATTGACGAACGCGTCGAGCCACGACAATCCTTCCGTGAACCGATAGCCCGCCATGCCCGCGAACAGCGATACGCTGATCAGCGCCATTCCCCACGCAACGCTGTAGGCAAAGCGCCGTAAAAAAAGGCGACGCGAGGCGAGAGGCTGGGTTCTTCGCTCGTACATGGCAAACCGCAGAAGGGAATGGCGCGCCCGGAGGGATTCGAACCCCCGACCAACGGCTTCGGAAGCCGCTACTCTATCCAGCTGAGCTACGGGCGCGTGATTAAAAAAGCGTCCCGCGAGCGGAAAACGCGCCGGGATTATAGCCGAGTTGCTTTCGCATCGATGACCGTTCGCTCCCGCTTCATCCGGTCCGCGAACAGGCAGGTCATCTGTCATTTGTTTTGCTACTAAAGTCGAAGTCCGCGAGGAGATGCGCAATTCCAGCAACAGAGGCGTCGGCGGCCTAGACGTCTATACGTCCAAATAATAATTTTCCGTCACAATAAGTTGTACGGACATTATTTGTGCGTGGCGTCACATTTTTAGTCGCTTCAAGGGGTTATCCACCAAACGCTCTTGACTGTTGGGCAATAGGCCTGCTAGTTTCCCCCGGCTCTCGACTGACGGGGTCGAGGCATTCGATCCATAAGGCGTGCGGCGCGCTCATATAGGGGTGAGTTGTCCGTACAAGCACTCGCAGAAAATCGGAGGATTAGGGCAGGGCAGCAATTTGGATCGACTGGGGATGGGGTCCGGGGTCGCGCAAGCGGCTACTTTTGGTTCCAAACAATAGGGATGATCCGTGATGACTTCAAAACTCGCATTCTGGCGCCGCAAGGTGTCAGGCTTCACGTTGCTTGCTTTAACTACGTTGGTTCTGCTTTGTTCGAATGCCTGCGGCGGCGGTCTGATCGTTGCAAACGGCAAACCGATGACCGGTTCGCATGTTCCGGCTGCGGTCGCCACGGGGCTGGCGCCTCGTGTCGCTCCTCTCCCGGCAGACAGCCATCTGCGGCTCGTGCTCAACCTGCAGGTCCGCAATCAGGACCAGCTCGATGAGTTGCTGCAACAGTTGCAGGATCCGAAGAGTCCGAACTACCACCATTACCTGAGCGTCGCGGAATATACCGACCGCTTCGGGCCGACGCAGGCCGACTACGATGAAGTTGTCAGCTGGGCGAAGGCGAATGGATTCGACGTCACCGAAACGACGCCAAATCGTCGTCTCGTCGGCGTCGAAGGTTCGGTGGACACGATCAATCGCGCGTTGCACGTGACGATGACCTCGTACGTGCATCCCACCGAGAATCGCCAATTCTTCTCGGCGGACCGCGAGCCGGTAACGAACAGCAGCGTTCAACTGCTGCACGTCGACGGCCTCAACAACTTCAAGCTTCCGTTCCGTCACCTCAAGAAGGGCGACCTCGTCGACCAGATGAGGCACGGCACGGTTACGCACTTGACAGGTTCCGGTCCGTCCGGTGAATACCTGCCGAGCGACATGCGCGCAGCCTATTACGGCTCCGGTTCTCTCACCGGATCCGGCCAGTCGATCGGCATTTTCTCGTTCGACGGCTACAAGACCGCAGACGTCACGCTCTACAAGAGCAGCACCGGCATGACGTTCAGCACGCCAGTCAACAACGTTCTCGTTGCCGGCTACAGCGGCGTATGCGATGCCGGTGACGGCAGCGGCACCAGCACGTGCGACGACGGCGAGCAGGTGCTCGACATCGTCAACGCGATCGGTATGGCGCCGGGCATCACGCAGATCCTTTTCTACGAAGGCTCCAGCGCGACCAGCATCCTCAACAAGATGGTGTCCGACAACATCGCGAAATCGTTGAGCTGCTCATGGGGCGGCGGCGATTTCGGCGACACGTCGGATGATCCGATCTTCCAGGAAATGGCGACGCAGGGTCAAACCTATAGCAACGCCACGGGCGACAGCGGCGCGTACAACAGCCAGACGTGGGATCCGCCGTCTGCAGACGCCAACGTCCTCGAAGTCGGCGGCACCGACCTGACCACCACCGGTCCGGGCGGCGCATGGTCGTCTGAAACCGGTTGGGCGGACAGCGGCGGCGGCTTTATCAGCTCGTCCGGCGAACACACCCCGAGCTATCAGCAGCTCGCCGGCGTGATCACGTCGACGAATAAGGGCTCGACCACGTGGCGTAACGATCCTGACGTGTCCGCGGAAGCGAATTTCGACAATCCGACCGCGAGCAACGGCAGCTTCGAAACAGGCTACGGCGGCACCAGCTTTGCCGCGCCGCGCTGGGCGGGTTTCATCGCTCTGGTGAACCAGCAGTCTGTGGCCAACGGTCACAGCACGGTCGGTTTCGTCAATCCGGCCATCTACAACGTCGGCGTCAGCTCAAGCTACACGAGCGATTTCCACGACATCACCAGCGGTACCAACAAGGCGTCGTCGGGATCAGGTTCGTTCAGTGCTACCACCGGTTACGATCTCGTTACCGGCTGGGGCAGCCCGAAGGGTGCGGCCTTGGTTACCGCGCTTGCCGGCGGATCGACTGGAACCGCGGACTTCTCGCTGTCGGCTTCGCCGAGCAGCCTGACCGTTGCGCAAGGCTCGAACGGTTCGAGCACAGTGACGATCTCGCCGACGAATGGATTCAGCGGCTCTGTCGCGCTGTCGGCCTCCGGTTTGCCAAGCGGTGTGACTGCGTCGTTCAACCCGGCCAGCGCCACGACGACGAGCACTGTGACGTTCACCGCCAGCAGCACCGCGACGACGGGTACGTCGTCCGTGACGATCACCGGCACGTCCGGTTCGCTCACGCACACCACGACGGTGAGCCTCACCATTTCGTCCACGGCCACGGCGGACTTCTCGCTGTCGGCTTCGCCGTCATCGCTGAGCTTCGCGCAGGGCGGCAACGGCACGAGCACGGTGACGGTCAACAAGTTGAACGGTTTCAGCAGCAGCGTCAGCCTCTCGGCGTCGGGACTTCCGACCGGTGTGACAGCGTCGTTCAATCCGGCCAGCACCACGAGCACGAGCGTGCTGACGTTGACGGCAAGTTCAACCGCGACAGTCGGTACTTCGACGGTGACGATCACCGGCACGTCCGGCTCGCTCTCGCACAGCACGACGGTTAGCTTGACGGTGACCTCGTCCGGCGGCGGATCGACGCAGCTTTTGGCGAACACGAGCTTTGAGACCACCGGTTCGTGGACAGCAACCTCCGGCGTGATTTGCAACACCGGCTGCTCCGGTGAAAGCGCGCATACCGGCGTTGGCTTCGCATGGCTGGACGGCTACGGCACCACGCACACCGACACGCTGTCGCAATCCGTGGCAATTCCGTCGGGCAAGTCGTCGGCGACGTTGCAGTACTACCTGCACATCGACACGTCCGAAACGACGAAGTCCACTGCGTACGACACGCTGAACGTGCAAGTGCTCAACAGCTCCGGCACCGTGCTGGCGACGCTGGCCACGTATTCGAACCTGAATGCGGCGACCGGCTATGTCGTGCACACGGCGAGTCTGGCCGCGTACATCGGTCAGACGGTCACGATCAAGTTCACCGGCAAGGAAGATTCCTCGCTGCAGACTTCGTTCGTGCTGGATGACGTAACGCTGACAGTGCAATAAGGACGATCGAATCGGACTGCACGGACGCAGTCCACGTTTCACCGAAAAGGCCGCCTCGCGCGGCCTTTTCTTTTTAATCGCCGCCTGTAAATCCCATTTGCCGCCACGCTTCGTAAACGACGACGGCAACCGCATTGGACAAATTCAAACTGCGGTTATTCGGCCGCATCGGCAAACGCAAACGCTGATCCGGCGGCAACGCGTCCAGCAATGTTTGCGGCAAGCCGCGCGTTTCCGGCCCGAACACGATGGCGTCAGTTTCCGCGAATCGCACGTCCGCATACAAATGCCGGCCCCGCGTCGACAGCGCGAACACCCGTGCGGGTTTCGCGGTTGCGATGAAGGCATCCAGATCGTCGTGCACGGCCACGTCGGCAAATTCGTGGTAATCAAGACCCGCGCGCCGCAGTTTCGCGTGATCCAAATCGAAAGCTAGTGGACGAATCAGATGCAGCCGCGCTCCGCTGTTCGCACACAGGCGGATCACGTTGCCGGTGTTCGGCGGAATTTCCGGCTGATACAGGACGACATGCAGCATGCGGCGATTATGCCGCACGCCTCGCAGCAGTCGTCAGATGTTCGATACGCTTTCACAACGCATGCGTGCAGCTTTGCGCACGGACCGTTCCTTCGCTACAACCATCGGCGCCGTGACGCGCGCTGGAATGATGACGGGAGACGTGAAGGTTTCCCTTGCCACAAACACCGTTTCGGCGCGGACCGGTTCATCGCGCTGCACGCGCGCCTGAGCATCGGCGCCCATCGACGTCTTGGCCAAGACGAAGACGATTGCCATCGCCGCTAGGCTCAGAGTGATAAATGCCCGCCTGGTTTGCATGGAAAGATTCATGGCCGTGTCCTTGTATACTTTTTCAACTTGCTTTCTAACTGGTGCGGAGCAATCGTTGTGCCAGTGGTTTGGATTGCTCAAGCGACGGATTGGATGCACGTCAGTGCGATTTAGTTGCACGCCATCGCGGCGACTGTGACTTCCGGCATGGTGACCGACCGTACGCTGCAACGTCCGTTGTCCGCGCGGACACACCCATTGCACTCGGCCGCGAATCGCAGTTTGTATACTCATGGCGTGCCAATCGCGAACATCAACGGAATCGATATGTTTTACGAACGCGTCGGCGCGGGTCCACCGCTGCTGCTGATTCACGGACTCGGTTCGAGCGGCGACGATTGGGCTTTCCAGCGCGACGACTTCGCGCGCGTGCGAACCGTCATCATGCCGGACCTGCGTGGCTCAGGCCGCAGCGCAAAACCGGCTGGCCCTTATTCCATAGCGCAGTTCGCATCGGATTTCTGGGCGCTTGCCGATTCTCTGGGCAAAGCCGAGATCGAAATTCTCGGTTTTTCC
>Ga0209006_10003637_pt1 | contig 14015 bp, 12 predicted proteins | sample JacPin_JW_Ref_O2_FD_188567 | JGI IMG/M metagenome (GOLD analysis project Ga0209006, IMG submission 188567) | Forest soil microbial communities from Algoma, Ontario, Canada - Jack Pine, Ontario site 1_JW_Ref_O2 (SPAdes) (version 2) | ecosystem: Environmental > Terrestrial > Soil > Boreal... | reverse complement strand
GGTCGGCCGTTATCCGGTCAGCCTCACTGATCTGCTCCATCTCGTCATTGCCAAGCTCACCGGCCGCACGCCCGACGTGTCGGCTGCGGTGCAGAACGTGATCTGGCTGGTGCGCGGCCCGCGCGTGCTCGCCGCTGCTTTGGTCGGTGCGGCGCTGTCGGTCGCCGGCACCGCGTTCCAGGGACTGTTTCGTAATCCGCTGGTGTCGCCGGATCTGCTCGGCGCGTCGTCCGGTGCCGCGCTCGGTGCGGTGCTCGGCATCTATTTCTCGCTCGGCGTGTTGGAGATCGAGGCGCTGGCCTTCGCCGGCGGTCTTGTCGCCGTCGCCGCCGTTTATCTGATCGGATCGGCGATGAGCCCGCGCGACCCGGTCCTGGTGCTCGTCCTCACCGGCGTCGTCATCGGCGCGTTGCTCGGCGCCGGTGTCGGCCTCCTGAAATACCTGGCCGATCCGTACAACCAGCTTCCGGCCATGACATTCTGGCTGCTCGGCAGCCTCGCCGCCACCAACGTGACCGATCTGGTGCCGCTGTTCGGGCCGGTGGCGCTCGGCACTTTGGTCTTGCTGGCGCTCCGCTGGCGCATGAACGTGATGGCGCTGCCCGATGAGGAGGCGCGCGCGCTCGGCGTGCCGACCGGAGCGCTGCGGATCGCCATTGTCGTTGCCGCGACACTCGTGACCTCGGCCAGCGTCGCCACCGCCGGCGTCATCGGCTGGGTCGGGCTCGTGGTGCCGCATATCGCGCGAACGCTGGTCGGTCCCGATTTCGCACGCCTCATTCCCGCGGCTGCGCTGCTCGGCGGCGGGTTTCTCCTCCTGATCGACACGCTCGCCCGCACCATGACGGCGACGGAGATCCCGCTCGGCATCCTCACCGCGCTCGTCGGCACGCCATTCTTCATTTGGCTCTTGGCCAGCGTGTCGAAGACGTGGGCATGAAGAAGATTTGGGCATGAAGAAGGTTTGGGCATGAAGAAGATTTGGGCGTGAGGAAGATATGGGCTTAAAGACGTGATCCTCTCCGGCCACGATCTCACCATCGGCTATGGCGACCGCGTGGTCGGTCGTCATCTCGATGTCGCGCTGGCGACCGGCGAAGTGCTCGCACTGCTCGGTCCGAACGGCGGCGGCAAGACGACGCTGCTCAAGACGCTGCTCGGCCTCTTGGCGCCGCAATCGGGCGAAGTACGGCTGGGCGACCGGCCGCTGAACGGCTACTCGAGCCGCGAACGTGCCCGCTTGCTCGCTTACGTGCCGCAATCCCATGTTGTCACCTTCGCCTTCACCGTCGAAACGGTGGTGCTGATGGGGCGCACGGCACACGGCAATCTGTTCAGCCGCCCAACCGCTGCCGATCGCGCCATCGCCGTGCAAACGCTTGAGCGGTTCGGCATCGCGCATTTGCGGGAGCGGCCTTACACGATGATCTCCGGCGGCGAGCGGCAGCTCGTGCTGCTCGCCCGCGCGCTGGCGCAAGAGCCGCAATTCATCGTGCTCGACGAGCCAACCGCGAGCCTCGACTTCGGCAACCAGGGCAAGGTGATGCGCGAAATCCGGACATTGGCCGCCTCGGGCCACGGCGTCCTGTTCACGACGCACGATCCTAATCACGCCATGCGCGCCGCTGATCGGGCCTATCTGTTGCGCGATGGCGCCCGGATTGGCGAAGGTACAACCGGCACAATTCTTGGCCGTGTTCAGTTGGAAGCACTTTACGGCGCGCCGGTCGAGCTGATTTCCGACACAAATGACGGTCGGACTGCGTTTCTGCCCGGTTGAATGATGAAGCCGCTTTGCTCCTCGATGAAATGCGCCGCATCGCAGACCAGCGCGACGGAATGGCTCGCGCACATTGTGCGCAGCATCTGCCATTTGGTGGCTGCCGCCGCGAGCCAACAGGGGTAAGGGGTTTGATCAACGCACGACCGGCTCGCTGTAACCGCCGTCCCCCTCACGGGGAGAAGAATTCGATGCCGAGGTCCGCGATCTCCTCATATTTTGACGCCTTCAATGACTTGGCCTCCAGCTTGGTCCGCCGAGCGTTTCGATCCGGCTGTTTCAACATTTTCCAGTTCTCCTTTCGGTTCAATACCCAAACGAACGGAGGAACTGTCGAAATGGGCTTGATTAGTAAGGAGAATTAGCTGACTCTTAATCAGCGGGTCCAAGGTTCGAATCCTTGTGCGCCCACCACATCAATCAAGCACTTGGTCCAATCAAGCATTTGGTCCAATCAAGCATTTGGCCCCGGGCGCCGGTTTCAGTCCGACAAGGCGGTCAGCCCGCAATAGGGCGAGGTGGCGTCGCTCTTCTGTTTGCCGGCGGAATTACTCATGAAGCGAAGCGATCACCGTATTCTCACGACCCACACCGGCAGCCTGCCGCGTCCACCGGACCTCGTCGAAGCTCTCAACGCCAAGGAACTCGGCCAAAGCTACGACGCGCGCGCGCTCGATAGCCGCGTCAGCCGGGCCGTCGCCGAAATCGCGCAGCGCCAGGCCGGCACCGGGCTCGACGTGATCAATGACGGCGAGCATAGCAAAGTGAGCTGGATGGCCTACGCGCGCGGGCGACTCTCGGGCCTTGAGGAAATCGACAGTCCGGTGCGCTTTCGCGGCGCGACCCGCGATTCGCAGGCCTTTCCCGCGGCCTACGAAGACATGAAAGTCATGTTGGCGGGGCGATCCTCGGCCATTGTCGCCAAGCGCACGGTGCGCCCCAAAGCATGGGTCTGCAGCGGCCCGATCGCTTATGTCGGCCAGAGCGAGCTGCGCGCCGATATCGACAATCTCAAAGCCGCGCTCAAGGGCGTGAAAGCCGAGGAGGCTTTTGTCACCGCGATATCGCCGTCGAACTTGGAGCTCTATTACGACAATCACTATTACGGCTCGGCGGAGGAGTATCTCGCCGCGTTGGCCGACGCCATGCACGTCGAGTACAAAGCCATCGTCGATGCCGGATTCGTGCTGCAGATCGACGATCCACGGATGGCGACGCACTACAATCGCACGCCCGACGCGTCCATCGACGACTGCCGGAATTTCATGGCGCTGCGCGTCGAGGCCGTCAATCATGCGCTGCGCGGCATCCCGCAGGACCGCGTGCGCTTTCACACCTGCTACAGCGTCAACATCGCGCCGCGCCTGTTCGACTTCGAGCTGAAGCATTTCGTCGACTTGATGTTGCAGATCCGCGCCGGCGCCTATGCCATCGAAGCCGCCAACCCACGGCATGAGCACGAGTGGGAACTGTGGCGCGACGTACGCCTGCCGGACGACAAAATTTTGATTCCGGGCGTCGTCTCACACTGCATTCACCTGGTCGAGCATCCGGAATTGGTGGCGCAACGCATCGTTCGGTTTGCCGAAGTGGTCGGGCGCGAGCGCGTGATCGCCGGCACCGATTGCGGGTTTGGCACCTCGGGGGCCGGCGACGAGGTGCATCCCGATGTCGCCTGGGCCAAGCTGCGGTCGCTGGTCGAAGGCGCCCGCATCGCGAGCCAGACATTGTGGGCCAGCTAGGGCCACAACAGCTTGCTGGCCTGCGCGGCGCCGGCAACCAGCGCGCCGAGCTTCAAGTAGACAACCTCCGGATCGAGCTTGCCGTAACCCGCCGCGGTGCCGAAGCCGCAGTCGGTATTCGCGATCACGCGCTTGCGGCCGACGATCTGCGCAAACCGCACGATGCGTTCGGCGACCAGTGCGGGATGCTCGACATAATTGGTCGACGTATCGATCACACCGGGCAGCAGGAGCTTGTCGTCGGGAAGCCTGAATTCCTGCCAGACGGTCCACTCGTGGGCATGGCGCGGGTTTGCGGCCTCGAGCGCGATGGCTTGCGCCTTGATGCCAAGAACGATCTCGATGATCTTGGCGAGCGCGATGTCGTGGGTGTGCGGGCCTTCGTAGTTGCCCCAGCACACATGGATGCGGACCATGCCGGGTGGAATATTGCCGAGCGCATGGTTGAGCGCTTCGGCGTGGAAGGCGGCGCGCCGCAAAAAATCCGTTTCCGAAAGGTCCTGAAAGGCCGTATGCCGCGACATCGCCAGATCGGGGCAATCGATTTGCAGCACGAAGCCCGCCGCGGCAATGGCGGCATACTCTTCCCGCATCGCGTCGGCGATGGCCGCGACGTAGTCTTCGTGGCTGCGATAATAATCGTTCGGCAGAAAGCTCGCGACGACGCCGGGAGAGGCCGCGGTCAAAAATGCGTCGGCCGGCCGCGCCGCATCGACCGCGGCGCGCATATTGGCGAGGTCGTGGGTCAACGCCTCGCGATTGCCGACGGCGATCGGACCGACGCAGGCCACGCGCTTGAAGCGTCTTGCTCCCGAAAGCTGCGCCATCTTGCGGCGGAGATCGGGAAACGGCGCCAGATCGGCGTGCGGCTTTGAGCCTTCCGTGTTGCCCTCGTCCGAAAAGCCGGTCAGACGATCGTGCACATAGGTGGCGTAACTGATCTTGCTGGTTTCGCCGTCGCTGACGATGTCGATGCCGGCATCGGCCTGCCGCTTGACGATGTCCAACACGGCCTGCCGAATGCCACGATCGAACTCCACGGTATCGATATCCCGGCGGTTCTCACGCTCTTCGAGCAGATGCAGCACCGCATCGCTCCGCGGCAAGCTGCCGACATGGGTCGTCAAAATCCGGTCCTGGCTGGTTTTCATCGCGATCGGCCGGCTGGTTTATGCATCATGACGCACCCGCCGCTCGGTGAGGTGCAGGAGTGTGTTGATGGCAACGGCAAACAGGAACAGCAGCAAGGTCAACGCGAAAATATCGACGACGCTGTGAAGCTCGGTCGCGCGTATCAGCGCAAAGCCTATACCCGATGAGGAAGCGAAAAGCTCTGCGATCAATATGCCGAGCAGCGTCACGGCGATGCCGATGCGGATGCCGGAGAGAATTTCCGGTATTGCGGCGGGGGCTAAAACCGTGACGACCGTTGCCATCGGCGAGAGTCGCAATGCTTTCGCGGTCCGCCGATGCACCGGCGCAACGTTGCGAACCGCATTCATGGTGAATATGGCCACCGGGAATATGCCATGGATCACGCCGAACGCGATCTTCGCCGTGAGGCTTAGACCGAAGATCAACAGAATGATCGGATAAAGCGTGATCTTGGGAATCGAATACACGGTGCCGAGGATCGGATCGGCGACATCGCCGGCGAAGCGGCTGAGCCCGAGCGCGAGCCCGAGCAGCATGCCGCCGGCAATGCCGATGAGGCACGCGTAGCCGAACGCGATGCCTGTGCTCGCCGCGTCGTGCCAGAAATTCCGCCCCTTAAGCAGCGAAACGGCGCGCAACAGCGTATCGGCCGGAGCGGACACGACGTCCGCGCCGACCAGCAAATGGAGAATTTCCCAGCAGGCGAGAAAGCCTGCGGCCAGAAACAAACCATCGTAGTTTTGCGGCTTCATTGCTGGCCAAAGCGCCGGTGCAGCCGCTTCTCCCAGTGCGACAAGCCGCCGTTGACGACCATGACCAGGATCAAGAGCAGCAGCAGCATGCCGTACATGGTGCGGTTATCGAAATCCTGGTAGCCGAAGGCGATCCGCTTGCCGATTCCCGCCGTCGCCAGGATGAATTCGCCGGCGACGATGCCGATCACCGAATAGGCCACGGCAAGTTTTACGCCGGTGACGAGATGCGGCGCCGCCGCCGGCAATCGCAGCAGCAGGAGCCGGCGCAGCGGGCTCAGCCGCATGACTGTCGCCGTCTTGGCGATGACCCGCGGCACCCGGTCAAGCCCGATCATGGTATTCACGATCATCGCCACGATGCCGAACATCGCGCCCATGGCGATCAAGGCGGACCGGCCAACGCCGAAGGCAACGATCAGCACCGGGTAGAAGATGAATACCGGGACGGCGTAATAGGCCGACAATAACGGTTCGAATGCCCGTCGCGCACGTGGCACCGCGTGCAGCGCGGCGCCAAGCCAAAAGCCGAGCACGATCGAAAGCGCAATCGCGGCCAGCGTATTGACGATGGTGAAGGCGATGTCGCTGTTGGCTTTGCCGCTGACGAGAATTTGCCACAGCGCGACGGCGATTTCGGTCGGCGGTATCATCGTCGCGCGAGGTATGACTGCCGTCCGGCATAGAATTTCGAGCGCGGCGAACGCTCCGATGACCACGGCGGTCCGTGCCAATCCGACTTTGGTGAGGCGTAAATTCACAGCGGCTTTTGCAGATCCTTCGGCAGGAATTCCTGATCGATCATTGCATTCCAGTCGACAGCGCCCTCGGCCTCGCCGACCAGCTGCAGGCCTTCCGACATCTTATCGAGTCCCAATTGCTCGAACTCGCCACGGGTCCACTCGCCTTCATAGCCGAAATATTTGGGAAAATAGGTCGCGACCTGCTTGGGGTCCTGCTGCCAGACCTTTGCGTAAATGCGCATGGCGTCGTCCCGGTTCTGATAGATGTAATCCGCCGCGCGGCGATGGATGGCGATCAGTTTCCGCAGCAGCTCCGGATTCTTCGTGGCAAATTCCCGGGTGGTGACGCCCACGAGCCACGTCATCCTTGGGATGAGATCGGCAAACGGCAGGATGACGCGAAATTTTTCCGGCTCCAGCGTCAGGATCGGATCGATCAGCGGCGCCGCCTGAATGGCGCCTGTGGTCAGGGCGGTGAGGCCCGGACCGAAGCCGCCGGTCGCCACGGCTTCGACTTTGTCGGTCATCTGCGTTGCTTTCAGCGCCAGATGCAGCAGCACATCGCTCGTCGACTTGGGCGCCGTATAGCCGGCCTTCTTGCCGACGAGATCGGTGACTTTATGGATGTCGGACTTCGGATCGGCGACCAGGGAAATCTCGCCGATATGACTGCTGGACGTATTGACGATGACGACATCGAGTCCGGCCCGTCGCGCAGCGATCGCGGCCGAGGTCGCGACCTCGCCGTAAGGCAGATCGCTGGCAAGGACATTGCGCAATGTCGTGCCGCCGCCGGCGCCTGCGATCACTTCATCGATCTTCACGCCGGCTTCGTCGAAAAACCCCTTTTCCATGGCAACGGCCCAGGGCAACGTCGCCGTCACGCGTCCGTATTGGCTGATCGCGAGCTGGTAGGCGTGGGACGAAGATGAAATGGCCGTCAGGGCTGCAACGATCGCCAACGTCGGCAAATATTTCATCGTCCAAACCTCCCAAAATACTCGTCTTTGCCAAGCACAGGTGCGTCGCGCGGTGGGTTTCGCTTCGTTCAACCTATCCTAACGCCCGTGCGAAAACAGCCGATCCGACGCGAGCCGCGCGCCGTCGCGCAAGCTTGAAAGCTTGGCCCAGACCACGTCCTCGGCAACGCGGCCCCAGCCGGCCGAGGTATCGAAACCGCAATCGGTCCCCGCCAGCACCCACGACGGATCGCCGACGACTGCGGCGACGCGTTCGATGCGATCGGCTACCACCTCCGGGTGCTCGACGAAATTCGTCAGGCTGTCGATGACGCCCGCCACCAGGACCTGATCGTCCTTGAGCGGATGTTTGGCAAAGCAGCGAAATTCGTGGGCGTGCCGCGGGTTGGCGAAGGGCAAGACGAAGCCGCCGACATTGGCCTCAAGCAGAGCAGGCAGGATGTCTTCCAGCGGTACGTCGCAATCATGGGGCGATTCGGAGTTGCCCCAGCACACGTGCAAGCGGACGCGGTCGCGCGGGACGTTGCGCAGCGCATGATTGATGGTGGTGACGACTTGCTCGACGAACGCGACGAATGCCGCAACCGGCTGGTCTTTGTAGGTGATGTGGCGTTCGAGCGCGAGATCGGGCGCATCGATCTGCAACAGCAAGCCGTTCTTGACGATCGTTTCGTACTCGACCTGCAGCGCGCGGCCGAGCGCCGCGAGATAATTCGCAAAAGTATCGTAATGCTCGTTGCGCACCGCCGTGGCGAGGATGCCGGGAGAAGGCGCGCTCATGAACGGTTCGACAAAGACGCCCGGATTTTCCGCCAGGACCGCATTGAAATGGCGGCATTCGTCGTCGATCGCGCGAGCGTCGAGATAGCGCACCTCGCCGATCGCCTTCGGCAAGCCGGCAAGCGCCGAGACTTGGGTCTTGCTGGCGTGCTGCTCGGTCCACATGCGCTTGAAGTCCGGATAGCGGTCGACATCGGCGCGCGACGGCCGCTCCCAGGAGCCGCCAAGTCCCGACAGTCGCGCCTTGAGATAGAGAAAGAAGGAATCGCGCGGCTGCTCGCCGTTATTGCCGACGTCGATGCCGGCGTCGTGTTGCTTGCACACGATCGCCCGCACCGCTTCGCGTCCGGCGCGATCGATTTCGGCCGCATCGACTTGGTCGCCGCGCGCGCGCAAGGCATAGAGCCGCGTCAACTCGCGCGGCCGCGGCAGGCTGCCGGTATGGGTCGTCAATATCCTCGACGTGCTGCGCTGCATCGGCTCGTTCTTCTCATCTCGACACATGATAGGGCAGCCAAAGGGCGAGATCGGGCCACATTATCACCAGCGCCAGCACGACGAACATCGTCAGATGGAACGGAATGGTGCCGAGGATCACTTCGCTCAGTTTGCCGTCCCAGATGCTTTGTATGACGAACAGATTGATTCCGATCGGCGGCGAGATTTGCCCAAGCTCGACGAAGAGGACGAGAACGACGCCGAACAGCAGCGGGTCGATGCCGTAACTCGGCAAAACCGGAAAGATCAGCGGCACCGTAATCACGATCATGCCCAGACTTTCGATGAGGCAGCCGAGCACGGTGTAGAGTATGAACAGCGCCAGGAAAAATCCCAGCCGCGTGAGATGCAGGCCAACGATAAATGCCGTCACCTTTTCGCCGATGCCGGCAAAGCTGATCGCATAGGAGAAAACATAAGCCGTAAAGATGATGAACAGGATATTTCCGGAGAATTTGATCGTGCTGTACATCGCGTCGATCAATCCGCGCGGCGTGAGATGGCCGAACACGGCGCCGAGAAGGATCGCCAGGCTGCAGCCGATCGTTGCACCCTCGGTCGTGGTGACGAGGCCGGCATAGATGCCGCCGAGCGTGCCGCCAATCAGAATGGCGAACGGCAGCACATCGGCCAACGCGACCATCAGTTCGTGCAGCGAGCGCGGCCCGGATTCGCGCGGCGCCACGGTGGGCACGATCAAGGCGTGGGCTCCGATATAGGCCATGAAGGCCGCGGTCATGATCAGGCCGGGCACAAGCCCGGCCATGAACAGTTTCGGTACCGAGGTTTCGGTAAACGTGCCGTAGACGATCATGCCGAAACTCGGCGGCAGCAAAATGCCGAGCGTGCCCCCGGCCGCCAGCGATCCTGCCGCCAATCGCCGATCGTAGTTGCGATGGATGAGTTGCGGCAGCGCCACGCCGCCGATCGAAGCCGCCGTCGCGATGCTCGATCCGCTCACCGAGGCGAAGATCGCGCAGCCCGCGATGTTGGTCTGCAGCAACCCGCCGGGAAGTTTTGCCACGAGCTTGGCTAGGCCGGAATAGATGCGGCTGCTCAGGCCGCTGACGCGAAGAATTTCCGCCATCAGCATGAACAGCGGCACGCAGGTCAGCACGAAGCTGTTCATGCTTCCCCAACTCACCAGCCCCAGACTGTTGAGGCTCGGCAGGCCCCCCTGCAACAGCAGATAAAGCATCGCAGGAACTGCGATGGCGAACGGAACCGCCATTCCGCACGCCAGCAGGACAAGAAAAAAGACGAACGTGACGACGATCTGGAGGTCAGGGCTCACCGGCGCGCTCCGCGGTCTTGCCGATCGCGCGCAGGCGGGCAACGTCGGCCGCAAGCGTGCGCGCAACCGAGAAGCACAACGCCGCGGCGCCGAGCATCATCGCGATTTGCGGGATCCACAGCGGTGTCGCCAGATAGGTCGGGGCGCGATCGCCGAAGCGGAACGAAGAGATCTCGAATCTCGCAAGTTGCCACAACAGCAGCGCGCAGAAAGTGAGGGAGAGCAGATCGAAGATGATGTGGGAGACTGCGCGGGCGAATGGCGAGAGGCGAGACTGGACCAGCTCGACGTGGTGAAAGCTGTCGTTGATCTGGCAGACCGGCAGGCTGACGAAGGTGATCACCACCAGCATGTAACCGCCGAGCTCATCGGAAATCTCGAAGGAAAAATTGAAGAGCGACCGCGTCAGTATGTCGACGCCGATCACGATTAGCATTGTGATCAGTGCCGCGACGCAAGCGAGCTTGCAGGCCCGTTCGACAACGCTTTCCTTGAGCCTTGGCGTCGACGGACCGCCGCGGCGGCGATCCTGCTCGATCTGTGCCATTACGATTGCCGGGATTTATCGCCCAAGCGCGGTTCGCACTTTTGCCAGCGCCTCGATGATGTCGGGACCGCGCGACTTTGCCCATTCGTCCCAGTATGGTTTCATGGCCGCAACCGCGCGCGCATTCTCCTCCGGCGTCGCCTTGGTGAAGGTGTATCCCGCAGCGGTGAGGACCTGAACCGATTCCGCTTCCTCCTTCTGCATCGTCTCCTGGTCCCAGCGCGCCGTGTCTTCGGCAACCTGGCGCAGCTTGCCCTGCAGGTCGGGCGAGAGCTTGTTGTAGGCTTCGGTGTTGGCGATGAAATAGGAATTGTTGACATTGATAATCAGGACGTAGCCGTATTTGAGCAGGTCCTTCCACAACACCGCGCCGACGCCGGCGGTGAAAATACCGTCGACCACGCCGCGGTCGAGCGCCGAGGGGACTTCCGGCGCGCTCATGGTGATCGACGTGCCGCCGAAGCTGCGCACGAACTCGCCCTGTTCCGGCTGCGCAACGCGAAGCTTCATGCCTTTGATGTCGTCGAGCGATTCGAGTTTCTTGCGCCCCCAAATGAACTGCAGCGGATAGGTATACGAGGCGAGAAGGGTCGAGCCTTTCTCAAGGTACGCCTTTTCGAGATACGGCTTGAGCACCGCGTCGGCTTTGGCGAAATCCGCATAGGATTGAATGAGCATCGGCAGGCGCAAAATGCCGGCGACCGGGATGTTTCCCGAATTGAACAGGTCGTCGCCGGCCTGCACGACATTGCCGCCCACGGCCTGCGTGATATTGCTGGCATTGATCTGCAGCGTGCCCGCCAGGTGCAGCCGGACCTTGAGCTCGCCGTTGGTCGCCTTCTCGATCTCTTCGGTAAACAATTTGGCGCCGCGCGATGTCGCGAAATTCGGCGCCGACTGATGCATGTAGAAATTCCAGTCCTCGGCTGCCGGCGCGTGCCCACCGGACAGGACGATAAGACCCAGCGACAGACCAAGTGCCGCGGCGGCCGACCTGGCCACAGTCTTCGGCTTTCGCGCGAGCATGGCGACCCTCCCTTCGGCATCGCCGGAATGCTGGCGACCGCCGAGACGCCGTTTCGTCGATTTTGCAACGACAATATTTTTTTCGTCAAAAGAGCCTATGGACACGTCATTTGGCTGTCAACGTGCCGGCCCGCGGCCGCACGGTCGCGGCAAATCCTCGGGCATTCATTCCATCATTTGCCATCACTTGCCGGCGTTCGGCGCCTCGATATTGGTCGGCACATAGCCCATTTCCTTGAGCGTCGGATCGAGCAGGTTGCGCGCCAGGAACTGCTCGGGATCAGGCAGCGGCTTGTCCTGCGGCCACTGCCGCGCGGCAATCATCGTCAGGCGGCGCGACTCGAAGATTTCACGGAATAGGTTGGCTGGCAGCTCGGCGCCGAACGTATTGTGCACCTCGTCCCAGATCATCTCGGCTTCCTCATCGGATTTGATGCTACCGATGTGATGCCGCAATGCCGCGATCGAGCCTTGCTTGTTGTCGCGAAAATATGTCACCGCCTTGGCGATGGCGCGGATGATCTTCCTGACGGTCTCGGGATTCTTCTGGACAAAGTCCGCCGCGCACCAGATCGTCCCGCCGGCGCGCGGGATATAGTCGCCGGTTCGCAACAATACTTTCAATCCGACTTGCGCGGCTACCGCGGCGTGCGGAACGGTGAGGCCGGCGGCTTGAATATTATCGTTGACCAGTGCGGCGATCCGCTCAGGCTGACCCTGGAACGCGATGACTTTATAATCCTTGCCGGCGTCCATGTGAAAGAAGCGGTGCAACACCGCCTCCAACTCATCATGGTCCGAGCTGCCAGGCTGGCCATATCCGAACGTCCGGCCCTTAAGGTCCTGCGGACTGTTGATGTCCTTGCCCGTGACGATCGTCCACTGCGACTTCAGCGACTGACCGACGATGTAGGTGATCTTCGCGCCGCTCAGCGCCGCCTGCGCCCCGCCCGAAGGGATCGGCGCACAGTCCAGATTGCCGGAGAGAACGGCGGTGACCTGTGTTTTCGGGTCCAACTCGATGAGACCAGCATCGAGGCCCTCCGCTTTGAAAAGGCCTTTTTCCAGCGCGACATAGGACGGAAGGTGGAAACCGTCACCGCCAATCACCTTGCCTATGGTGACCTTGGTTTGCTGCGCTTCGGCGTTCATTGGAACGCTGAGCGCCATCGCAACAACAGGTATGAGGAAAAGCCGGAGCATTGGCATGGCAATTCTCTCGCGCTGAACCAAACGAATGGTGCGGCAGTGTGAGCAATACTACACGCTTGCCGCAGCCGTGAACTCCTTGCCTAAGCCCAGCCGCGCGTAAGGCACGGCCGGCGATGCGCAGCGCATGCCAAGGAATGCCGGGCCTAGTCCCAACAAATCAGACGAGCTGACAATGGGAAGTTTTGATGGGAGCGTGCCTACGCGCCGAACGTGCCATATTCTCGCGATGGCTTCGCAAAGTTGTCGATAAAAGTATACAGCTGCACCAATCATGGTCAGGATGCTTGCACAGCCATCATTCCGAATGGCTCAAGTGGGGAGACGCAAGCATGTGCAAACTTTGCCATCAAGGAATGCTGCGAAACCATTTCGGCTCGCGGCGCAATTTTCTCAAAGGCGCGGCGGCAACCGGCGTTGCCGCGACAGGTCTCAATCTCTTCGCACCGCGTCCCGCCTCGGCGCAGTTTCAGGGCGGCGGTGATCCACCTCAGGACAGCGGCAAGCCGTTCCGGCGCTACGTCATTCGCGGCGGGTCGGTGATGTCGATGGACTATCCGAATGTCGGCGACTTCGCCCAGGCCGATGTCTTGGTCGAGGGCAATACGATCCTCGCCGTCGGGCCGCATATCCCGGCAGGCACCGCGGACGTGATCGATGCCACCGGGCGCATCGTGATGCCCGGCTTCATCGATACGCATCACCACCAGTTCGAAACGGCGCTGCGCAGCTACCTTGCCGATGGCGTCCTTATTAACGACGGCTCCGGTACGCCGAGCGGCAGCACGACTTACTATGAGTTCATCCTGAACAAATTCGCTCCGGTGTACCGGCCGCAGGACGTCTACATCAACGAGCTGTTCGGCGGGCTCAGCCAGCTCGACGACGGCGTCACCACGGTGCACGACGTCTCGCAGATCAGCCACACGCCGGCGCACTCGGACGCCGCCATCCAGGCGCTGATCGATACCGGGCGTCGCGCCGCCTTCGGCTATTTCGAGAGCGCGGGTAATTTCGGCGCCGGCGTTCCGGGCAACCAATATCCGCAAGACGCGCCACGCATCCTCAAGCAGTGGTTCTCGCCGGGCAACCTGTCGCGCAACGGCCTCGTCCACATGATCATGGGCGGCGAGGTCTATCTCGGCAACGCAACCACCGACAAGTCCTGGACCATCGGGCGGCAGCTTGGTCTGCAGATCGCGGCGCATATTCTCTCGCCGTTCGGCATCCGCCCGATTTTGGACTCGCTCGCCGCCGGAACCGGCGGCAACGGCCACATCGGGATTGGACCGGACAACCTGTTCATCCACATGACCGGCATGTCGGATATGGGCTGGCAGGCGGTGAAGGACAAAGGCGCGCAGGTCTCGATCGCCTTCCCGATCGAGATGAACATGCGCCACGGCATGCCGCCGATCCTCAAGGCGCAGAGTCTCGGCATGGAGCCGTCGCTCTCCGTGGACGTGGAATGCACATTGACCGCGGACTTCTTCACCCAGATGCGCTCCT